>OBHX01002021.1_pt1 | contig 16411 bp, 13 predicted proteins | sample 1519331 | NCBI WGS metagenome assembly OBHX01 (sample SAMEA2602897, study PRJEB22501) | metagenome
CTCGTCCGCTCCGGCGATGACTTCCCCGCCCTCCCCCTGTGGAGCGTGGGCGGCTGCGGCGTTATCTCCGTCACGGCCAACATCGCCCCCAAGCGCATGGCTTCCATGTGGCAGGCGTTCAAAGCCGGTGACCTGAAGAAGGCCCTTGAAATCCACAACGCCCTCTTTCCGCTGCACAGGGCCATGTTCATCGAGAGCAACCCCATTCCGGTCAAAACCGCCCTTGGCATCATGGGCCGCATGAGCGAGGAAATGCGCCTGCCTCTCTACAAACTGAGCAGCGAGCACAGGGACGCCCTCGTGAACGAACTCAGGAAGCAGCAGCTTATCTAGTTTTTTCTAACCCATAGTAACAAAGAAAGCAGTCCTTTCCAGGTGGAAGGGACTGCTTTTTTGTCTGCGCTCATGCAGCAAATCAGAAATGCATGATTTCCTTGTGCTCATGGGGCGCCACGTGCTTGAGGGAATCGCCCCTGTAGGCAAAATAGCAGTGCCCCGCGATATTAACAGAGCGGCGCCAGATGCGGGTGATGGAGTGCACGATGAGGATCATGTGCATGACGAAAACGGTATCGAGCGGCGCTCCGGAGCCCGGATTGTGGACGCGCTCGATGAGTTTCTGGATAATGGCCACCTCACTCTGCTCGGCGTCATCATAGCTCTGATGCATCTCCAGCGCCCCTTCGGCATCGCCCTCACGCAGGATGCGCAGAGACTTGCGGAAGGCCTGGAGACCGTTGTCGAGATGATCCTGCAGAAGATCGAGGAGCTCAGACGCGCTCGTTCCCTTCATGAGAATGATATGCCCGCATACCGTGGACGCCTCATCGCCGATGCGCTCCATATCCACCACGATGCGCAGCGTCGCGACCACAAAGCGGAGATCCCCGGCCACGGGCTGGGTGCGGGCGAGGATACTCAGGGAAGAGGAATCAATCTGATTTTCCAGAAGATCGATGGCGTCATCGCCGTCGATGACCGCCTGGGCCGTAGGCGCGTCCATCTTCATGATAGCGTTGCGCATGTTGTCCACGGCAATTTCCGTAGAAGCTCCCATAACGAGAAGCTGCGTCCGTAAGGACACAATCATCTGGTGAATGAAATTTTCCTGTTCTGACATGCTAACCAAACCTGCCTGTGATGTAGTCTTCTGTCTGCTTGTTGCTGGGCCTCGTAAATATGGTGTCCGTCCTGTCAGTCTCAATGAGGCTGCCCATATAGAAGAACGCGGTGAAGTCGGAAACACGGGCGGCCTGCTGCATGTTGTGCGTCACGATGATGATGGTGAGATCCCCGCTCAGCTCGCGTATACTCTCCTCGATTTTCTGGGTGGCTATGGGGTCGAGAGCGCTGGCGGGTTCGTCCATGAGCAGGACATCGGGCTCAACGGCAAGGGCTCTGGCAATGCACAGCCTCTGCTGCTGGCCGCCGGACATGCCGAGGGCGGATTCGGAAAGCCTGTCCTTGACCTCGTCAAAAATGGCGGCGCGCTTCAGAGCCTGCTCGACCCTGCCCGCGATGAGTCCTTCGTCCTTCACACCGTTGACGCGCAGCCCGTAGGCCACGTTTTCGTAAATGGACTTGGGAAACGGATTGGGCTTCTGGAAAACCATGCCCACGCGGCGGCGCAGCTCGACCACATCGGTGTCAGGCGTGTTCACATCCCTGCCGTCGAGGGTGATGCGCCCCGTTACCTTACAGCCGGGAATGAGGTTGTTCATGCGGTTGAGACTGCGGAGGAAAGTGGATTTGCCGCAGCCGGAAGGGCCGATGAGGGCCGTGACCATGCCCTTCGGGAAATTGAGGTTCACGTGATGCAGAGCCTCTTTTCCCCCGTAGGAGACACAGACGTCATTGGCAGTCATGCTGTATTCCATACATTGTTCCTTTCAGAAAAGTGTCGTCCCTGAGGGCCGGTTCACTCAGCTCCTGGCCGCGTCTCCGTTCTGACCGGCGCCGGAGGGTTCCGCCCCGGCTTCCACGGGCGCGCTGTCAGCGGGAGGCAGGGTGAAGAGGAAGGACGTGAGATTGTCCCTGTCGGGACTTTCGGCCCAGATTCTGCCATGTAAACGGTCGAGAATATGACGGCATATGGCGAGGCCGAGGCCTGTAGCCCCCTGAGCGTGATTTCTGTCCACGCTGTAGAAGCGTTCAAAGATGCGTTCAATATCCTTGGCCGGAATAACCGGCCCCTTGTCGGATATGCGGAAAACAACCTGTCCGTTGGAAAGACGGCAGGAAGCGTTCACGACGCTTCCCTCATCGGCGAAGCGTGAGGCGTTTTCCAGAAGATTGCGGAAGACCTGGGTGAGATAGGCGCTGTTGGCCTTCACGGCGCAGTCGGCGCCGATGGTGCACTTTACCTCGACCTTTCTGTCCTCAAAGGCCTTGCGGCAGACGGAATAGGCCTCGTCAAAAGCCTGGCGGGCAGACGTGCTGCCAATGGACACCACGGTGGTCTTGTTCTCAAGCCGGGTCAGGGAAAGCAGATCCCTGACCATATTGGTGAGGCCGTCGGCATTGCGCAGAATGACCTCGGCGAAACGGTGGCACTGCTCCACATCGCCCACGCCGATGATTGTCTCGGCGTAGCCGCTGATGGCGGTGAGCGGCGTCCTCAGCTCATGGCTCACGTTGGCCACAAAATCGCGGCGCACCTGCTCGAGACGCATGAGCTCAGTCACGTCACGGAACACGGCCACAAGGCCGAAGCGGGGATCCGGCTGGGCGGGTCTTGAGAGCAGGACGGAAAAGACCTGGCCTGATGTAAGGCCGAGATGCAGGGACACCGTACGGGCTGTTCCGTCAGACGGAGAGGACAGAATTTCGTCCACCGTCTTCTGAAGGGCCGGATGCGGGATGACCTCAACGCACTGGCGGCCGCGGGCGTTGCCAACGCCGGGGAAGGCCCTTTCGAGGGCGAGGTTGCAGCGCCTGATATGGCCCCTGGGGCCAAGGACCAGGACGCCGTCCTCCATGGTGTTGAGCACGGCCTCAAGCTGGGCCGTCTGATCGGCGTAGGCGTGCACCTGCTCTTCAATGCCCTCGGCCATGCTGTTGACGGCACGGGCCAGGGGCTCAAACTCCTTGCCCGGATATTTGCGGATGCGTCTGTTGAACCTGCCCGCCGCGATGGCCTCAACAATGTCGATCATGGGCGAGAAGGAGCGGCGCAGGGCCTGCGACACGAGAAAAGCGATGACGAGGGAAATGAGTGCGGCCCAGATTCCGACTTGGATGAGCAGTTCCGTGCGGTCGTGGATGGCCCTGTGCACATTTTCCATGGGCACGGCCAGCCTGAGCACGCCGCCCCCTTCGATGGCCGAAGTGGCGTAGGCGAGCTCGAGTCCCAGGGAAGCCGAATCGCGGGTCGAGTAACCGGATCCGCTCTTCATGGCCTCAATGACTTCAGGCCTGTCCTTATGATTATCGAAACTGCCGTCCTTCGGCTTCGCGGAGTCAAAGACAATGGTGCCGGAGGGATCCATGACGGTGAGCCGCACGCCCTTAAGATGCATTCTTCCGGAGAGCAGCGTGTAGAGATCTTTGGCCGCACCTCCGGTTTTCGCGTAGTAATCTGCGGCCATGGCCGCATCGCTCACGAGGCGGTCGCGCACGGCAAGACGCTGTGACTGATCGATGGTGCGTACGCCATAGAACACGGTAATGGCGATGGACAGAAAAGACGCCGTGAGGACGGCGGTGATGATCCTGCTTCGGAACGACTTCATGCAGGCCCTCCGTGGGCACTAATCCTTGAAACGGTAGCCGACACCCCGGACCGTTTCCAGAAATTTCTGGGATTCTCCGAGCTTGGAGCGGAGCCGGCGCATGTGCGTGTCAACGGTTCTGGCGTACCCCTCGAACGTATAGCCCCAGACATTGTCCAGAAGCTGCTCTCTCGAGCGGACAGCACCGGCGTGGCGCATGAGATCCTCCAGGAGGCGGAATTCCGTAGCCGTAAGGGCGACTTCCTTTCCTTCTGAAATCACCCTGTGGGCCTCGGGATCGAGGCGTATGCCGTGCCGTTCCACCGGGCCGTTTTCGGGACGCTTCCGGCGGCGGAGTACGGCGCGGACACGGAGCATGAGCTCCCGCACGCTGAAGGGCTTGACCACATAATCATCAGCGCCAAGGGACAGACCGACAACGCGATCCATTTCCTCGCCGCGGGCCGTGAGCATGAGCACCGGTATCTCAACGGTATCCGGTGAACTGCCGAGCCTGCGGCAGACTTCAAAACCGTCCATGCCGGGCAGCATGAGGTCAAGCAGCACGAGAGCGGGTTTCTGTTCCCTGGCCATGGCAAGGCCGGTAACGCCATCGCCGGCTTCAATAGAGGTAAATCCCTCTTTTTCCAGGTTGAAGTGCAGCAGATTGCGGATGTCCGCATCGTCTTCAATTACGAGAATGGTGCCTTCCGACATTGTTCAACTCCAATTTCCGGTACTACACGGAACCGAGGTCACAATACAACGATCCGAATGTTACAATTCGGTGACGCGCCCTTTTTCCTCTCTCCGAAAGACCTGGCCGGCACAGATTTTTTTCTTCCGTACAGAGGAAGGGAAGCGGTACCGGGAAAAATCATGCAACCAAATCGCGCAAAAAAGAACGGGAAGAAAAATGACGGCAGATCCCTGAAAGCCCGGAAATTAACGCTTTTTTTCCTCCCGCATCCGGTTTCAGGCGTGAGAACCGGGAAAGGATACCGCACGGGAACCCCGGGGTAACTAGGGAGAGCTTCATGCGCTTCTTAACAAGGTTAACATTTCCCCGTCACACAACGGTAACATTTCCCGTGGAATCTTGCAGGCGATGGAGAAGGTTCCCGCTTACCGCGCGGGGACAGACAGAGCTCCCGAATTTTACTGTGAAACCTTTAGGAGGATCACAATGTCCCTTAGCAAGATTTTCGCCGCGACCGTTCTCAGTCTCGCTGTCGCCAGCCCGGCCATGGCCGGCCAGCTGGTCATCAACGGTTCCACCACCGTTCTCCCTGTCATGCAGAAAGCCGGTGAAGCCTTCATGGCTTCCCATCCAGATATTCAGCTTTCCATTTCCGGCGGCGGTTCCGGCAACGGCATCAAGGCCCTCATGGAAGGCCAGTGCAACATTGCCATGAGCTCCCGTGACATGAAGGACAAGGAAAAGGAAGCCTGCCAGGCAAAGAACATCAATCCTGTCCGCACCACCATCGCTGTTGACGCCATCGTGCCTGTTGTCAATCCGGGCAACCCGCTCAAGGAAATCACCTCCGAGCAGCTCAAGGACATCTACGCCGGCAAGATCACGAACTGGAAGGAAGTCGGCGGCAAGGACGGCAAGATCGTCGTCGTGTCCCGTGACTCCTCCTCCGGCACCTTCGAATGCTGGAACGAGCTCATCATGAAGAAGGAACGCGTTGCTCCCTCCGCTCTCATGCAGGCTTCCAACGGCGCCGTTGTGCAGGCTATCGTCAAGAACCCCAACGCCATCGGCTACATCGGACTCGGCTATCTGAACAGCACCGTCAAGGGTCTCCATGTCGACAAGAAGGAACCGACTGCCCAGAACGCCCTCTCCAAGACCTGGCCTATCAGCCGTGAGCTCTACATCTTCACCAACGGCGAGCCCCAGGGTGACGCCAAGGCTCTCGTCACCTACCTTCTGGATCCTACCAAGGGTCAGAAGAACGTGGCTGAAGTCGGCTACATTCCGCTCGGCAAGTAAGCGCTTCGCCTGAAACAGCACCGTCCAGCCGGACAACCCGGCTGGACGGTTTCATATTTCCCAGGAACCCGGAGCAAACAGATGCACCATTCCGCGCTTAAAGAAAAAGTCATCAGAAACACGATGGGCGTCACGGCCATCATCTCACTGCTGGCTCTTCTCGGGATAGTCCTTTTCCTCTTCATCGAAGGCTTTCCCCTGTTCACGCACTATTCCGTCTGGGACTTTCTTACCGGCATGCTGTGGTATCCGACGGAGGAGCCCGGTCAGTTCGGCATTCTTCCCCTGCTCGCCGGTTCCCTGGCCGTGACGGCTCTTTCCTCGCTTTTTGCTATTCCCCTCGGCGTCTTCACGGCGGTTTATCTCACTGAAGTGGCTCACCCCCCTCCCCGCCGCGTCATTAAGCCCTTCATTGAGCTTCTTGCGGCCCTTCCTTCCGTCGTCCTCGGCTTCCTCGGCATGGTCGTTCTCGCGCCCTTCATTCAGACAGCCTTCGGCGCTGATTCCGGACTCAACCTGCTCAACGCGTCCATCGTGCTCACCTTTATGACTGTCCCCACAATCTGCTCCATTTCCGAGGACGCCCTGCACGCTGTGCCGCTCTCGCTGAGAGAAGGCTCACTGGCTCTCGGGGCGACCCGCTGGCAGACCATAATCCGCGTGGTCATTCCTGCCGCTTTTTCCGGTATAGGCACCAGCGTCATGCTGGGCATGTCCCGTGCCATTGGCGAGACCATGGTTGTGCTCATGTGCGCGGGCGGCGGCGGAATAATTCCAACCTCGCTGCTTGATCCCGTAAGGCCCATGCCCGCGTCCATCGCAGCCGAAATGGCAGAAGCTCCCTTCGGATCCGACCATTACCGCGCGCTCTTTGCCATCGGCATCGTGCTTTTCTTCATGACCCTGGCCTTCAACCTTATCGCCGACTACATCGCCAAAAAGCACCGCCAGGCCGGCACCTCAAGCCTGTAGGACGGAGGAAACACCATGGATACGCTTTCTTCTTCCACCGCCCAGCCCCTCAATCTGCCATCAGCTGAAGGCCGGCGCCGCACAGAAATGTGCATGATTCTCTTTCTGAAAGTCATTGCCGCCATCAACGTTCTCGCTCTGGCCGGTGTCTGCGCCTATCTTGCCATCGAAGGTCTGCCCGTCATCTCCTGGAGCTTCCTTACGGAGCCTCCGAAAAATATGATGACAGAGGGCGGCATTTTTCCCTGCATCATCGGAACGGCCATACTTTCCCTCGGATCGCTCATCATCGCCTTTCCTCTGGGTGTGGCCTCGGCCATCTATCTCCATGAATACGCCGGGAACACGCGCTTCGCCGATATCGTCCGCCTTGGCGTCAACAACCTGGCCGGTGTGCCGTCCGTTGTGTTTGGCCTCTTCGGCCTTTCCTTCTTCGTCACATTCCTCGGCATGGGCGTGAGTATCCTTTCCGGCGTGCTGACGCTCGCCCTGCTTACGCTGCCCGTCATTATCAGCACATCCGAAGAAGCCCTCAGGAACGTGCCTGACACCTACAGAGAAGCTTCCCTCGCTCTCGGCGCCACGCAGTCACAGACCATCGCCAGAGTGGCACTCCCCTGCGCCCTTCCCGGCATGCTCACCGGCGCCATCCTCGGCGTTGCAAGAGCAGCCGGCGAGACGGCGGCCATCATGTTTACGGCGGCCGTATACTTCACGCCGAAAACGCCGTCGTCCATCTTTGATCCCGTCATGGCCCTGCCCTATCACATCTACGTGCTCTGTACGGCCGGCACGGAAATCGACAAGACCCGCCCGCTGCAGTACGGCACCGCCATCGTGCTCATCTTCCTCGTCCTGGGCATGAATATGATCGCGATCTTCGTCCGCGACCGCCTTCAGAAAAAGATGTAAGGCAGAACGTCCCGTCTCCTCTTCCTTTCGGAAGCCGGCTGCTCTCCCGCGGCCGGCTTTTGGGCGTCCAGGCCACAGACATTTCCCGGCCCTGCAGACCGCGGCCTCATCAGACTGAAGACAGCGGAAACGGAGCGGGAATCCCGGCTCAGCTGAAAAAAAATCAGGGGCGTCACGGAGCGGACCGGGGCATACCGTGCTGCCGGCAGCCTCCCCGCGATCCGGGGAGCGTTCCTTTCCAGCCTCCACCGTATCCTCTGAGTCCCGCTGCAGGCACTTCCGGTGCCATGCGCCGCACCGGACGCAGCGGACGCATGCACACAAACCGCTTCCCACACATGGCCGGGGGAAGAGCGGAAGACAAAAAAAAGAGCCTGCAGAAAACTCTGCAGGCTCACTGAAAAAAATGGAGCGGGAAACGGGATTTGAACCCGCGGCCTCCAGCTTGGGAAGCTAGCACTCTACCACTGAGTTATTCCCGCACGGGATGCCGAAAAATTTTGGAGCGGGAGACGGGATTTGAACCCGCGACGTCAACCATGGCAAGGTTGCACTCTACCACTGAGTTACTCCCGCGTATATAAAGCAGCTGATGCTGTTTTTCACGCGATGGAGGCGGAATCCAGATTTGAACTGGAGCATAGAGGTTTTGCAGACCTCTGCCTTACCACTTGGCTATTCCGCCATTTTGTTGGAGCGGGAGACGGGATTTGAACCCGCGACGTCAACCATGGCAAGGTTGCACTCTACCGCTGAGTTACTCCCGCTCAACGAAAAGGGACTCTACGCCGGAGAGCCCTTTCCGTCAAGCACTTTTTTATTTTTTACAAAGAATTCTTCAAATCGCGTTTATCGATGACGCGGGTAGCCTTGCCCTTGGAACGCTCAATGGAATGGGGCTCCATGAGGCGGACCTTCGTGGTCACTCCGAAGAAGTCCTTAATCTGGCTCTTCAGTTTGGCCTGGATTTCCTGGAGCTTGCCGATCTGGTCATGGAAAATGGACTCGTTCACTTCGACCTGGACTTCCATGGTATCGAGGGAGCCCTCGCGCTCAACCACCAGCTGGTAGTTGGGAGACAGGCCGTCCGTCTTCAGGATGAGGTTCTCGATCTGCTGCGGGAAGACGTTCACGCCGCGGATAATGAGCATATCATCGGAACGGCCGGCAAAGCGCTGCAGGCGTGCGTGCGTGCGGCCGCACTTGCAGGGCCTGGTGTCAATGGAAGTGAGGTCGCGGGTGCGGTAGCGGATGAGCGGAGAGCCTTCCTTGGTCAGGTTGGTCAGCACGAGCTCTCCGAGCTCGCCTTCAGGCACGGGCTCGCCAGTGGCGGGATCCACGATTTCGGCGATGAAGTGATCTTCCCAGAGATGCAGGCCGTTGTGTTCGCTGCAGTCAATGGCCACGCCGGGTCCCATGATCTCGGAAAGGCCGTAGATATTGTGGGTATCAATACCCATATTTTCTTCCATTTCCTGACGCATGGCCTTGGACCAGGGCTCACCGCCGAAAATGCCCACGCGCAGGGGCAGCTTCTTGAAGTCGATGCCGTTCTCAAGGCCGACTTCATAAAGATGGAGAGCGTAGGAAGGCGTGCAGGCCAGAACCGTGGCGCCGAGATCGCGGATGAGGACGGTCTGACGGCGGGTTGAACCGCCGGATGCGGGGACGACGGTGCAGCCAAGTTCGGTGGCAGCGTCGTGCAGTCCGAGGCCGCCGGTGAAGAGGCCGTAGCCGTACGCCACGTGCACGAGATCCTGCGGGGTGACGCCGCTCGCCATGAGGCAGCGGCAGCCCATCCGCGCCCAGTTCTTCAGGTCGCGCTTCGTGTAGCAGCCCACAACAGCCTGGCCCGTGGTGCCGCTCGAAGCGTGCAGGCGCGCGATGTTTTCACGCGGCACGGCCATGAAGCCCAGGGGATAACGGTCGCGCAGATCCTGCTTGGTGGTAAAGGGCAGGCGGCGGATGTCATCGAGACTCCTGATATCCGTGGGTTTGACGCCGAGTTCGTCGAAGCGCTTATGATAGAAGGGGACATTGTAGTACACCCGGTTCGCCACGTCCTGCAGCCTCTTCAGCTGCAGGGCTTTAAGTTCTTCCCGGGGCATACTTTCCATTTTGATATCGTAAAGCATGACCAGCTCCTTACCTGCTTGATTATACATGCTTATTTGGGTAGGTACATTGGGCGGTCATTCTTGCCCTTTCTCCGGCAATCGTCAAGAACGCCCGTGCCAAACACGCTTATCCATATTTAAAAGATATAATGAGGGACTATGAACAGCATCACTCCCAAAAAGAAAGTCTATTCCGATCTCCCCACCGGGGAGAAGATGGCCGACATGGCCCGCTTCCTGCAGGAGCACAAGGCCCAGAACGTCACCACCATTGATCTTTCCGGACGCGGCTCCTTCACTGACGGCCTGGTCATCGCCACGGCGACTTCCGTGCGCCACGCCCAGAGCCTCGCCGACGGCATTTCCGCCCTCTGCCATGAAAAGAAGTACGAGTACCTCCGCATGGACGGTTATACCAACGGCCAGTGGCTGCTCGTGGACTGCAACGATGTGGTCGTCAATATTTTCCAGGAAGCCACGCGCGAAATGTACAATCTGGAAGCCCTCTGGAGCGTCCCCTCGTCCCGCGAGGAACTGCGCACCATGGCGGCAAAGGCTGAAAAGGCAGAATAATGAAACCCACACTTCTCCTGATTATGGACGGCTGGGGCATAGCCCCTGCCGGACCGGGCAACGCCACGAGCCTTGCCCGCACTCCCAATCTGGACAGACTCACAGCCACCTGCCCTCACTCCCAGCTTAAGGCCTCGGGCCGCGCCGTCGGCCTGCCCGAAGGCTATATGGGCAACTCCGAAGTCGGACACCTTAATATCGGCGCGGGCCGTGTCGTCTACCAGGACATGACGCGTATCGACATGGCCATGGAAGACGGCACGCTGGAAACCAATCCCGTCTTCGTGAATGTCGTACAGGAAACCCTGAAGGCGCACGGCAGGCTTCATTTCGCCGGCCTTCTTTCCGACGGCGGCGTACACAGCCACATCCATCATCTTATCGCCCTGTGCAGGGCCGCGGCCGGCGCCGGCGTCCCCATTCTGGTCCACTGTTTCATGGACGGCCGCGACACGCCGCCCTCGAGCGGCAAAAAATACATCACCCAGCTCCAGGACGCGCTGAAGGATCTGAAAAACGCCCACATCGCCGCACTCTACGGCCGTTTCTACGCCATGGACCGCGACAAGCGCTGGGAGCGCGTGAAGCAGGCCTTCGACCTCTTCTGCCACGGTGAGGGTCCCCGGAAGGCAGACGCGCTCGGGGCCCTGGACGATTCATATAAGGAAGGCGTCACCGATGAGTTCGTCAAACCCGTCTGGGTCAGCCAGGAAGAACCCGGGCTGAAGGACGGCGACGGCGTCTTCTTCTTCAATTTCCGGGCCGACCGCATGCGCGAAATCGTCTCAGCCCTCACGTCACCGGACTTCAGCGGCTTCGACCGCGGCACGCTCCCGAAACTGGCCGGCGCCGCCTCCATGACATCCTACGACGCGGCTCTGACCATCCCTGTTGCCTTCCCGGATCAGGACATTCCCATGGTTCTGGGCGAGGTGGTCTCCAGAGCGGGGCTTCGCCAGCTGCGCCTCGCGGAAACGGAGAAGTACGCCCACGTGACCTATTTCTTCAACGGCGGCGTGGAAAAGCCCTTTGACGGCGAGGACCGCATCCTTGTTCCCTCGCCCCGCGACGTGCCAACCTATGATCTTGCGCCGGCCATGAGCGCCCGCACGGTCACGGACAGACTCGTGGAAAACTGGAACCGCGGCATTTATGACCTCGTGGTCTGCAACCTGGCTAACGGCGACATGGTCGGCCATACCGGTGTCATTCCCGCGGCTGTCACAGCCTGCGAAACCGTTGACGAATGCGTCGGACGCATGGAAGCGGCCGTACGCGCCCGCAACGGACGCATGATCATCATCGCCGACCACGGCAACTGCGAGAAGATGCTGTCTGAGGACGGGCGTCCGCATACGGCGCACACAACCAATCCCGTTCCCTGCATCCTCGTGGATGACGAAAAAGGCTGGAGCCTGAAGGACGGCAAGCTCGGCGATGTAGCCGTGACCATCCTTTCTCTCTGGGGCATGCCCGTTCCGGCCGAGATGACCGGCACCTGCCTCGCGGAAAGGAAGGGCTAGCGCCATGGCCCAGAAGAAAATGCCGGATCCCGTGGCCCCCTGCGGGCTCACTCTCGTCTTTTATTACGAATGCCCCCACTGCCAGGAGAAGATACCGGTCGGCGCCCCGACGCAGCCTGCCGTTATCCGCTGCCCCATGTGCGGAAAGAAATTCGCCATCATTCCGGTGGACGGGTATCTGGAACAATACGTTGAAATCATGACCGACGGCGGCAAGGCCGCGGCCAATCCCGAATATCTCTGATGAATCAGGAAAACGCCGGAAGCGCACATACGCTTCCGGCGTTTTCCATATCCTGGCGGACGGTTCTCCGCACAAAAAACGCATGCATTTCCGTGCCCTTACGCCTGACCGGTACGTATTTGCATTACGGTATAATTTTTTGAACCAACAGCTGATACAATTCCGTCTCCTGAACCGACAAAGATGTTTCAAAGGCCTGTTTTCGCAATAGGTTGAAAAAATTCACTTTTTATTGAATTCCGGCCATTTCTGAATACAAAAACGAATCGTGCTTCTGCGATGCCGACCCGCTGAAAATACAGGTATTTTTTTGTTCTCCCGGGAATAAAGTCAAAATTTTTTGACATTTTACTTGCCACACCGGAATTTTTTCTATACGTTGGAACTGCGTACAAGGATGACGCAATTTTTATAAGAGGGGAACCACTCATGAAAAAATTTATGACACTCCTTCTCGCAGCCGGCCTCGTGTTCAGCGCGGCCTCCAGCGCCAGTGCTATTGATTTCAAGGCTCAGGGCCAGTGGCTCGTCGGCTTCGCCGGCGGTCAGGGCAACTTCGTTGACAAGACCCGCACCACGGCCGACGGCAAGAAGAAGGCTGACAGCAGCGACCGCTTCTCCGCTGCCCAGCGTATCCGTCTGCAGTTGGACGCTGTCGCTTCCGAAGCCCTTTCCGGCACCGTGTACTTTGAAATCGGCGACCAGACCTGGGGCAGCGGCGGCACGTACGGCAAGGGCTCCGGCGGTGCCATGGGCGCTGACGGCGTGGCTGTGGAAGTGAAGCGCGCCTATATCGACTGGGCCGTTCCGGAAACCACCCTGGCTTTCCGCATGGGCATCCAGGGCCTGACCCTGCCCAATGCCGCCGGTGGTTCCGCTGTGCTGGATGATGATGGCGCCGCCGTCACCTTCCATATGCAGTTCAATGAAAACGTTGGTCTCACCGGCATGTGGGCCCGTCCGCTCAACGACAACTACGATGTTCAGGATGGCGACTACAGCGGCAACAACAAGAAGTCCTACCTCGACAATATCGACCTCTTTGCCCTGACCCTGCCCCTGACCTTCGACGGCATTGAAGTCACCCCCTGGGCCATGCTTGGTGTCATCGGCCAGAACGCCTTCCGCTCCGGTGCCGATAACGCCACCACGGATGTCACTCCTTACATGACCTCCAACTACATGAGCGACAGGTGGAACAGCGGTGACAGCTTCGAGCGCACCAAGAACGCCAACACCACCGCTTTCTGGGCCGGTCTCCCCGTGAAGCTCACCCTCTGGGATCCGCTCAACATCGAATTCGACATCAACTATGGCTATGTCGGCAGCCAGGGCCGCGGCACCATTGAACGTGTCGACGGCGGCGGCAAGACCCGCTTCAGCACCGAGCGCCAGGGCTGGCTCGCCAAGGCCCTCGTCGAATACAAGATGGACTGGGGCACTCCGGGCATCTTCGGCTGGTACGCTTCCGGTGATGACGACAACCCGAAGAACGGCTCCGAGCGTATGCCTTCCGTCTCCCCGAGCACCAACCTCACCTCCTTCATGGGTGATGGCAACTGGGGCTGGGCTTCCAGCGGTTCTCTCTATGACCGCAACCTCGACTACGCCGGCACCTGGGGCATCGGCCTCCAGATTGCCAACATGAGCTTCGTCGAAGACCTCAAGCACACCTTCCGCGTGGCCTACTGGGGCGGCACCAACAGCCCGACCATGGCCAAGTACGCTGCCCATCCGTGGAGCTACGAGTCCGGCTGGGGCGGAAGCTACAACGACAGCTTCGCCAACGCCGAGCCTGAGCTCTATCTGACCACCAATGACGGCCTGCTCGAGTTCAACCTCGTCAACTCCTACCAGATGTACGAGAACTTCGAGATCAACCTCGAACTCGGCTACGTCGTGAACTTCATCGACAACGACACGTGGAAGAAGGCCAACAGGGCTGAAAGCATGGACAACCAGGATGCCTGGAAGGCCCAGCTGATCTTCGCCTACACCTTCTAATCCGCTTCTTCCTTCCCTTCCGGGTCTTAAGGCCGCAGCCCTTCCGGGCCGCGGCCTTTTTCTGTCTCTGCCGCCCTTTGTTCCTCCGTCCAATATTCTTGGTAAAAAAAACTTGACATTATTGAAATAGAATTTCAAATTCTATTTACGTTCAATCAAGGAGGACAACGCGGTGAACGCCTTTTCAGCGGCGCATCCCGAAGCGCCGGGGCTCTTGTGAATTTCAGCCTGCAGGGACAAAGGCACCTCTGAAGCAGGTTGTTATTCATGCTATAAAATTTAAGTTAGTATATGAATAGTGTGAAAAAATATATTTTTTTCATATTTTCATAGACTTTTTCTTTCCCTGAGCCTACGCTCGGAATGAGGCGTTCCTGAAGCGTCTTCCGAAAAAAACGCGGGCATCCGTTCGGTCCGGGCCCGCATGAGGTACTTTTCATGAAAAAATGTCTGACTCTTCTCCTGGCTGCCGGTCTTGTCTTCAGCGCAGCCTCCTCTGCCAGCGCCATCGATTTCAAGGCGCAGGGCGAATGGCTGGTCGGTTTCGCCGGCGGACAGGGCAACTTCGTTGACAAGACCCGCACCGCTGAAAACGGAAAAAAGAAGGCTGACAGCAGTGACCGCTTCACTGCTTCACAGCGCGTACGCCTTCAGCTGGACGCTGTCGCGTCCGAATCCCTCTCCGGCACCGTGTTCTTTGAAATCGGTGACCAGACCTGGGGCAGCGGCGGCACATACGGCAAGGGCTCCGGCGGTGCCATGGGCGCTGACGGCGTCGCGGTCGAGGTGAAGAACGCCTACATCGACTGGATGGTTCCCGATACCACCCTTTCCTTCCGCATGGGCATCCAGGCCCTGGCCCTGCCCAACGTCGCCGGCGGCTCCGCCGTTCTCGACGATGACGCGGCCGGTGTCACCTTCCACATGCAGTTCAATGAGAATGTCGGCCTCACCGGCATGTGGGCCCGCCCCCTCAATGACAACTACGATGTCCAGGATGACGACTACAGCGGCAACAACAAAAAGTCCTACCTTGACAACGTCGACCTCTTCGCCCTGACCCTGCCCCTGACCTTCGACGGTATTGAAATCACCCCCTGGGCCATGCTGGGCGTCATCGGACAGAACGCCTTCCGCGGCGAGACTGATGCCGAGACCGACATCACTCCCTACATGACCTCCAACTACATGGACTCCAGGTGGAATCACGGTGACGGCGACGGCTCCTTCGAACGCACCAGTAACGCCAACACCACCGCTTTCTGGGCCGGTCTCCCCGTGAAGCTCACCCTCTGGGATCCGCTCAACATCGAATTCGACATCAACTATGGCTATGTCGGCAGCCAGGGCCGCGGCACCATTGAACGTGTCGACGGCGGCGGCAAGACCCGCTTCAGCACCGAGCGCCAGGGCTGGCTCGCCAAGGCCCTCGTCGAATACAAGATGGACTGGGGCACTCCGGGCATCTTCGGCTGGTACGCTTCCGGTGATGACGACAACCCGAAGAACGGCTCCGAGCGTATGCCTTCCGTCTCCCCGAGCACCAACTTCACGTCCTTCATGGGCGACGGCAACCTGGCCTGGTCTTCAGGCGGGTCTCTCTACGACCGCAACCTTTCCCTCGCCGGCACCTGGGGCATCGGCCTCCAGGTAGCGGACATGAGCTTTGTTGAAGACCTGAAGCACACCTTCCGCATTGCCTACTGGGGCGGTACCAACAGCCCGTCCATGGCCAAGTACGCCGCTCATCCGTGGAGCTGGGAATCCGGCAACGGCGGCTCCTACGACGATTCTTTCTCTGCCGATCCCGAGCTCTACCTGACTACCAATGACGGACTGCTCGAATTCAACCTCGTCAACTCCTACCAGATGTACGAAAACTTCGAGATCAACTTCGAACTCGGCTACATCGTGAACTTCATTGATCACGATACGTGGAAGAAGGCCAACAGAACCGAAGGCTACGACGCCCAGGACGCCTGGAAAGCGCAGCTCATCTTCGCCTACACCTTCTAACCGGACGTATCCTTCCTTCCCCAGGGTCTGGGCCGCTGCCTTACCGGCAGCGGCTCTTCTTTTTTGCGAGTGAAAAAAAAAAGCCGGGCGCGGACGGCCCGGCAGAAGTCAGAGATGGAGAAACCGGTTAGTCGTCGCCGCCTACGATGCGGTAAACGATGGCACCGACTATGGCGCCGAGAACGGGAGCGACAATGAACATCCACAGCTGCTCCAGGGCCCAGCCGCCTTCAAAGAGGGCCACGCCGAGGCTGCGGGCGGGGTTGACCGAGGTATTGGTCACCGGGATGCTGATGAGATGGATGAGGGTGAGGCAGAGGCCTATGGCCAGGGGACCA
>OBHX01002080.1_pt1 | contig 16095 bp, 5 predicted proteins | sample 1519331 | NCBI WGS metagenome assembly OBHX01 (sample SAMEA2602897, study PRJEB22501) | metagenome
TCGGTGCAAGTGGCAGGCTTAGCCTCGTTGTGAGTCATCTTGTGGCCAAGCGCATCGACCTTCACCGTATCCAGCTCCAGATTGCCGCTTTCATCGGCATAATTCTTGTTGCACTTGGTGCAATGCCAATATTCCACAGAACCGTCAGTCGTGCAGGTAGCCGCAACTGCATCATTATGAACCATCGCATGCGTATGGTCCAACTTGGGGATCTCAACACCCGCCTTAGCATAGTGGCAAACGGTGCACTCTTCGTGCTTCATACCGGTGGTTTCCTCGGTAGCCGCTTCATCAACGACCCACTCAAAGCTATGTGCGCCTTCATCTGCTACCGCACCGCATTCACAGACACGCTTATGTCCATCCTCTGTCTTGATCCAATCACCAAAGCTGTGAGGGATCTGGTCAATAATCAGCGCAGCCTCCGTAGTCACATTTTTCTGCGCATCAAAATAAGCATCGCAGCGGGTGCAGGTATAGTGCTCTTCCATACCGGCAGCAGCATGGCTAGCCTCTACCTTGTCATGATGCACATAATCATGGCCCTGGGCATCAACGGTAGTCTTACTCAGCTCCTGCGCACCATTTTCGTCGGCAAAGGCCCTATTGCACCGGCTGCAGAGCCAGTATTCCACATTACCAGCAGCCGTACAGGTGGGGGCGTTGGCTTCGTAGTGGGTCATGCTATGGCCCAAGGCATCCAGCACAGGTACGGACTCGATCACTGCGCCATCCTTATTCAGCAGCTTACCGCAGGTGTTGCAGGTGTAGTACAGTTCATTGCCAGCGTTGGTGCAGTCAGCGGCCACGGCAGGGTGCTCGGTCTTGTCTGCATGGGCACACTGGAGTTCCACACCGCCCTGAATGAGTTTCAGGTCAATATCTTCCAGATTGCCATCAATAAGGTCACCCTCTTTATAACCCACGGTCACAGCGTATTCGCCCGGAGTCACTTGGTCAGAGATCTCAAAGGTCAGAGTCACCACTACACCGTTGCTGGTATCTGCATCCAGGCCATCCCAAATAGGAGTCACAGGATTGGCCGCCAAGTTACCGGGAGGCGTAAAGGTCAGGCTGGACAATGCATCGCCCTTCTTAATGCTCTTCAGCGTAAATCCTTCGGGGTATGTAAATGCCAAGCGCATATTAGAGATACCCGGATTTTCCGCCAAAGTCACATGCAAGGAAACTTCCTTTGTCCCCAGGGGCACTGTTTTCGTCTCCACTGTCAGACTGCCGTTGTTCGCATCCTGCGCCATGACAGTTCCCACGATCATCTGCAGCAAAAGTGCTGCCAAGACGATGATGGATAGCAATTTTTTCTTCATCTTCTGCGTCCTTTCTGTTATTTACCAAGATTTATATCATACCCGCCGGCAAGATACCGACGCAATATGCCAAGGTCCTTCATGTTGACCACACCGTCTCCGTTGACATCTGCAGCCTCCATTACGAATTTGTCTGCATCATAGCCACCAGCGAAATATTTCCGCAGTGCGCCCAGATCCTTCATGTTAATCACACCGTCATCATTGACATCTCCGTATGTAAACTGCGCCACCGTCACAGCTCCATCTTGCAGCGTCAAATCGATATCCTCCAAGTCATTATCCAGAACATCGCCCTTTTGGTAGCTCATATGGATCTTATAGTCTCCAGGCGATACCGTATCCGCCACACGGAAGGTCAGTTCCAGAATACAGCCTTCTGAGGTATCCGCATCTGTTCCGTCCCAAACGAAGTTCACCGGATTGGCTGTGAGTTTTCCGGGAGGGGTGAAGAACAACGTAGAGAGCGCATCTCCCTTCTGGATATTCTCCAGCGTAAAGCCATCAGGGTAGGATAGTTGTAGGCGCATATTGGAGATACCCTTGTTGGCACTGAGGTCAACCTTCACCGTAATAGTCTGACCCGCCCGGGCGCGAACCGAAGATACCGCGATCGTCCCGCTGGTCTCCACCGGCGGCTGGGGCTGAGGCTCCGGTTGCACAAAGTGGATGGTTGCGTTATTCAGACACTTGTTTTCGTCATTGCTATTATCAATTTTGACCTGTTTCCACTGCTCTTCCGTGCCGTCATAATAGACATCCGTCAGCGCGCTACAATTCGAAAATGCCGCCCATCCAATGGCAGCCACGCTATCCGGAATTGTCACGCTGGAAAGAGCCGCACAATAATTAAATGCAGAGGCGCTAATGCTTGTCACACCATCAGGAATAGTCACAGATGTCAGGCTTTTACAAGACAAGAATGTATCGAATGGAATTGCCGTCATGTTTTTGGACAGCGTAACGGATTTCAATTCGGTGCATTCTGAGAACACTTGGGTACCCATGCTAACCACACTGTCAGGAATTATCATCTGTGTCAGATTACAGCACCTGCTAAATGCAGCTTCTCCAATACTGGTCACACTGTTTGGAATCACTATAGATGTCAGATTCCTGCATCCAAAAAATGTCGACTCTTGTATATTGGTTACACTGTTAGGAACCGTGATACCTGTCAGCTTGTCACAGTTGAAAAATGCCCCGCTATTGATGCTTTTTACACTGTCTGGAATCTGATAGTTCCCTTCTTTTCCTTGTAGACAAAAGAGAAGTGTTTCTCCATTTTTGTCAAACAAAACACCGTCTTTGCTCATGTAACTTGGGTTATCGTCGGCAACGGTTATGGAGGTTAGTTTTTTACATTCAGAAAATGGTCTACCTGTAATACTACTTACACTGCTGGGTATTATCACGGATGTAAGTTCCTTGCAGTATTCAAATGCACCACTTTCAATGTTTTCTACATTCTTACCGATTGTCACATCGGTCAATCCAGTGCAATTGTAAAATGTTCCTTTTTTTATGCTCGTTATCCCATCGGGAATTGTTACCGTTTTTAGGCTACTGCAATATTGAAATGCATATTCTCCGATGCTCGTCACACTGCTGGGAATCGTCACTGAAGTCAGCCCACTGCAGCAGGCAAATGCATTTTTTCCGATACTCGTCACACTGTCGGCGATTGTCACATCGGTCAACGCTTCGCAACTTTCAAATGCGCTATCTCCGATGCTGCTCACTCCATTTTCTATGTAGACAGTCGTTATACTGCTTTGGTAGTCTTTCCACGGCTCACTGTCTCTTGCATAGTTATACATCTCTCCAGCGCCGCTGACAGTTAAGGTTCCATTCTCCTCCAATACCCAGGTCAGATTTTCACCGCAGGTGCCGGAGGCAAGTTCTGGCTTGGCCACAGTAAAGAAGCAATCATCCCCGTAAGTATGAACCCAATCACTACCGTCAGCTTCCCACATTTCAGAATTGTATGACAATAGTTGTGCACGATACTTCCCCTCCGAAAGCGTCCTACTCAATCCACTTTCAGCATAAAAAACTCGTTCAACGACTTGCCATTCTCCAGAATCATCCTGACGATATAACCACAGGTTATAATGAGATGTATTTGATGTACTATTCCACGCAAAAGTAACCGGTGTTCCTGCTTCATATGTACTCTGCATATTCAACAGTGCAGGCTTTCCGGGACGACATTCGTCACAACTGCTCAGCAGAGTTGTTTCCGTCTTATCAGCCCAAATCTTCCCGCAAATCGAACATTGGTAGCACTTATAATGGGGATGTGCATCCCAGTAGTACACATAGCTACCCTTGTCGCAGGTGTGGGCAGTTGGTGTTGCCGAATAATAATAAATAGTATTTACTGAGCTAAAACTGGATAGAGATGTATAGCCCCAACCGGGATCCATAATCGTTGCCCCTGAACTATCTGCATACTTAACTGCAACATAGTGTCCATTTCCATTCACACCCACAATGCATGCATATCCTTGACTATACAAAGATGCCAATGTCGCTTTGGAATAAGTTGCGCTCCCCTTATACACAAACCCTGGATACGCTTTCCGCACGCCGTCCCAGTACATATCCGCCCCACTGGTAAAGGCCCCGGCCGCTTTCAATGCATTGTTACATATCCAGGGGTTAAATGCATTAACGTCCGATGTGACTACGACATTATAGTGGCGTAAAAGCATTGCCACAGATGTCACTAAACAGCCAGCCTGGCGCATCCAACGCATACTTGCATTCGGATACTGCGATGCGGGCCACGCTTCCTCCTGATTCCACTCCGAATCGCCTTGCCGCCACTGCGTATAGTCATTTGATGCCGTAGCCATCGTTGTCACCGGCAGCATAGTCACCAACATAAGCAGTGCCAGCAACAAACTACAAATTTTCTTTTTCATGGTATCTTCCTTTCCTGTAATATTTTTGTTCCTCCGCATCATTTTCCTTTTCACCACCCCAATTCAATATCATACCCGCCGGCCAGGTACCGACGCAGTAGGCCCATATCCTTCATGTTGACCACGCCGTCACCATTGAAGTCAATAAGGAGTTGCTCGAGGCCACCTTCCACGGTCCCCTCCGCCATATTACGTCTCAGTTGTGCGAGATCCTTCATGTTGATTCGGCCATCTCCGTCCAGGTCACCCTTCACGGCCACCGTTACCTCAGTGACTTCCTCTGGCACGACATAGGAGTAGCTGCCGTCCTCATTGGCGACCGCTTTCAGCGCCACATAGTTTCCATCAGCATCCTTATAGGCCGCCACACAGGCATTCTCGCTGGTAAGGGTCAAAGTCTTTTCACCGGTTTCGGAAATCGCAAAGTCGGAAATCGCGCCATCCTTCAGCGGCGTCTCCTCGGTGGTGCCGTCGGTGTAATGCTTCACCAGTTTGCCGTTCTCCACCGTCACGGAGGTGACAGCTCTTTCAACGACCTCCACCTCGAAGGTAGTCGTCAGCCCACCAACCGTCACGGTCAGCGTCTGCTTGCCCAGAATGGTATTGTCAAAGCCGGAAACCATGGCAGCCGTCAGCTCGAGCTCCTCGGTTTCTCCGCTTTCATAGTGGGATAAAACCACACCGCCAGCCACATCCAGCGCCTCTTTATTCACTACATAGGAAGCTTTAGTGGGCAGCTTCTTCAGCGTGATCTCCACAACCGGGTCCTCAACACCGCAAACCATGCAGATATGTCTTGCGTTAAAGCGATGGCCCCGCGCAGGAATGACCTCCTGCGCCGTAGTTTGATCGTCACAGCGGCTGCAGTGGCTGCCCTCAGTCAGGCCAGTTTTCGTGCAGGTCGGTGCAACGGCGGCGTCTGTCACCATGTCATGTCCCAAGGCGGGGACAACCTTCTGTGCTGTGGTCGCTTCATCGCAACGACTGCAATGGCTACCCTCAGTCAAGCCTGTCTTTGTACAGGTCGGTGCAACGGCGGCGTCTGTCACCATGTCATGTCCCAAGGCGGGGACAACCTTCTGTGCTGTGGTCGCTTCATCGCAACGAGCGCAATGGCTTCCTTCGGTCAGGCCCGTCTTTGTGCAGGTCGGTGCGACAGCGGCGTCTGTCACCATGTCATGTCCCAAGGCATCTACATAATTCTGCTTGACCACGCTCCCGCAGGGGCAACTCCGCAATGTGTAGCCCTGCTCGGTACAAGTCGGCGGCACGACTGTGTCCTCATACTCGTGACCCATGTAGGTCATCACAATGCTGTCGATGGAGAAGCCGTAAGCGCTGTCGCTCTTGTCCGACACCAAACGGATCGTCAGAGTATCTCCGCTGATAGTAATCGTCTTGCCTGCCAGCTCCGTCCCGGTGTACTTCGTCCCGTTCACATAGAGGTAGTCGATATTTGTCTCCACCTCGGTCTGCGCCGAGAATGTCACATCCAGAGAAAAAGCACCCTCCGCCTTATAAGCATAGGTCTTATTCAGATCATTCTCGTAATCGTGACTGGACTCAGGATATCCTGCCTTGTCCAGAGTTTCGGTCTTCTGCTCGTGGACATAGACGGACAGCTTTCCCTCTGCGCCCCGCCCGGTCACAGGTATCGACTTTGCCCCCGGCGTGGTCAGATCGTATTCTCCCAGCGTCAGAAGGCCCGAAGCATAGGGGATCGTTTCCACGCAGCCATCCTCGTGCGTCACCGTCATTACAAGGTGCGACACATCCAGCGTTTCCCCTACGAGATAGACGGTTTTGTTTGTCTTGCAGGAAACCGCTGTGGCCGGCGCATCGCTGTAAGCAGACCAAATCAATTTGCTTCCGTAGCTGTTGCGGGCGCTGGCTGTCCACTCACTGTTCCCGTAAGGATAGAATGCATATACGCTTGAGCGGCTGCTTACTAACCCGATGCCGTCGATGATCGGGGGATTTCCCTTGAAAAATACGCAGCGCAGATTCGCATGGTTGCTGAAATACGTAGCTGCTCCGCAGAAAAGATCTCGGGGAATCTTCTTAACTCTTTCTCCGACCCAAACGCATATACCGTTGCCGGAATTACCGGCACAGTCAAAGACATATTCGCTTGTACCTAAATCAGCAGCCGCCTTGGCATTATAGTTCAATTCCTCCAAGTTACTGCACTCTCTGAATGCGCAACTGCCGAAATTACTTACATCTTCGCCAATTGTCACCGATTTCAGGTTCTTACAGAAGGCAAAGGCATAGTCGCCAATACTGGTTACACCATTTTCAATAACAGCAGAATACAGGCACTTCGCGTAGTTCCCCCACGGAGATGTATTAACATACTGATAATTTATGTAGGACTGCGTATAGTCCTTCATGGCTCCCTTGCCGCTGACCGTTAAATTGCCTCTGTCATTAATTGTCCAAGTGAGATTGTCTCCGTCCGTTCCGCAATTCCCGGAAACTAAGATTTGTCCTGTGGGCTGTTCAAAATGGACGGTTGTATTTCCACTCACAGAGACATTGCTGAACCGCAGTTTCCATGCCAGTTCCGAACCGCCGTAGAAGATGTTCTTCAATTGAGAGCAATTGGAAAACGCCAAACTTCCGATACTTTCTACGCTGCTCGGGATTGTCACGCTGGTCAGGCCCGTGCAGCGAGAGAAGGCCCCGTCCCCGATGCTGGTCACGCTATCCGGGATCGTCACGCTGGTCAGGCCCGTGCAGCCGGAGAATGCATTTTCACCAATGCTGGTCACGCTATCCGGAATTGTTACACTGGTCAGGCCCGTGCAGCCTTTGAATGCATAGCTTCCAATGCTGGTCACGCTATTCGGGATCGTCACGCTGGTCAGGCCCGTGCAGTCTTCGAATGCATAGCGGCCAATGCTGGTCACGCTATTGCCAATCGTCACGCTGGTCAGGCCTATGCAGTCGGAGAACAAACAGGCAGGAATTTGCTCTACACTGTTACCAATCACCGCTCGGAGGCCGTCTGAGGATGTACCTGCACTAGAAAACGCATTAGAATAATAATCCAAATCCGCTGCCGCTTTTGCATTATATAAGATTTCTGTCAGGCCCGTGCAGCCATGGAATGCGTAGCGGCCAATGCTGGTCACGCTATTGCCGATGGTCACGCTGGTCAGGCCTGTGCAGTCCTCGAATGCCCGGTCCCCAATACTGGTCACGCTATCCGGGATCGTCACACTGGTCAGGCCCGTGCAGTCAGCGAATGCATCGCCCCCAATGCTGGTCATGCTACCCGGGATTGTCACACTGGTTAGACCTGTGCAGCCATAAAATGCAAATTGGCCAATATTTTGGACTCCATCTGCAATTATGATTTTTTTAACATTAGGCGCATAATCAGACGAGTAATCATATCCCTCGGTTCGGGTATTGTACTTCGATGCATAGCAAAGATAACTCGGTATGTTTTGCACATTCTTTCCGAACGTAATGGTCATACCTTCGGTTTCCTTGCCTGCGTTACTAAATACATTGTAGCCCTCTTCGAAATCGGCGCATTCGTTAGCATTGAAATATACGCTTGTTAAATTGCTGCAGTCTTCGAATGCATAGCGGCCAATGCTTGTCACGCTATTGCCGATTGTCGCGCTTATCAGGCCTATGCAGCCACGGAATGCGCTCCGCCCAATGCTGGTCACGCTATCTGGGATCGTCACGCTGGTCAGGCCCGTGCAGTCAGAGAATGCATTGTTCCCAATGCTGGTCACGCTGTTCGGAATTTCCACGCTGGTCAGTCCCGGGCAGTAGGAGAATGCATAGTACCCAATGCTGGTCACGCCATTCCCGATTGTCACGCTGGTCAGGCTCGTGCAGTTCTCAAACGCAGAGTTGCCGATATTAGTCACCCCATCCAGTATGGTCAGGTCGGTTAGTTTGCTACATCCACAGAAAGATGCTTTTCCAACATTGACGACGCTGCCCGGAATAGTAACTTCCGCCAGTTCAGAAGAATAAAAAGCGTAGTCGCCTATACTCTGTACCCCGTTTTCTATCTTCACTCCCTTAACTTTAGGCGCATAATCGGATGAGTAATAGTATTTCCAGGTATGGCTATCGTACTCCGATGCGTAACAAAGATAACTCGGTATGTTTTTCACATTCTTTCCAAATGTAATTGTCATACCTTCGGTATTCTTGCCTGCATTACTAAATACATTGGAGTTTTCTTTGAAATCAGCGCATTCTTTGGCGTTGAAGTATACGCTTGTTAGATTGCTACAGTCAGAAAACGCATACGACCCAATGCTTGTCACGCCATTCCCGATTGTTACACTGGTCAGGCCCGTGCAGCCGGAGAATGCATTTTCACCAATGCTGGTCACGCTATCCGGAATTGTCACGCTGGTCAGGCCCGTGCAGCCTTTGAATGCATAGCTTCCAATGCTGGTCACGCCATTCGGGATCGTCACGCTGGTTAGGCCCTCGCAGCCATAGAATGCCCAGTCCCCAATGCTGGTCACGCTATCCGGAATTGTTACACTGATCAGGCCCGTGCAGTTAGAGAATAGATAGTCTGGGATTTTCTTCACGCCATCGCCAATTATCACCCGGAGGCCGTCTGAGGATGTACCTGCACTAGAAAACGCATTAGAATAATAATCCAAATCCGCTGCCGCTTTTGCATTATATAAGATTTCTGTCAGGCCCGTGCAGCCATGGAATGCGTAGCGGCCAATGCTTGTCACGCTATCCGGAATCGTCACACTGGCCAGGCCCGTGCAACCGTAGAATACCCCGTCCTCGATGCTGGTCACGCTATCCGGGATCGTCACGCCGGCCAGCCCCGTGCAGCCATAGAACGCATCACTCCCAATGCTGGCCACGCTATTCGGGATTGTCACGCTGGTAAGGCCCGTGCAGCCTTTGAATGCATAGCTTCCAATGCTGGTCACGCTATTCGGGATTGTCACGCTGGTAAGGCCCGTGCAGTCGGAGAATGCATACTGCCCAATGCTGGTCACGCCATTCGGAATCGTCAAATCTGTTACAAGCGCATCATTCACATATAAATCTTTAGCATACGCCAGAGGATTTGACTCATAACTACCAAATACTATTCCACACCATGCTGCAATATCTGATATATGTACTTTCTCAATATTATTACAGTCCTTAAACGCCCAGTATCCAATGCTGGTCACGCTATCCGGAATTGTTACACTGGTCAGGCCCGTGCAGCCATGGAACAGATAGGCTGGAATTTTATCTACACCATCACCAATTACAACCCGAAGGTCGCCCGAAGATGTGCCCGCATTATAAAACACTTTGGAACCGGAGTTTAAATCCGCTGCCGCTTTTGCATTATATATGATTTCAGTTAGGCCCGTGCAGCCATAGAACAAATAGGCAGGAATGCGCTCTACGCTGTCGCCGATCACCACCCGAAGGCCACCCGAAGACGAACCCGCATTATAAAACACTTTGGAACCGGAGTTTAAATCCGCTGCCGCTTTTGCATTATATATGATTTCTGTCAGGCCCGTGCAGTCGGAGAATGCATACTGCCCAATGCTGGTCACGCTATCCGGAATTGTTACACTGGTCAGGCCCCTGCAGCCGATGAAAGCACAGTATCCAATGCTGGTCACGCTATTCGGGATCGTCACGCTGGACAGGCCCTCACAGCCATAGAATGCATAGTTCCCAATGCTCGTCACACCATCGCCCATTGTTACACTGCTAATTTCAGGACTGCTACCATATGCATAATCATCATCATGGAACAGATAACTCGGAATTTCTTCCACACCGTCACCAAATGTTACCTTCATACCTGAACCAGAATAGCTGAAAACCCCCGAACTTATATTTAATCCAATAACTGCCCTGGCGTTATACTGGAGTTCCACAAGTTTTGAACAACCAGCAAACGCATTAACCCCAATACTCGAAACGCTTTCGCCAATTACTAAGCTATTCAGTTTCCCGCAGTTCGAAAACGCCTTTTTCCCGATGCTGGTCACATTCTTTCCGATCGTCACGCCAATAATATTATTTCGATAATCAGACGATGCATAGAACAGATATGCTGGAATTCTTTCTACACTATCCCCAATCGTCAACTGAACGCCATTGCCAAGGATTCCGGCTTTACCGAAAACATGATCGCTTTCCCTCTGGTCTATGGCAGACTTCGCATTATACTGAACATCAGTTAAACCGCTACATCCGCAAAACGAATTCTGTCCAATACTTGTCACGCTTTCAGGAATTATTATACTGGTCAATCCACTGCACCCATAAAAAGCATAGTTACCAATACTCACTACACTATTGGGCATTGTAATGCTGGTCAACCCGCTGCAGTTATAGAACGCAGAATTTCCAATCGCTGTAATGCCATCTGACATAATTACATTAGTTAACTCTGCGCAATTTTGAAACGCATAGCCTCCAATAGCTGTAACCTCTTTCGGAATTATCGCATCGGCTGCGTTCCCCTGATAAGCAACTAATATATTATTTATAATCGCATATTCTCCTAAACTTGCTATCCATGGAGTATCTTTAAATGCAAGATAGCCGATATTTGTTACACTTTCGGGAATTAATACACTGCTCAAACTGCTGCAACCACAGAACGCATAACTGCCGATATTTGTTACGCTTTGGGGAATTGTTACATTCGTCAATCTGCTGCAGTTATTGAATGCATATGCACCGATGCTTGTTACGCAGTCTGGAATCACTATGCCGAGCAGATTGCTACAGCCGTCGAATGTATGACCACCGATACTCGTTACACCATTCGGAATTGTCACACTGGTCAAACCGGTGCAATTTTCGAATGCCTGACTCCCTATACTCGTAACATTTTTTGAAATCTCTATAACTGTCAGGCCACTGCATTCGAAAAATGCACAATCTCCGATGCTCGTTATGCTATCCGAAAGTGACACACCGGACAGCTTATTACAGCCGGCAAACGCACTTGCTCCGATAACTGTTACCCCAGTTTCAATATTCAAATCAAATAATTTATCCCTATATTTCACCCACGGCGCATTGGTTTTTGAGTTTACAATTCCATAATCTCTTATCTTCCCCTCGCCGCTGATGGTCAGCAACCCCGTGCTATCCAGCGTCCATGTCACATTGCTGCCAGCTTTGCCGCAGTTGCCGGAAGCGATGATCGTCGGCTCCTCCGCCGACACACTTCCCCCGCCCACAGCCAGCGTCAGGACAAGGATCAGCACCACAACAATGATGCCGCCAAAAATCCCTTTATTTTTCATCTCGGGTACTCCTCCTTTTCTACTATCACCGAAATATTCCGCACGCTGACTATTGAAATCTTTCATTGAACCGGCAGTGCTGGTAGTACGCAGGTGATAGCATAATTGATAATTTTTCCGAAACAGGATAATTTCAGCTTCCTACCACTCCAATGCAATGCCATACCCGCCAGCCAGATACCGACGCAGTATGCCCATATCCTTCATATTGACTACACCGTCACCATTGAAGTCAATAATAAGCTGCTTGAGGCTGCCTTCCACGGTCCCCTCTGCCATATTGTGCCGCAACTGTGCGAGATCCTTCATGTTGATTCGGCCATCTCCGTCCAAGTCGCCCTTCACGGCCACCATCACTTCGGTGACTTCCTCGGGCACCACATAAGAGTAACTGCCGTCCTCATTGGCAGTCGTTTTCAACGCTACATAGTTCCCATCGGCATCCTTATAGGCAACCACGCAGGGATTTTCGCTGGCAAGGGTCATGGTCTTTTCGCCGGTTTCAGAAGTCATAAAGTCCGAAATCGTGCCATCCATCAGCGGTGTTTCCTCAGTGGTGCCGTCGCTGTAATGCTTCGCCAGCTTGCCGTTCTCCACCGACACAGAGGTGACAGTTCTCTCAATGACCTCCACCTCAAATGTAGTAGTCAGCCCACCTACTGTCACGGTCAGCGTCCGCTTACCCAGAACGGTGTTGTCAAACCCAGAGACCATGTCATTCGTCAGGTCGATCTCTGTTTTGTCTGCACCACAAAGCAACATCAGCTTACCGCCGTCAACATTCAAGGTTTCTTTTTTGAAGGTATACTTGGTCTTTCGTGGCAAGGCAGAAAGGCTGATTTCCGTCAATTTAGCTCCGCAAGACTTGCATATTGGATCGTCGCCAAAAGAATGCCCTACTGCATCTACATAATTATCGACCGATTTTGTAGCCAAATGCATCGTGTATCCACGAGTAGTACAAGTCGGCGAAATAACTGTTTCTGAATTCATATAGACTTTTTCAATACTGTCGATGGAGAAACCATACGCGCTGTCACTGTTATCAGATACCAAGCGAATCGCCAATGTATCTCCTGCGACCTCAATCTTCTTGCCCGCCAATGCCTTCCCAGTATACTGGACCCCATTTATGTAGATATAATCAACATTTGTTTCCACCTCAGTCTGCGGCGAAAATGTCACAAGCAATGATCGTGCATCATCTGCCGTATAAGTGTAAGTCTTATCCAGGTCATTCTCATAATCATGACTGGACTCTGGATAACCCGCTTTATCCAGGATTTCACTCTTGCGCTCAAAAACAAAAACCTGCACATTCGCCGCAGCATCCCGATAAGAAATCACGATATCTTTCACACCCGGCGTTGAAAAATCATATGCTCCCAACTTCAACAATCCCGCAGCATAAGGGACTGTTGTCACACAACCATCCTCATGAGTTATTGTCATACTGATCCCGTTAGGGTCAAAACTCTCGCCTTGCAAATATACCGTTTTCTCAATGTCACATTCAGCTGAACATATCGGTGTGTTACTATCCCCGATCCAAATAATATTTTCTCCATAAGCACTGCGAACATCTTCCGTCCACGCCGCATTTTCCCACGGGTAATATGCATATATGGTCCAACTACTATATCTGTTCGTTCCTAACGCCTGCGAGCCAATTGTCGGAGGATTCCCCGTGAAAGTTACACTGTTGATTTGTGGTCTTCTGGTTGAAGTAGATACAAAGAATAAATTTGCTGGAACCTTTTTCACATTCTTTCCAAATATTACGTTAAGCCCCTCCGACCCACCAGCGCACTCGAAGACACTAGAGTTGTATGCTAAATCCTCTGCCGCTTTGGCATCATAGAGGATCTCTTTTATTCCGCTACATTTATAAAATGCATTGGAGCCAATCGTCGTTACCTTCTCACCGATAGATAATATTTGCAAACTGCTGCAGTACCTAAATGCGTTATGGCCAATCTGTGTTACGCCCCCGCCACCAGTTATGGAAGACAATTCGTGGCAGCTCGCAAATGCCTCATTGCCAATAGTTGATACACTATCTCCAAGCTCAAGGGATCTCAAATTAACACAGTTGCAAAAAGCACATTCGCCAATCTCTGTCACACCACTTCCTACTGATACGCTCACAACATTTATTTCTGGAGTAGGTGTGTTTGTATAAAATAGATATGCCGGGATTACTTCTACATCTTCTCCAAACTTCACTGCAATTCCCTCCGATGCAGCTCCTGCATCATAAAAAGCGTTTGTGCTTTGATCTAAGTCGCTCACTTTTCTTGCATTATAAATGATTTCTGTCAATCCCGTGCATCCCGAAAATGCACTATTCCCAATACTGGTCACATTACTGCCAATTGTTAAGCTGGTCATACCTGTACAACTTTTGAACGCCCCATCTCCAATACTGGTCGCACCACTGCCAACCGTTACACCGGCCAAACCCGTACAGCTATTAAAAAGGTCGGATGGAATTCGCTCCACGCTGTCACCAATTATCACCTGACATCCACCCGAGGATATCCCCGCATTCCGAAACACACCATATTGCAAATCCTCTGCTTCCCTGGCATTGTAGTATACCTCAGTTAGGCCCGTGCAGCCATAGAATGCGCTTTTCCCAATACTGGTCACTCTATCGGGAATTGTCACGCTGGTCAAGCCCGTACAGCCATAGAATGCATACTCTTCAACGCTGGTCACACTATTGGGAACATCCACGCTTATCAAACTTGTGCAACGATAGAAAAGACCTGCAGGAATTCGCTCCACGCTATCACCGATTATCACCCGAAGACCCTCAGAAGATATCCCTGCATTCCAAAATACAATATCACTCCAACTCAAATTTTCTACTGCCTTGGCATTGTAATATATCTCAGTCAATCCTGTGCAGCCATAGAATGCGCTTTTCCCCATGCTGGCCACGCTATCGGGGAGTGTCAGACTAATCAGACCTGTACAGCCCTGGAATGCGCTCTCACCAATGCTGATTACACCCCTTGGAATCGTGACGCTCGTCAACCTTGTACACTGAGAAAACGCTCGTTCTGCAATGCTCGTTACGCCGTTTTCTATGACAACACATTTGATGTTATCCCGCCAGGAAATCCACGGAATCGGATACGTCATCTCCCCCTCGCCGCTAATTGTCAGCAAGCCCGTACTATCCAGCGTCCAGATCACATCGCTCCCGTCTTTGCCGCAGTCGCCGGAGGCAATGATCGTCGGCTCCTCCGCCGACACACTGATGCTACCCATAGCCAGTACCAGCACAAGAATCAGCACCATCGTAAAGATACCCCCGAGGATTCCTTTATTTTTCATTTTGGTCCTCCTATTCTTTTCTGCGTTCTTTATTCTTCGTGTTTTTCTCGTTATCTGGGATATCCGACTCAGGAATAGTCTGTTCGCTTATATCATGAACCTTCAGCGTGTGTATATCTCGATCTCTCTCCTGATCCTCCGGCTGATAAATCTCTTCAACCTTAATCTCCTGTCGATACTGTACTCCCACAATGTTCTGGTATAAAATCTCCACCGTTTTGTTTCTGTATCCATCCTTCTGCATTGCTTCGCTCGTGAACAACTGGATTCTGATGCGAACCGTCTTATCCGGCTGTACAAATTTTTCCGTGGGAGCTGCATCCCCAAAAGTTTCAGCCATATTGCGAAAACGCACCGCAACACCTTCGCCAATGTTCCTCAAAATTACCGTAATACACCTGTCTTTTGGAATCTCTTCATCGAAAAAGCCACCTTCATAACAGTTATCCTTACATTTTAGCGCCTCGTCCTCGTTGGCAGTAACCTGGTCAATTATAAAGAAAGGCCGCTTTGTGTTTTCCCTTGTCCACGAATCCTGCATGTGATAGATCTTCTCTGTTTGCCTATATGTAAGCGCCGCAAACACAACCGTCGGTGCGGCTCCGATAATTACGCCCCAATAGTCAATTAGGCTGTCTTCATACCAAATCTCTTCAATCTTGCAAAAGCCATATTTATAGTAGATTCCAAAAACAACAAGCACAGGAATTACGGCTGCAATTGCTATTACAACTAAGAATATTATCTGGCCTTTCTTCATTTCTATCACGTTCTCTTGTCCTCGTAATAATCGCACTGCTTACACGAATGACATTCAATTTCCGAATACGGGCTTTCGGGATTCTTGCAAATATAGCGCCGGTTGCCTTTATGCTCCGAATACTTGCACCAAGCAATGTGCCTGCGCCCGCCCTTTGGCTTTAAGTACTCAATTTGCGTCGGAACCCCCTGCAACTTCTTTATCTCATTCATTTGGAAAGCACTCCGTTTAACAGCTGTAAAGTTTTTCGTAAAGTATCTCCCTTGACGCAAAGAGGAGACAGAGCCATGGAATTTCAAGGCTCTGTCTCCTTTTTTGACTATATTTCTGACGGCTATTACATCAGCAGCACCATCCTCCCCATGTTCTCTGCTTTCAAGGCGAAGGATGAATGCACATACCGGTTCAAAGTGACATTCACATTGGCGTGACCTAAAATTTCACTC
>OBHX01002085.1_pt1 | contig 16082 bp, 19 predicted proteins | sample 1519331 | NCBI WGS metagenome assembly OBHX01 (sample SAMEA2602897, study PRJEB22501) | metagenome
TAGATTATAAAGCCTGAAACCCCTCAAATTTTTGCACTTCTATTGAGAACTTGCCAAATACCTTTAAGTATAACTTGCTTTGTCCCTTTATGTTGCTTTGATGAGATAAGAACATTCAAAGTAAAGCCTATTACAATAATGCGAAATTTTCAATTATTTACGATTTCTGTAATTTTTTTGAGAATATTACACCTCTATTTAAAATTATTATTGTACTTTTGCAAGTGTATTTACCTATTTTATATATATAGTATGGCAAAGAAAGATGTAAACAGATTGAAGATAATGTTGGCAGTAACCAAGCACTCAAACAAGTGGTTGGCAGAAATGTTGGGTAAAGACCAAGCAACCATTTCCAAATGGTGCACCAACACTTGCCAACCAGACTTGGAAACCTTAATACGGATTTCTGATTTGCTGAAAGTGGATGTAAACGATTTGTTGAACAAAGAATGTATCAAAGAATGATGAACGATATATTGAAACAGATAAAGGCTGGCGAGGTGTCGGGGGTGCAGTTCAAGGAACGCATTCTCGACAAATATGATATTGCCTGTGAGTTAGTGGCGTTCAGTAATTCACATGGTGGCAAATTGGTAGTTGGCATAAAGGACAAGACCGGAGAAACCAATGCCTTGTCGTATTCAGAAGTACAAGAAACAACTAACCTGTTGAGTGACATTGCTTCAGAAAACGTGGTGCCATCCATTCTGATAAAGATAGATACTGTTGAGGTCGAGGATGGCAACTTGGTTGTTGCTACTGTGAAGGAAGGACTCAATAAGCCTTATCATGATAATAAGGGAATCGTATGGGTGAAGAATGGTGCCGACAAGCGTAAAGTGTTCGATAATGCTGAACTTGCAGAAATGATGACCGACTGCGGTAGTTTTGCTCCAGACGAGGCTGGTGTTAGGGATGCAACTGTCAACGACCTTGATGCAACGACCATCAAGCAGTTTCTTGGCAACCGTTTTGAAAGAGTTTTGGAGAAGAAAGGCTTGACAGGTGACGCTTTTAATGAAGCATCACTTGATATGATTTGCTCTGCCATAGCTAAGGGACATGACTGTGAGAAGATACTTCGCAATCTGCGATTTATCCGTCCCGATGGCACACTGACCGTTGCTGCCATGCTTCTGTTTGGCAAATACACCCAGCGCTGGATGCCAATGATGACAGCCAAGTGTATCTGTTTTGCTGGCAACAGTGTTGGAAGCAAGGTGTTCCGTGACAAGGTGAATGATGCAGATATGGAGGGGAATCTGCTTCATCAATATGACACTATCATGGATTTCTTCACTCGTAATCTGCATAATGTGCAGGTGGGAGATGAATTCAACAGCATGGGTAAGTTGGAAATACCTTATACCAGTTTGGTTGAGTTCACAGTAAACAGCCTTGTACATCGCTCGTTGAACATGAAAGCCCCTGTTCGCATTTTCATTTTCGACAATCGTGTTGAGATTCACAGTCCTGGTGCATTGCCTAATGGACTTACTATTGAGGATATCAAGGCAGGAACTTCCATGCCTCGCAATATGTTCCTTTTTAACAATGCTATATACTTGCTGCCATACACTGGTGTAGGTAGCGGCATCACTCGTGCTCTGGATGAAGACATCAATGTCACATTTATGAATAATAACAAGGCACAGGAATTTGTCATCACGGTTTGGAGAGGAGAAAGTAACCAAGTCGGTAACGAAGTCCATGAAAAAAGTACCCAAGTCGAAGACCATGACACTGGACTTAGGCACTCTGACACTGACTTAGCCACCGACCATGACACTTTTGCCGAAGACCATGACACTATACATAGTTACCATGACACTAACCATGACACTAAAAGAGTGCCATTGACGAATAAACAGAAGGATATAGTAAACTTCTGTAGCGTGCCAAGAACAAGTAGGGAAATTTTGGAAAGAGCCGGTGTTGTCTATCATACAAAAAATATAGCCAAATACATCACCTCCCTTGTTGCAGCAGGATATTTGCAGATGACTAATCCAGATAATCCTACAGCAAGTAATCAAAAATACAAGAAAGTAAACAAAAGATAAGAAGCGTATGGATTCATTATTTCTACTTCAGTTTGCATGTTTTATATTCATGCTCATCAATGCCTTCATCGTAGCACTCTCTCATCTGCATGTAAGATGGGAGAACAAGCGGTATGAGCGTTCTCGATGGATGATCGTTGTTGCCCTGATAGGACTGGCGATACAATATGTGCTGCAGATGACTTTCGGGTTCCGTGCTATGCACGATAATCTGGGGGCGGTCATCAACATCCTCCTCTATACCCCCTGCTTCTCGCTTATCTCCATAGGAATCTACAACATAGAAACCACCCGTGCTAACCTCAGAAAGATGATACTGATGTGCAGTGGTATTTATGCTGCCATCATTGTGGTCTTTTGCGTGGGTATCAATCTCCATCATAGCCTGTATATCAGAGAAGGGCTTTATCTGATGCTGACTCTGTTTTGCGTAAGTGTTTTCTATTGCATATACATGATTATTCAGGAGATGATTAGGCGTAAAAATATGTTGGAGACAATGGCGGCAACTGATTTGTTGCCTTACGTGAAATATTCGCGTGCAAGTGTAATCATTCTATGGCTCGCAGTTCTCGCTATGCCAGTTGCCATCTTTTCTACTACCTTATTATATATAGTAGGTCCAGCCGTATTGCTTGCCTTGCTGTTCTTCAACCTTACGTTTATCGCTCTCGGCAGCAGTTATATTCCAACAGAAGAGCTATTGGATAAAGAAGAGGAAAATCAACGAAGCGGAGAGAAAAAAAACTTTACAGCAATTGTCTGAGGAGCGCAGAAACTTTATCCAAAACAGTCTTGACCAATGGTGTATGGATTTGGGCTATAAGGATTGTAATGTAAACATGTTGACGCTTTCTCGCACACTTTGTATCTCCAAGGATGAGTTATCTGTATTCTTCGACCAGTATCTGAAAACTACATTCAGAATATGGCTTGGTGATATACGTTTCAATGCGGCAAAGAAGATGATGTTTGAATTTCCAGACTATAGTAATGACATTATTTCTGCCGAGTGTGGCTTCTCTGCCCGTACCTATCTGTACAGGATATTCAAGTCAAAGGAAGGTTGTACGCCTACCGAATGGCGAGAAGAACAAGTTGCAAATGCAGCCCCAGATGATGAAAAACAGGATTAACCATTTTTCAATAAATACCAGAAAAACGCATAATAAAAGGGAATAAATCGTTAAAATGGGTGTCTACTTCCTACGAAGTAGACACCTAAAACATAGGAAGTAGACACATTGACAGGGGAATGCGCCTCCTTTTTTACATGAAAAACACTATCTTTGTGCCATGAAAGAAATGTTAGAATCTATACCAAGGATAGAATTAGCCCTGATCATCATCGGGGTGTTTGTACTCATATTAGGTATTATCTTGGGATATGCCATGATACATGAGTACAGGATATATCTTGATGATCACTATAAGGCTCGCTATAGCTTTCGTGACTTCATCAAGAGGGAACGCTTTTATATATATTTGTTCTTTGCATCCATATTTATCTTCCTGACAAACCTCTTGTATTTCCTGGAGTGAGTTTCGGTTAGAATGGATGAATTAGCTTTATGGTGGATACCTGTCTTGTAATTGGAGACAGATCCTTACCTTTACGATAAAAAACAAATGAATGATATGGTAAATTATTTGACAACAAAAAATCGGTTGCTGGTAGCAATACTTGCATTTATTCTTCCATTTTCATTTGCGAAAGCAGAAGTAAAAGAAGATGGAAAGACTATTTCGCAAGGCTGGTACGTCGGTATTGAGGGTGGAATGCCTTTCGGTTTCTCTACTTTCTCAAGTTTCGGACACGACAAGACTCATCCCGGTTGGGCTGCTAGCTTATATGGCGGCTATCGTTTCAACTCCATCTTCTCGGCAGAGTTATCTGCCAAGTATGGAGAAATGAACTTGTCTGCACAAGACTGCTGCGTAGAACGTAACTATTGGTTGGGTAGCGACGGCGTGCTTTACAAGGCAGGTGTCTTAGGCATGGACAGTTGGGAATATGCCAATCTGAAAAGCCATGTCAGGATGGGTTGGTATGGGGCAAGAGTGAACGTTAATCTCCTTGGGTTGTTCCATCAAACAGCTAACAGCCGATGGGATTTGGCTGTTTCACCTCATATATATGCAGTAACGACCAAGGCTGATATCCAGACTATAGCCGATGATGCCAAGGTAATGAAAGGTTCTACCAACTGGCATTTGGGTTATGGTGCAGACTTGCAGGTTGGTTATCAACTGACCTCATGTCTGAAATTGGGCATCTATTCCGGTTTGACCCGTCTTACTGGCGAACGTATGGACGGAATGCCTGAACATCTGCATAAGAACAACTTTGTTTGGGAAAGTGGAGTAAGATTAGGGATTAACCTCTCTAAAAAGAAGAACAAGGTAGCAGAAACTCCATCAGTTCCACAACAGGAGGTTCTACAACAGGAACCAACTTCTTCTTCGGAGGAGGTCAACCTGAAAGAAACTGTGGATAAGGCTGAAACAAAAGTTGTTGAACAAGACATAAAAGAATCTGCAAAGGTGACTTTCCCTGTCATATATTTCACCTTCAATAGTATCGACATCCAACAAAATGAAGAGACTAAATTGAATGATATTCTCAAAACATTGAAAGAGAATCCGAACATGAAGGTGACGGTAACAGGTTGGTGTGACACAAAAGGCAGCGTGACTGTCAATAAACGTATATCTCGCCAGCGTGCAGAAGCCGTAAAGACTTGGCTTGTGAAGAATGGCATAGAGGCTAATCGCATTACTGCAATAGGAAATGGTAGCGATGACACCCAAGATGCGGATAAGGCTCGCCGAGTAGAGACTAAAGACAATCATAAGTAACCCATAAAACAAGATAGAAAATGAAAGCAAAAAGAAGATTTAATATTTGGTTATGGGTGCTGTTATGCGTCCCATGCCTCTTGGCAAGTTGCGACCATGATGTTCATGATGGTGAGGATGATGGCGGCTTGTCTGTTTCGCTCACCTGGGCAGATGAAGCCGACCAAGGCACGGAAGTGAAGGATGTGAAGCTCTGGATATTCAATGCCAATGACGGCTCCTTGGTAGAGGAAAAACATTATAGTAGTGCTAAGGAGGTGGCAAGCCAGCGTTTTACTCTGCCTGAAGGATCGTATCGCATCTTGGCTGCCACCAATCTCACAGAACCGTTTACTGTCGGTGAACAGACCAGGGCTTTGACTAATTGGAACAATATCCAGATAGGCTTGACCAATCCTAAGGATGTGAAGCATAATGCTTATTTCGGAGTTGCCGACGTGAGGATAGACAACAAGGAAGGCAGCTATGTGGTGCAAAACCCGATGAAGAGCGTGCTTTCGGAACTGACCGTCATCATAGAGAATGTACCTAAAGGTACAGAGATGAGTGGCAAGGCATTAGATGCAGCCTGGTGTCTGTTCCCTACACAGAAGAACAGTGATGGAGAGTACGGTTTGCCGAGCATAAAGCCAACGGAAGTGGAAATACCTACTATCTTGGCTACGGAATCAACCCTGAAATCAGAAGTCATTCGGCTGATGCCGACCATACAGGGAAGCCCCGCCTCTCATGTTTATCTCCGCCTCTTGCTGCCTAACGGGACCTTGCAAGAGTATGACATCACCGCTCCTGCGATGAAGGTTGGAGGAAAGTATGAGTTGCGACTCAACTACAACCAAATGCAGCCAAAGATGAATCTGGAAGCTACCATCAACGGTTGGACGAACCTCAACAATGAAGTAGAAATAAAATAATAATAACTTTTAAAATGTTTATAAGATGAAAAAGATGACTAAGTTCTTCGCCCTTGCACTCTTGGCAGGTGCAATGGTTTCATGCAGTACAGAAGACACCGCACCTTCTGTCCAGAACGATAAGGTAGCCGTGCAGTTTACTGGTGGTATCAGCGTAAACACCCGTGCTGCTGGTGTAGCTTGGGCAGATGGTGACAGGATCGGTATCTTCATGATAGAAGCTGGCAAGACACTCTCTGCGGATGTAATCAAAGAGGGTGTTGACAATGTTTGCTATCAGTCAAATGGAAGTATAGCCTTTTCACCTATTTCTGGAGGTAAGACTATTTTCTTCCCGATAGATGGAGATGTGGACTTCTATTCTTACTATCCACAGACCACTGTCAATGACTACAAGGTTGCACTTGATGTAACAGACCAAACGAAACAAGAAACTATCGACTTCATGTATGCCAAGACAGAAGGCTGCAACAAAGCTACGCCACAGGTTGACTTGAAGTTCTTCCATAAGTTAAGCAATCTTATTTTGGATGTTCAACCAGGTAACGGTCTCACGCAAGAAGACCTTAAGAAAATGACTGTGACAGTGAAAGGCCAGAATACCAAAGCCACTTTCAATCTTGTGGATGGAACTATCTCTGGTGAAGAAACTCCTGCGGACATTGAGATGCAAACTACCCAAGCTGGCAAGCTGTATGAGGCAATCCTGCTCCCTACAGAAGAAGCAAGCCGAGTGATAGAGTTTGACCTCAAGAATGGTTACGACGCTCCTTTTGTATGGACAATGCCTGTAAAACTTGAGGGTGGCAAAAGATACCACTATACAGTAGTAAAATTGAGTCGTTCTGCCGTTGATATTTCTGGAACCATTAAGCCTTGGACAGAGGCAGGAGACAATAATGAACATATAGCACAATAACAACTCTTAAATAACAAGATATATGAAGAAATTTAGATTCTTATACATTGCTGCCGCAGCATTGCTGTTTGCAGCTTGCGCTAACGAAGAAGACGGTATCGGCAACAATGGTCCTGTTGCAGCCACAGTAAAGGCGGATATTTCCAACAATATCAAAACCCGTGGAACTGCAGACAACAACAGCTGGACAGCAGGCGATGCCATTGGCGTATATGCCACATCATCTGGCTATACAACAGGAGACAATAAAAAGTATGTAACAACAAATGGGGATGGTACTTTTGAAGCTGCTGACAATAACAACATCATCTATTTCAAGGACAACAAAGAGACAACATTTAGTGCATACTATCCTTATAACAAATTCTTAACTGATGGTAAAATGAATTGGAATATAGCTGAGGTAGAAGCAAACCTACCTTGTGAGGCAGATGTACTTTTTGCCTCAGGGGCTACTGCAAGTAAAGCATCTCCAACTGTGAATTTTACAGATGCAGAACATCGCTTTAAGCATTGTATGAGTTTGGTTGAATTCAAAATTAAGCCAGGGCAGGGTGTCAAAGATAACAATTATAAATTCAATCGCTTGAATATGAAAGGAATATTTACAAGCGGTAAATTTGACACAAGAACAGGTTCGGTTGAAGCTGCTGGTGACAGAGCTACTCTTACTCGTGTTTTTAATGATGTACCTTTTGAAAGCGAAGAAAGTTTTGCTTATATCATGTTGCCGCAAAGCCTTGAAAGCAATAAGATGGATATAGAGATTTACTTGTTGTTGAATGATAGCGAAGTAAAATACACAACCCCTATAACACCATCCACCAATGGACAATTTGAAGGTGGCAAAAAATATACATACAACATAACTGTTAAAAATACGGGGATTACTATAGAAAATGCTAATATAGTTCCTTGGGGAAATGGTGATTCAAGTGATTTAGACGCAGATATAGAATATTAAGGTGCAGAAATAGGAAATACAGGGTTAGTGAGCTTGGCCGCTCACTAACTCACTAACAATAAAAAATTAAAGATTATGAAGACGATAAAACAAAGAATTTCCTATGCGGTAATGGGCCTTATGGCTATGGGCTTTACAGCATGTACGCAAAATGAAGATATGGCTCCTACGCTGAAAGGGCAGGAAATCAATGCCACTTTCTCTGTTGGAGGTATGCAGACTCGTGTCAATACATTGGGACACGGTAATAGTTGGGAGAATGAGGACCTAATAAGTGTACTGCAAATTTTCGGTGATGAAGATACTAGAACTGGTGAATATAAATATGTGGAAGAAAATGGGTTATACCGTTGGGAACCTACCGTAAGACTTCGCTGGGAAAAAGTGGGAAGATGCGAATTGATTGCTTGGTATCCTTCTGATATAGACATTCCTCATATCTATAATTTGCATACAGACCAAAGTGATGAGACTAAGTTGAAAGCTGCAGATTTAATAAACGGATATTGGTACGATTTCCCTAAAGATTATGTAGACATTCCTATGAAGCATCGTATGTCTATGGTTACAATAGTATATCATGTTGGTACTGCAGATTATCCTAATATGGATATTAGTGAACCACAAGTGTATTCTAAACACAACAGTGTTAGATTTGGCAGAGACCAAATCCATGGGCAATTTGAAATGAGTACACCTACAGGTAATCCAGATTGGGTACAAGCCTGTAAGCATGACGGCGATATGTTTTCAGCAATCGTTATCCCTGGTTCATACAAAACTGGCGAGATTTTCTTGAAATTCAAGATAGGCGATAAAAACTTCCATGCTAAAATGAAGTCAGATACAGACTTTAAAGAGGGCGAGCGCAACACCTACAAACTCGATGTAGGAAAAGACAAAGTGGAACTGACCAGAATCAGCATAGATAATATGACTGGTTGGACAAATGAAGAAAAACTCAAATAAACAATGGAGGATATAACTATGCGCAAGATATTTCAATACATCATGCTGGCAGTCGTTACAATAGTAATGGCGTCATGCACAAGTGATATAGAAGAAACTACCGCAACAACAGGCAAGAGCAACGTACAGTTGGTTGTTGGTGAATTTCCGGCATTCGGAGATTCACAGACTCGTGCTATAGGTACACTTGATCCGGGCAAGACTTCATGGGCTGTAGGAGATGAGTTGCTTCTGGAGATGACTAGTAAAACTTTAGGGACCAAGTATGCTGCTTTTAAATATAATGGCAGTAGCTGGGAATTGGCAAGTGGCGAGCTGTCTTATAAAGAAGACGAAGTGCCAACCTTTCCTCATGTATATTATGCCCCTAATTACAAATGGGAAGCCGGCAAATTAGTTTTGAAAGAAGGTAAGGTTGCAGGAACGGATGAATATATCGAGGGAAAAGCCAATATCACCCCTAATGGTCAGGCTATAACCGTAAAATTTTCCGGAGCAACACGCAACTATTCCCGCTTGCGCATTGCAACTATGCCAAATAAGCCAATAACAGTTGATACCGAATATTTCACTCCTGCGGGCAGCAGCGATATGGAACAGAAAGGAAATTATACACTTACTTCGGATGAAAAGGGCAATGCCTGTTTATATGGTACTTTTGAAAATAATTCCGAAGTTACAGTGAAATATCGAGGAGCAACTTTGAAAACTTATAAATTCTCGAAAGAAACAGAAAATGCTAAGAGTTATGCACTGGATGCTACTGTCATTTCGGCAAAAAGTGCAGAAGAAATAAAGTCAGCTATCAAGCAAGAAGTAGCAAATAGCAAGACTGCTATAATACTTAACCTCGCTTCTGATGCTGGCGATAATGAGTTTAAGACTATCCGTGAAGCTTTTAAGAATGTGCAAGATGCCACTATAGACCTCACTCTAATAGGATGCAAGGAAATTCCTGCAGATGGTTTGAAAGAATTAAACGCTTTAAAGTCTATTTTTTTGCCTGATGTGACAAAAATTGGAATGAATGCCTTATCCCGCTGTATGTATTTGGAAGAAATTTGTGCTCCGAATGTTTCTACTATAGATGAACGTGCATTTGCAGGATTTATCATGTTGGAAAAAGTAACTTTGGGAGAACTCACGGATGTGCGAGGAGAAGCAAATTCTGGAGGTGGTATTTTTGGTGATGACACTTGGACCCCATATATAGATTTGTATTTGCCCAAAAATCAGGAAGTCATGAAAGGTGAGTTTGACGAGAATAGCAATCAATATATTTGGAAGCCTACGGGTGAAAAATACTTTGCCACCCCAGACTATGATAATGGTATATTCCTCGGCTATCAATTTAACTCAGTAAAGAGTTGGGAATAAAAGGCTGTACTATCAAGTTTAACTCCTAAGCTGGGCAGGAGTATAAGTTGCCCAGTAAACATATATTCACCCGCACTTCACGGGAAACGACAAGGGTCTATATGCCACGATGATAGGTGGGCGTATAGACCCTTCATCGTGTCTTGATACCTGTTGGGTGGATGATATGGCAGTGTGGTGGTTTCGTGCTACCTGTTTTCATGGTTTGAAGTACCTTTGCGTCAATCGTGAGGTGCTCAAAACAAAATCGTTATGAAAACAGAAATGAAAGCATCAAACGAGTGTTTGTACCCTACCGATGTATTCTTGATTAGTTGCGGTATGGGATGCAAGCGAATCACCGTCACTGACATTGCTTATATTGAGGCAATGAAGGACAACTGTATTATCCACATGGTTGATGGAAAACGTTACACTCAGTCTTGTCCTATGGGTGACATTGAGCCAGAGTTGAACCCGGACATGTTCAAGCGCATTCACCGTTCTTTCATCGTTAACATTAGCTACATCGACATGTACTATTATGGGCATGTCGTTTTGGAGAATGGTATGGAAGTACACATCGGTGACAAGTACCGTGATGCCTTGAAGTCCTCGTTTCACTTTTGGGGTTCAAGAAACAGAAACAAGTAAGATTTTTATGGAATAATAGGCAGAAATAGCCTATTCGATGGACACAAAGCCCGTCTGGTGGAAATAGTTGCACCAGTCGGGCTTTCGCTATATCTTTGCACCATCAACGTTGAGAGGCGGGTCCTGAAAAGCCTAATAGTAAACGAGTAGGGAGAATTTAAAGAATATAATATGCAAATTCAATTAAGGGAATTTGGCAATGATTCTGTTAGAATTATAAAAGCCAAAAGAGCTTATGACAAATTGTATTTTTATTTAGTTCGAGCTAAATTCGCATTAGAGGAATTACAATTTGCCAAAACGAATAATTTGTTAACTTCACCTCAATATCAAAAAGGTATAAATCAATTCGTTAAATGGTTCAATACCTTGGATAATGTTGATGTCGTTTATTCTAATGTGACAAAAATTCTTCAGCGTTTTGAGGATGAAGAGGTTATTTTGATTAACGACGAACTTAATGGTGAACCTAATGATTATGCTTTTGTTGTAAATGGGAATGCAGAACTTGAAATCCATCTTTGCGCAGCATTTTGGAATATAAATGAGGAAGAAGATAGATATGACACATGCATAGGTACTATCCTTCATGAGTTAACACATCTTGTTTGTTGTGTAAGAGACATTACTTATGACATTGATGAATGTCAAGCTTTAGCCTCATGGGAAAGCATAGACAATGCGAATAATTATGAGTATTATATAGAAGAATTCAAAAGATTTTAATTATGGCAATTGACACAACTCCTTCGCAGGTAGCAACCAATGCGTTGCAGGCGATTCCCTTCGGTAGTATTATCGGAGGTCCGTTGAAAGCATGTATCGAAGCGCAAGCTATGGCTGCGCAGACATCATGGCAGTTTATTCAAGAAGTAGGATTGAACACTGACCCAAATACTGGTCAGAAAGAAGCAGTAAATGTTTCTTTTCAGTTCATGCAGAACGGTCACATGGTTCAGTTGAATGTTCCACTGTTGACGATTGTACCTATCCCGTACATCGCCATCCACGACATTGACATCAATTTCAAGGCGAACATTTCCGCATCCTCTTCAAGTGTTAGTGAGCAGTCAAGTAGCTCGGCTCTTGATGTTGGCGCTGAGGCAAGTATTGGTGCAAAGTGGGGACCTTTCCACATGGACGCCAAGATGAAGGCTAACTATTCATCCAAGAAAGACTCAAAGGCTACACAAGAATCTAAGTATAGCGTAGAGTACACGATGGATGTGGCTGTCAAGGCTGGTCAAGATAGTATGCCAGCAGGTCTTGCCAAGGTTCTTGAACTTCTTGGTAATACACTTGATGTTTCTGACCCAGATGGAACTTTGGAGGTTAGTGCTCGTGAGCTTACCCTCACTGATGGTAAGGCAACCCTTATTGCTACCTACAAGAACAGCAAGGGCATCTTCGAGCCTGAATCTATCAAGATTGACGGTGTAACAGGTAAGGTAAGCGATGATAGCGTGGTCTTTGAACTCAAAGAGGCTAAGACCTATACTGTTATTGCAGGTAAGAAGAAGGTTTCGGTTGATGTGCAGAACGTAAAGCCTGACACAAAAACAGACACAACCAAACCATAATCTAACGTAAATTAAAGGAATCTTATGGCTCAATTAAGTACTATAATCAGTTCAATACTCCGTGATATGATAGTGGCACAACATGAAGCAAACATGTATGCCATGTCGTTGGAGGATGTTTACAAGCAAAATGGACGCTTGGAACAGTTCGCCCTTCCGACAGTTGCTGTTGGTGAGGTGGAGCTTGACTTGCGCTATGGTGTGAAAAGTGACTCTGCCCAAACAGAGCAATACGAAATCAACTATCCTCTGTTGCGCAAGGTTGCCAAACAAATAAGTGTTGATTTTGCCAAGGCAATCATCAAGAGCACCCTACCTGTGTTGCAATCTCTCTTTCCTGAAGATGGAACGGATAGTGGTACTAAGGTGTTGGCAAATTTTGCCATAGATGATAATTTGAAAAGAAAATATAGTGCTTTTTTGAGCCGTAAGATTCTGAAAGCTATGCAGCTGAACTTCACTTCTCTCATCAAGGATGATGGAAGTGTCAACGAAAGTGTTCTACTTGACTGTATTCTTTCTGTATGTGATGAAAATTTGCTTGGACATGAAGACCTGCAAGTACTATTCAACAGACCTGATGGGGAAAATACCCGTAAAGATATACGAGATAACTTGGAGAACTTCTTGAAAAATATGATGCCATCATTATTGAAAGACATCAACTTGAAGCGCAAGCGAATCATACCATCTGTAGATGTGACATTGAACTCTGAGGAATTGGCAAACTTGCCAGAGGAGTGCATCCATACCTTGCACTTCCACGTTTCGCCAAATAACATCAAACTATATTCTGAGGAATAAAAATATTGTAGAACCATAAAATAGAAAGATTATGCCTACAGGAAAAGATATTAAACGAACAAGTAGCCAAGTGATGGAGTTGAAAGACCTTATTTCTGGTCCGTTGGCTGCTACCATTGATGCAGACTCCATTGCGACCAGACGTTATTTGAGCTATCTGATGGAATTGGCTTTCGAGTCATACGACAAGGAAACAGGCAAGGTTGGCGAACTGCGTATGCTTGAGTTCAACTATCAAAGCCACGATGTGGATGGTACACATCAACAGCAGGTAAAGATACCATTGCTGACATTGGTTCCTCTGCCATTGCTTCAAGTAAAAGAAGCTGATTTCGATTTTGACATTCAGATAGTTGATGCCCTAAGTGCAGATACAGATGCCACATTCTCTTTGAAGAATGGAGCTACACCTCAGGAGAAAACGGCAGAAGGTGTCAAGCTACGAGTTTCAATGGCTTCCGCAAAAGTCGAAGGCTCACGCAAGAGCAGTTCACAACAATCGCTTACTGCCAACATGAAAGTGAAGGTAAGGATGGAACAGGCTGATATGCCTGGAGGTTTAGCCAACCTTCTGCATCTTACTACCAACAATTTACAGATGGAAGCGGTAGAAGAAGGAAAGGAGGCAAACCATGATGAATAATAAGCAAGCACAACAAGTGCCAGGTATGGCTTGCCCTCAATGTGGCAAGTTTATCCCAACCACCATCACTGAGTTGCTGACTTCTGGATACCTACGTTGTCCTTATTGCCTTTTGAAGTTGGATATAGACAGGCACAAGTCGGCTACGGCTCTGAAAGCTCTCGCCAAGGTAGAAGCTGCACAGAAACGAGTGGAAAGTACAAGTAAGTTTAACCGATAAACTCTATATAACAATGTGGTTGAGAAGAATATGGACAAGAATAAGAGACACGGTCGTCAAAAAGTTTGGCGTATGGGTGGATAAGGAATGTCCTCTCATTGAGGATGAGGACGATTCTGTTGGCGAAAAGGCTATCAAGGAAGTCGTGGACAAATCCTTGTTGGAAGGATCCATTATATCGTCTTTGGAAAAAGCTAAGAAGGAAAAGGTTGTCAAGGTGAAGAAAAGGCAAGGGCGCAATATTTGGGAAGTCAGACCTGCCACCTTTGTGGATGCCTACCTATTCCTCATAAACCTGTCGTGCATGAAACGTGAATGGTTGCAGAGACATATCAAGGCAGACAAGACAACGTTCAGCATGGAACTTGCCGATGGCTATGTCCTTGAACTGACTGAAGGTTGGAAGCGCATGAACGCAGAAGCCCTGCTACGCATCAGCAAAGACAGAAAATATACGATGAAAGTATATTTCTATAAGGGGGAAACGGCATAATGAAGAAAGCCGTGTTTTACAATAGGTCAAAATGACAATAACATTTAATAATTAGAATTTATGCAAACATTAAAAAGAGGTGCATCTGGTACTGATGTTGAGTTGCTTCAGCGATTGCTCTGCAAGAAGGGCTATCACGTAGGAGCTGATGGAATATTCGGTAATGATACCGAAGTGGCTGTCCGTAAATTTCAAAAAGATTACGGATTGGTATCCGATGGAATCGTCGGTCAACGCACATGGGATATGTTGCAAAGTGACAGTGCCCAGTCTTTGGCTTCCTTGCGTCTCACAGAATCGGATTTCAAACACGCAGCAGAGCTGCTTGGGGTGGAAATTGCGGCAATTAAGGCTGTGCTTGAAGTAGAAACAGGCAACAAGGGCGGTTTCCTTGCTGTTGGCAAACCTACAATTCTATTTGAGGGACACATTTTCTGGAGTCAGTTGAAGAATAGAGGCATTGATCCTGCCAAACATCAGAAAGGCAATGAAGACATCCTCTATCCCAAATGGACGAAGACCCATTATCAAGGTGGCTTGAAGGAATATGACCGTTTGGAGCGTGCAAGAGCTATCCATCGTGAAGCTGCCGATTCATCTGCAAGTTGGGGATTGGCTCAGATTATGGGATTCAACTATCAAGTGAGCGGTTGCAAATCCGTCAGCGAGTTTGTGGAGATGATGACGGAAAGCGAGGGCAAGCAGCTGGAACTGTTTGTTCGGTTTATCAAAGGCAACCGATGGGATGGTTATCTTCGTAATCTTGACTGGAAAGAGTTTGCCCGACATTATAATGGCTCTGGGTATGCCCAGAATCAATATGACAAACGATTGGAAAAAGCCTATGCAAAATACAAATAGGAATACATCTGAACCTCCCACTATATAGAAAAGTCTGCTATATAATGGGAGGTTGAATTGCATTATACACCTCTAAATTACTAATAGTTCCATTGTCTAACGATTGCCAAAATTACTTTTAATCTCTTTAGACTCTCGCAATAGGCGATTGGCAATGCTGTCTTTATAAGCTGCTATTTCTATCATTTCATAATGGTGGCGGACAGAATCCTCATAAGCAGTAACACGATTTCTCACTTTCTCAATAACTTCTTTATTTGGGCATACAGAAAAGTTCTTTTCGATGTATCGAACATTGGGGTCGTCAGATGGAAGAACCATCTTCGCCATTGGGTGAGATTGCCCCAAATGGAGAGGACAAGGGATAGAGCCAAGCCACCAATGAAAAGAAGAACAGACTTTGAAGTTGGCTCGAAGCGATGAGTCACTATTTTCTTCAGAGGTGTGTTATCCATTGCGTGAAGTTTGTCCTGCACAATTTTTGATGTGGCATTCAGCTCTTGTTTCACCTGATTAACAGTATCAAACAAGAGTTTACTTCGCTGTTCATCTTTGCTTGCTTCTTTTTTGGTAAGGTCGGTAAAAATGCAGATAGCTTCTCTTAATCTTACCAATTTGTCAATAGCTTCCCCTTCTTTTACAGCCATAGCAAGAATAGCTTTTTCAAGTTTGCTAGTATCAACACTTACAGAGGCCGGAGTGCTTTCCGCTCCTGCGTTCTTTGTGGAGGCAGAAAGTTCATCGACTTTCTGCTCCAATCTCTCAACTGTGCCGTAGATG
>OBHX01002092.1_pt1 | contig 16021 bp, 14 predicted proteins | sample 1519331 | NCBI WGS metagenome assembly OBHX01 (sample SAMEA2602897, study PRJEB22501) | metagenome
ATTACAGCAGCGGTGCAATCAGACGCAGCACGCACTGTCCAAACTTCATCGCCGCCGACTGCTTCTTCGCATACTGCTCTGTCACTTCCCTGCACACCGGGAAAATATCTTCAAAATCCTCTCGTACCTTCTGCACAGCCTCACACCGATGCAGAAAAACGCCATTTTCAAAATGGAAATACAGACTTCTGTAATCCAGGTTGATCGTGCCGACCGTCGCTGTCACATCGTCGCTGACGCACTGCTTTGCGTGGAGAAAGCCCGGTGTATACTCAAAAATCCGCACACCCGCAGACGCCAGCTGTGCATAATAGGAGCGCGTTACCCGATAAACGAGCTTTTTGTCCGGGATGCCCGGCGTAACAATCCGCACATCCACACCGCGCTTCGCTGCCAGGCACAGCTCCCTGCTCATCTCATCGCTGATAATCAAATACGGCGTTGTGAAATAAACATATTCGGAAGCCGCCTTTACAACGCCCATGTACACATTTTCTCCCACCGGTTCGCCGTCCAGCGGGCTGTCTGCATACGGTTGAACGAAGCCGGAGGCACTGTCCGCCGCAATATTCGCATCCGACTGCGTAACACCCACGCTGCCCGCCAAACCCGCCTCATGCGGCTGCGCACCATCCTGCAGAAAATACGGTGTATAGTCTGTATCCGTACCTTTAATCGCATTCCACATTTCCAGAAACATCACAGTCAGGCTGCGCACTGCATCCCCTTCCAGCCGGACGCCGGTATCCTTCCAGTAACCATATGGATGCGTGATGTTAAAATATTCGTCCGCCAGATTATATCCGCCCGTAAAACCGATTTTCCCATCGATCACGGTAATCTTTCTATGATCGCGGTTGTTCATAAAAACGTTTAAAACCGGCATCAGACGGTTAAACACGCGACACTGAATGCCTTCCGCTTCCATTCGCTGAATGAAATCCGTATTGATAAATCCGATGCTTCCGATATCGTCATAAAAGAGACGAACCTCCACGCCTTCTTTTGCTTTCCGTGCAAGAATTTCTTTTAACTCCCCAAACGACTGCTTGTCCTCAATCGCATGGTATTCCATAAAAATAAAATGCTTTGCCTGGTTCAGCGCCTGCTTCTGAGCTTTAATCCCCTCCGACGCTTCTTTATAAAAAACGACATCCGTATTCTGATAAATCGGATATTTCGAATAGTTCCAGATATATGCCGCTTCATTCGCCGCCATCCGGTCCGTCTGCTGCAGCTTTATCCGAACCGCTTTGTCCTGTATCAGCAGCCCGTCCAGACTCTGATCAATCCGCTCAAACCGCTCCCGCACCAACTGCGTCGCTTCTTTGCGTCCAAACAACAGATACATGCCGAGGCCCAACACCGGAAACGCCAGAATCAGGATAATCCAGGGCATTTTAAACGCTGCATTTGTCCTGCGGCCATAAAGCAGGATCACGACAACCAGCGTAAGCACGCTGGTCGCAACCGAAATCCATGTCGAATATCGGTTTAATTTCATCGCCTGTACGCAAATCCATATAACCTGTAACAGTACCGACAGCGCAACGAACACAAGCCTTCCAATACTGTTTTTTACCGCTGTCTTTTGTTCTGCACGCATCTTCATTTTGTCTACCCGTTCCTTTCCATCCCTTTTCTGTCAAACTGCCACGCTCCGAACGCTTTCCGCCATCCGCTGCAAAAGCTTCTTCCGCTATCTTAACATGAGTGTACCGCCAGTTCAAGCCGCGATTTACACAGGTCCCCCCGCGTATTCCGAAGGGTTGCGGAATGCGACACGCATGAGTGCTTCATTGATATCTGTTCTGCTCCAACACTTATTTGTGAAAAATACCCCAGAAAAGGGAGGATGCCAGGCAACCCGATGTCGCCTGGCATTTATTATGAAAAAGCTATTTGAAAAGTTGTGTTACTGTCATTGATTGGCTTGCTGTATCTTATGGTTTTAGTATAGAAACGGAAAGTGACGAAACCGTGATGGGCAGAAAAACATTCCGTTAAAGAAATATGAATAAAAAATGAACGCCGCTTATGTGTCCTCGCGGAGCATTTTTATCGTATGGAAACGCAGTTTCCTATACGATAAAAAAGGACGGTCGGAAGATTCCGACCGTCCTGATTGATCTGTTTGAATGATCTGTTACTCGGCTGATGCTCAAGCCTTGTCTACAGAACCGAACAGTTCCATTTTTTCTTTTACAGTAGCCTTGATCGCTTCGAAGCCAGGAGCCAGCAGCTTACGAGGGTCATAACCCTTGCCCTGCTCGTCTTTGCCTTCTTCGATGTACTTTCTGGTAGCTGCAGCAAATGCAAGCTGGCACTCGGTGTTAACATTGATCTTAGCAACGCCAAGGGAGATTGCTTTCTTGATCATGTCAGCCGGGATACCTGTGCCGCCGTGAAGAACCAGAGGAAGCTCACCAGTCAGCTGCTGGATAGCATCCAGAGTTTCAAAGGACAGACCCTTCCAGTTTGCAGGATATTTGCCGTGGATATTGCCGATACCAGCTGCCAGGAAGTCTACGCCCAGATCAGCGATTCTCTTGCACTCGTTGGGATCTGCGCATTCGCCCATACCTATAACGCCATCTTCTTCGCCGCCGATTGCACCAACCTCAGCTTCGATGGAAACGCCCTTTTCATGAGCAGCCTTAACCAGCTCAGTGGTCTTTTCAACGTTCTCGTCGATCGGATAATGAGAGCCATCGAACATGATGGAAGAGAAGCCAGCTTCCAGACACTTGTAGCAGCCGTCGTATGAGCCGTGATCCAGATGCAGAGCAACGGGAACGGTGATGTTCAATTCTTCGAGCATACCGTTAACCATGCCTACAACGGTCTTGTAGCCGGTCATATACTTGCCTGCGCCCTCGGATACACCAAGGATTACAGGGGAGTTCAGCTCCTGAGCAGTCTGCAGGATAGCCTTTGTCCATTCCAGGTTGTTGATGTTGAACTGACCAACTGCATAATGGCCAGCTTTTGCTTTGTTCAGCATTTCTGTAGCAGATACTAACATCTTATTTACCTCCATAGAAATAAAATTATTATCTAACCGATGCTATTATACCCTATCTTTTTCAAAAAAGAAATACGGCATACGCATTTTTTTCCTCTTTTTCCACTTTTTCCACTAAACCGCTACATTTCACTGCGCTTCATTTTCTTCTCCCGGCACCATGATATGCAGCGCCTGTTTCTGATTTTCGATGACGATTTCTGTGTGCCTGCCGCCGAATTCGCCGTCCAGCGTCCACGCGACCTCTTCCTCTGTCTCCACCTTCAGCCAGGAGGTTTTAAAGCAATACATCTGCGCCGTGTCGATATCGCGCTGCGCCAGGGCAGCAAGCGTCTGATTGAGTTCGTCCAGGCTGCGCGGAACCTTTACGAGCGTCACCTCAAACATTCCATCGCTTAAATCCACATATTTTCCGGTAATTCCCTTAAAACCTCCGACCGAAACAGAATTCGTAATCATTCCATACAGAAAATCGTCCTCGATGACAGTGTCCTGCGTCGTAATTTTCATGTGATAGGATTTGATATCCCGGAGCTTTTTCATGCCCTCCAGCAAATACGCCATATGCCCCAGCACATTTTTGACATCCTGACTGGTTTCATAGGACACCTCTGTAAAAAGTCCGAAGGCCGCAATATAAACAAAGGTTTTTTCGTTAAAGGAACCGATATCGCAGGCAAACATTCTGCCGCTGACTGCGATTTTAGCAGCCTCGGCCATGTTTTTCGGAATATTCAGGCTCTGCGCAAAATCGTTTGTGCTGCCTGCCGGAATATACCCGATCGGGCGGCGTCGAACACTCTTCATAATGCCGGTCACCACCTCATCCAACGTGCCGTCTCCGCCGCTGCATACCACGAGGTCATATTTTGCCGTTCTGTCTGCCGCAAGCCCTACGGCTTCCCCTGCATACTGGGTCGGTCTCGCTGTCACGATATAGCCTGCCTTAACGAACGTATCAATGATATCCAGCAGATTATTCCGGATCTGTCCTTTTCCCGCCCTGGGATTATAAATAAAAAGAAGCTTTTTGTCGTCCATCCTTTCCCTCCTTTCTGCTTTTTTATCCTTGTTTCGCCCCTGCGCTCCCGTAAAGTGTACTTGCTTCTATAACAACAAGCTTACTCTGGAAAATAGAAAAAGGGCAGCCACTTTCTGGTGGACACCCTTTCGTTTTCTTTATTCTGCCGCGCTGCTTAAATAATTTTCCATTCCGAAAATCGCGTCGTCTTCATCCGTTCCGTCTGCAATCACGGTTACCTTTTCGCCGGGTGCAAGCGCAAGGCTCATCATTCCCATGATGCTCTTCGCGTTCACTTTTCTGCCTTCAGACTCCAGATAAATATTGCTGGCATGCTTGCTTGCAACCTGCACCAGCATTGCTGCCGGGCGAGCCTCAAGCCCCTGCTTCAGCTTTACTTCCACAGTTTTCTGTTTCATAATAAAACTCCTCCTTTTAAGACCTCATGGCATCCGCCAGTTCACATAATTTCCGCAAACGATGATTTACGCCCGATTTTCCAACTGGAGGATCCAGATACATCCCCAGCTCCTTAAGCGGTGCTTCGGGATACTCCAGACGTACTTCAGCCATCTGACGCAAGCTCACCGGCAATTTTTCAAATCCATATTTTTGCTGCAAAAAAAGAATGTCGTCAACCTGCCTCGCCGCCGCTGTCACCGTCTTGGTAATATTGGCAGTTTCGCAATTGACGCGCCTGTTTACCGTATTGCGGACTTCCCGGACGATCCTGGAATTTTCAAATTCCATCAGCGCCACATGCGCCTCAACCACATTCAGAAAATCCGAAATTCCGGCTCCTTCTTTTATGTAAACCACATAATACTTTTTTCGCTGTACAATCCGCCCTTCGATCTCGAACTCGGTCAAAATCTCCAGAATCTGCTGTGCCTGCAGCGGTCTGCTGCATACAATTTCCAGATGATATCCTTTCCCGGGATTGCTCATCGAACCGGCTGCCAGAAACGTGCCTCGTAAAAACGCTCTCTGGCAACAGGAATTTCGGATTAAAAGCCTGCTCACCGGACATCGTAAACCATCCTGTAGGCTCTCCTCACCGAACGTCGGGCTGCCTGTCTGATCCAAAAATTTGATTCCCTGCAGAATCCTGCGGATCAGTTCCGGGTCATCTATCCGACAGAAATATCCGGTTTGCTGATTTTCCTGTTGTACACGGGTTTCCGTACTTATATTAAATGTTTTCTGTAATAATGTAAAGCATTTTCTCACAACGAGCGCATTTTCCGCATGAATCTGCAGAAAAGTCCCCGTCGTACCGACACCGATGCTGCCGTTAAAATGAAGAAGTGCTGCCAGCTCCGCCAGCTGGCAGTGCCTTGCCGGACTGATGTGCCGATACAGCTCTTCTTTTACTCCCGATGAAAATGACATATGAAATATCCTTAAATATCCCTGTGGCTCAAAGATACTCCATACTTGGCTTCCCTGTTGCGAAGCTTTCTATAAAGCTCATTGGCCAGCGTTACGCTCCTGTGTTTGCCGCCGGTGCAGCCGATCGCCACCACCAGCTGGTATTTGCCTTCTTTAATATAATTTGGAATCAAAAACCGCAGCAGATCTGTCAGCTTGTCCAGAAAAATCCCCGCCTCCGGGAAGCTCATGACATAATCCTGAACGCCCCTGTCGTTGCCGGTCAGATATTTCAATTCATCTATATAAAAAGGATTCGGCAGGAAACGGACATCAAATACCAGATCCGCATCTGCCGGGATTCCATGCTTGAAGCCAAAAGAAAGAATATTGATCATCAGACTGCTGTACTCTTCATTTTTTACAAAAATCCGATCCAGCTCCTCTTTCAGCTCCCGGGTCAGCAGCTTGGACGTGTCAATCACATAGTCTGCATCCTTCTTAACCTGCTGCAGGATTTTCCTTTCTTTTTCAATTCCGTCTTCGATTCTCGGATTTTCTGCTGAACACAGCGGATGCATCCGTCGGCTCTCTTTATAACGTTTCACAAGTACTGCATCAGAAGCGTCCATAAAAAGAACTTCGAACCCCATACCGTTTTGTCTTAAACAGGAAAGTGTTTTTTCTCCCCTGGCAAAGGACTGATCCGTGCGGACGTCCACGCCGATAGCAACTTTTGTTATTTCCGTATTCGGTGTGGACAAAAGCTCAACGAACTTGTCGATCAGCTGGATCGGCAGATTGTCCACACAATAGTATCCCATATCCTCCAGCAGTCGCATCGCGGTGCTTTTGCCGCCGCCGCTCATGCCGGTTACCATTACAAATCTCATTTTTCAAAATCTCCCAGGAAAATCACTTCCGGCTCCAGCGTTACGCCGAATTTTTCCTGCACTGTTTCTGTGACTTTCTGAATTAGTCCCGCCACGTCCGCAGACGTCGCATTTTTTCGGTTGATGACAAAACCGCAGTGCTTTTCGGAAACCTGTGCGCCGCCGACACTCGCTCCGGCAAGTCCGGCATCCATAATCAGCTTGCCTGCAAAATATCCCTCCGGACGTTTAAACGTACTGCCCGCACTCGGATATTCCAGCGGCTGTTTTTCCCGACGCTTTGCAGAAAGCTCCTGCATCGTAGCAGAGATTTCGCTTCGGTCGCCTTTTTGCAGCTTTAAAACGGTGCTGAGCACCACACAGGGCTTTGTTTTTACAATGCTCGTGCGATAGCCGAACGCCATTTCTTCCCTGTTGTATACACGACATCTGCCATCCGGTTCCATCACCTCTACCGACTCTGTCACACCCGCAATCTCACCGTTGTAAGCGCCCGCGTTCATCCGGACTGCTCCGCCAATCGTTCCGGGGATTCCCGATGCAAATTCCAATCCGGTCAGCCCTGCTTCCATCGCGCTTCTCGATACAGCGGAAAGCATCGCGCCTGCGCCGCATCGGATCGTAGCTTCGTCGATTTCAGTCTTTAAAAATTCCCCCGCCAGATGCAGGATCGCGCCGCGGTAGCCCCGGTCACCCACCAAAAGGTTACTTCCGTTTCCGAGCAAAAACCACGGCAGCGCCTCTTCCTGCAGCCAGGCAAGCACCTGCGCCAGCTCTTTCCTCGTCTCAATCACAAGAAAATAGCGCGCAGGACCGCCTGTCCGGAATGTCGTATGCCTGTCCATCTGTTCTTCTGTTAAAATCCGCTCTTTCGGCAGAATTTCATTTAATCTGTCACTCAAATGTCCTGACCAGCCCTTCTGCTCCGGCTTTGCGCCGGATACGTTGTTATTTTATGCGGATCTTTTGCAGATGATACCGGTATTACTCCAATACCAGTCTGGCAGCGCCGTAAATACCAGCGTCATTGCCCAGAGTTGCCAGGGTAAACAGTGCGCCGCGGCAGCCCTTGAACGCATATTTCTGGTAATATTTCTGAATGTAATCCAGCAGCACATTGCCGGCTTTGGAAACACCGCCGCCGATTACGAAGATCTCCGGGTTGGAAACATTGGCAACCAGCGCCATCGCCTTGCCCAGATACCAGCCAAAGTCCTCTGCAACCTCGGTTGCTACCGTATCTCCTGCTTTAACCGCATCCCATACGTCCTTTGCACTCAGGTCGTCCTTGCGCATTATGCTCGGACGGTCATCCTTTGCCAGCTTACGCTTTGCCATACGGACAATACCCGTTGCGGAAACATATTCCTCCAGGCATCCGCAGTTGCCGCAATTACAAGGCTCTGTCTCATCATCATTGACATGCATATGTCCGATCTCGCCTGCGGCTCCGGTTGCACCGGCAACCATCTTACCGTTGATGATAATACCGCCGCCAACACCAGTTCCCAGGGTTACTACAACGACATCCTCATACCCCTTTGCGCCGCCCTGCCAGGCCTCGCCCAGTGCTGCTACGTTGGCGTCATTACCAGCTTCTACCGGCATATTTAAAAGTGTCTGCAACTCTTTTTTCAGGCTCATGGTTCCCCAGCCAAGATTGACTGCACCATAAAGTGTGCCCTCAGAGTCAACCGGTCCCGGTGCACCGATGCCGACGCCGACTACCTCTGTACGGTCCATTTTACGCTCATCCATTTTTTTGAGGATGCTCTTTGCACAGTCCGGCAGAATCGCTTTGCCGTCATCCTCTGTCACCGTAGGGATTTCCCACTTTTCCATCAGATCGCCGCTGGTGTTAAAAAGACCAAGCTTTACTGTCGTTCCTCCTACATCTACACCAAAACAATACTTACCCATTTTATTTTCCTCCCGCTTCTCGCGTATTTTCAAAAAGCTTTTCAGCTGTCTGATCTATGATGATGCCTTACTCTTTTGTACGATCCGCCAGCCGCATCGCTGTACGGAGCACTATTGCTTTCATTCCGAACATTTCGATATGCCTGACCGTTTTAGTCCTCATCCTCGTCCTCATCCCGCTTACGTGCAAGGGAATTCTGGACTCTTGTATACAGCTCCTGTGCTGCATTGTATCCCATCTTTTTCTGTCTGTGGTTAACAGCTGCCGTTTCGCAAATAATTGCCAGGTTTCTGCCGGGACGGATCGGAATGTTGTGGCAGACAACCTTGTTGCCCAGATATTCCGTATATTCCTCTTCCAGTCCGAGACGGTCGTATTCTCTGTCCTTGTCCCACTCTTCCAGACGGATTACGAGGTCGATATTCTGTGTCTCGCGGACACTCGAAGCACCGAACAGCGCCTTGACGTCCACAATACCAATACCGCGCAGCTCGATAAAGTGCTTTGTGATATCCGGTGCAGTTCCGACCAGTGTTTCCTCACTGACCTTGCGGATCTCTACAACATCGTCCGTTACCAGACGGTGTCCTCTCTTAATCAGCTCAAGCGCCGCCTCGGATTTACCGATTCCGCTCTCGCCTGTAATCAGGACGCCTTCGCCATATACGTCAACCAGTACGCCGTGCACAGAAATGCAGGGTGCCAGCTTGACATTCAGCCAACGGATCAGCTCTGCCGTAAACGAACTTGTCGCACGCTTGGTCATCAGAAGCGGAACGCCTTTTTCAATGGCAATTTGCCGAAACAGCTCATCCGGATGCAGTTCACGACAGAAAATAATGCCGGGAATCGGGTAATCCAGAAGCTTCTCCAGCATCTCCTTCTCTTCTTTTTCCGACATTCTCTTAACATAAGAGTATTCTACGAATCCAATCACCTGCAGACGGGTCGCCTCAAAGTGTTCAAAATAGCCCGCCATAGGAAGTGCCGGTCGGTTGATATCCGGCAACGTAACCTTAATCCCCTTCAGATTGATTTCAGGAGTCAGATTTTCCAGCTTCATTTTTTCCGCAATCTTCAATAAACTGATGCTTGCCATAATCCATCCTCTCTTTTCCAGGACATGCAGACAGTAGTTCCTGACATCAGGAACTCTGTTTTTATGCCATACTTTGTTTTATTTTATCACAGATCATTATTCCCGGCAATCTTCCTCTTGGTGGTTATGAAAAAATTCATAGATTTCTTCCGCCACGGACATTGGCAAATCTGCCTGCATCGCAATCTGCTCTGCCGTCGCGTCCCGGATCTCATAAATCGATGGAAAGCTTTTCATCAGCGCCTTTCTCCGCGCAGGGCCCACGCCCGGGATTTCATCCAGCACGCTCTTGACCTGATCCTTGCTGCGCAGTGACCTGTGGTATTCGATTGCAAACCGGTGCGCCTCGTCCTGCACTCTTGTAATCAGCTTGAAGGCTTCAGAATTGCGGTCGATCGGCAGCTCCACATTGTGAAAATAAAGTCCTCTCGTCCGATGGTTGTCATCCTTTACCATGCCGCAGACCGGAATGTTTAAATGCAGCTCGTCCAGCACCTGCTGCGCGATGTTGACCTGCCCGCGTCCGCCATCCATCAGCAAAAGGTCCGGAAACCGTGCAAAGCTTCCGAACTCCCCGGACAGATTTTTTTCTTCCAGCTCTTTCGTCTCTTTTAAGCCGTGTTCAAAGCGTCTCGTCAGAACTTCGCGCATGCAGGCATAGTCGTCCGGTCCTGCTACCGTTTTGATTCTGAATTTTCGGTAATCGCTGCGCTTGGGCTTGCCCTTTTCATAAACGACCATCGAGCCGACATTTTCAAAGCCGCTGATGTTGGAAATATCGAACGCCTCCATCCGGTCGAGCATCGGTAAATCCAGCAGCTGTGCGATCTGCCGCACCGCACCGACCGTACGCGCCTCGTCGCGCGCAATTCGCTCCCGGTCTTTTTCCAGGACGAGCTTTGCATTTTTTTCCGCAAGCTCAACCAGCTTTTCCTTCTGTCCCTTCCGCGGCACGCGGATATATACCCTCGCGCCCCTGCGTGCGGTCAGCCATTCTTCTAATACCGGTATGTCATCTATTTCTTTCTGTAAAATCAATTCCCGCGGTACGAACGGTGTTCCGGCGTAAAACTGTTTCACAAAATCCAGCAGAATCTGCGCCTTATCCGAATCCTCCACATGCGTCATATAAAAATGCTCGCGCCCGATCAGCTTGCCGCTACGCACGAAAAACACCTGTACCACTGCGTCGCTTCCGTCCTTGTCCAGCGCGATGATGTCCTTGTCCTCCCCGTCGCTGTCCGTGATTTTCTGCTTCTGGGACACCTGCTTTACGCTGTTGAACAGATCGCGGTACCGGGCGGCTTCCTCAAATTCCAGGGCCTCCGCCGCTTCTTCCATTTTTTTCTGCAGATCGTTTAAAATCATATTATAATTGCCGTTTAAAAACTCCAGCGCCTTGTCCACATGTGCCCGGTACTCCTCGCGGCTCACATAATCCTGACACGGAGCCATACACTGCCCGATGTGATAATTTAAGCACGGGCGTTCCAACCCACAGTCCCGCGGCAGTACCCGGTTACAGGTACGCAGTTTGAACAGCTTATTTAACAGCTCGATCGTATCCTTGACCGCCGCCGCAGAGGTAAACGGCCCGAAATACTTCGATTTGTCCTTTTTCATCAGTCTGGAAAACTGCACGCGCGGATATGCCTCCCCGACTGTGACCTTAATATAGGGATAGGTTTTATCATCCTTGAGCAGTGTGTTGTATTTCGGATTGTGTTCCTTGATCAGATTGTTTTCCAGAACCAGGGCTTCCAGCTCCGAATCCGTCACAATATATTCAAACCGGGCTATCTGCGTTACCATCTTTTCAATCTGTGGTCCGCGGTTAATTTTCTCACGGAAATACGACTGCACTCTGCTGCGCAGGCGAATCGCCTTGCCGACATAAATGATATTGTCCTGTGCGTCGTGCATCAGATACACGCCGGGCTTCTGCGGCAGTTTTTTCAGCTCTTCTTCTATTACAAACATGTCGCGTTCTCCCCTTCTAATACAGCAGGGACTATGTTTCCATAGTCCCTGACAAACGTTCTTTCACTCCGGTTCTGCCGCCACGCATCACACTTCGTGTATAGCATTTACGATGAGCTTCCCTATTTCTTCTCGTCGTCCGGAAGGGAGGCTCCTGAAAAACGTCCTACCGGTCCTTTATTCTCCGGCTTCGGCGTCGGAGGAATCCAGGGCTTATCCTGTTCCTGGCTCTGTTCGGCGTCAGATGGATCCGCCGGCTGCTGTGTATCTCCCGAGAAAAAGCTGTCTTCTCTTTCCTGCTGCTGGCGTGCGAACTCTTCCCATGGCTTCGGCGTGGAAGACTGCGGCTGCGCTTCGGTGTCTGTGCCCGATGCAGGTGCTGTGCCATAGCTGTTTCCTGCATCGGACTGACTCGGGTTCGCCGTGTCTGCAGTCTGTTCTGCCGCCTTCATCTGCGCGCCGGCAGTCTGCTCCGGTTCTTCCTGCGGCAGTCCCTTGGCCTGTCTGTAGATCTGCATAAATTCCTTGCCGGTGATCGTCTCTTTTTCAATCAGATGCGCCGCCAGCTGATCCATCACCTCACGGTTTGCGGACAGCAGCTCCAGTGCTTCCTGATAACATTCTTTCAGGATACGCATGACTTCCTGATCGATCTCAGCCGCCGTCGCATCGGAGCAGTTTAAAACCGCCCTGCCGTCCAGATACTGGCTTTCTACGGATTCCAGCCCAATCAAACCGAACTTTTTGCTCATACCGAAACGGGTTACCATAGAGCGTGCCAGACCGGTCGCCTGCTCGATATCGTTCGAAGCGCCTGTCGTTACCGTATCAAATACAATTTCTTCCGCCGCACGGCCGCCCAGATAGCCAACCAGCATATCATGGATTTCCGCCTCGGTGTTTAAATACTTTTCCTCTTCCGGCACATGCATGACATAGCCAAGAGCCCCCATCGTACGGGGCACGATCGTGATCTTCTGCACGGGCTCGGAATTTTTCTGCAATGCCGCAATCAGCGCATGACCTACTTCATGATAGGATACGATCTTACGCTCCTGCGCGCTCATGATCCGGTCTTTTTTCTCCTTGCCGACCAGTACCTGCTCGACCGCTTCAAACAGATCCTTCTGGCAGACATATTCCCTGCCCTCTTTGACTGCATTGATCGCAGCCTCGTTGATCATATTGGCAAGGTCAGAGCCGACCGCGCCGCTCGTCGCAAGCGCAATTGCATCGAAATCAACCGTTTCGTCCATCTTAACGTCTTTGGCGTGCACCTTGAGGATCTCTACGCGTCCCTTTAAGTCGGGCTTATCTACGATAATCCGGCGGTCAAATCGTCCCGGACGCAGCAGTGCCTTGTCCAGAATCTCCGGACGGTTGGTCGCCCCCAGAACCAGAATTCCCTTCGAAGTATCAAAACCATCCATCTCAGAAAGCAGCTGGTTCAACGTCTGCTCACGCTCTTCATTTCCGCCGCCGTATTTGGAATCTCTGCTTCTGCCGATTGCATCAATCTCATCGATAAAGATGATACAGGGCGCATTTTTCGTCGCTTCTTTAAACAGGTCGCGCACGCGCGATGCACCGACACCGACGTACAGCTCGATAAAATCGGAACCGGTCAGCGAAAAGAACGGAACCTTCGCCTCTCCGGCTACTGCCTTTGCCAGAAGCGTCTTACCGGTACCGGGAGGGCCGACTAACAGCGCACCCTTGGGCAGCTTTGCGCCGATCTTCACATAGCGCTGCGGATTGTGCAGGAAATCGACAACCTCCTGCAGCGACTCCTTTGCTTCGTCCTCGCCTGCTACATCCTTAAACGTGATTCCGGTTTCTTTCTGTACATAAACCTTTGCGTTGCTCTTGCCGACGCCCATCGGGCCGCCTCCGCCCATCCGCCGAAATAGCAGACTTAAAAGCAGCCACATAACGACAATCGGAAGCACATAGGTCAGGATCATCGTCAAAATCAGTCCGGAGCTGTCCGGAACATCCTTGCCGTAGCTTGCAACCTTATATTCTTTTAAGTACGCCGTCAATGCATCATCCGACTGTGCCTTACCGGTATAATAGGTTACCTCCGGCATCGCAGAAAACAGTGTCTTCTGGTTTGTCTGCTGCAGTTTGAGATAAATCGTATCGTCATCCCAGGTAACCTCTGCCGCCTTGCCGTCTTCTACCAGCTCCTGAAATTTTCCATAGGTGATTTCCTGATTGGTTGCATTATTGATCATCCGCATAAACAGGCTCATGGAAATCAACGTCACAATCGCCGCAATCGCCAACAGGATCAGGCTCGTCCGCCTCGGATTGTTCTGTTCCGATCCTCCGGAACCGTTCGGTCCCTGGGATCCGTTGCCGGAACCATTTCCATTTCCGCCGTTAAACGGGTTCATATTATTATCCATTCGATTTAACCTTTCTTTTCGTCCGCTTCATGCATGGAAGCCACGATAGTACCATAATTATAGACATTTCGATAGGATAAATCAATACGCAAAGTCTAAAATAGAATTCTGCTCTACGGCTCAAACGCGCTTTTTACCGATATGGATTTCCGGAACCGCCACATTTTCATAAACGATATCCTGATCCTCTCCGCACACCTCTGCAGGGTCTGCGTCGTCATCTCCTTTTAAGTGAATCTCCGGAACTGCCAAATTTTCATTTTCCACTTTGTATTTTGCCGCTTTTTCTTTTCTTTTTTCCCAAAACATCATTTCTCCCCCTTGCTTTACAGGAAATTGATAAACAGCGTAATGACAAGGCTGTTGATAAAATCCGCAAACAGGCTGCCCACAATCGGGATCAGCAGATATGCCTTTACAGACGGCACATATTTTTCACACACTGCCTGCATATTTGCCATCGCATTCGGTGTAGCCCCCATACCGAAACCGCAGGTACCGGAACAAATAACCGCCGCATCATAGTCTTTTCCCATGATGCGGAACACTACAAAATAAGTGTACAGAAACATCAAAAGTACCTGTCCTGTCAGCAACAGGAGCATCGGCACAGCCAGCTCCGCCAGCTGCCACAGCTTCAGCGTAATCATCGCCAAACCAAGGAACATGGAAAGACTGATACCACCGATGCCATTGATTTCTCCCATATAGATAGGAAATTTCCCAGTATATTCACTCAGGTTCCGCATCACGGCGGCTACGATCATCGCACCAATATAAATTGGAAACGTCATTCCTGTCATCGATAAAACCTGAGACAACACCGTTCCGATTCCCATCGCCAGAACCAGCTGAAAGAATGCAGCCGGATACTGTTTTACATGGCGTTCATGTTTTTTATCTTCTTCCAACAGAAGGCTGTCATCCTCAGGAATCGCCGTTTTCAAAAGATCGCGCTTTTCAACCAGCCGTTCGCCGAGCGGTCCGCCCATCACGCTGCCTGCCACCAGGCCAAACGTCGCTGCCGCCGTACAAACCGTCGTTGCCCCGGAAATTCCGAAGTCCTCCAGCACGGGACCAAACGCACCCGCCGTACCGTGTCCGCCCGTCATCGGAATCGAGCCGGTACACATGCCGACCAACGGATCGAGGTGCAAAAACTTCGCCAGGCCTACCGCAGTTCCGTTCTGCAGCACGATCAGACCGATTACCAGTCCCAGAAAAACAATCATGGATTTCCCGCCGCTTTTCAGAACCTTCAGATTTGCCTGAAAGCCTACCGAGGTAAAGAAAAACACCATGAATACTTCTTTTAAAATATCATCAAATACAAACTCCGCAATTCCCGTCACATAGCAGATACATGTTGCCACTGCAAAAATAACGCCGCCGATTACCGGCGCAGGAATACAAAACCGCTCCAGCAGCCAGCACTTTTTTCTTAAATATCTTCCAAGCATCAGAGCGAGCACTGCAACTGCCATTGTCTGATACATATCCAGTTCAATTCTCACTCTTTTCTCCTCTGCTCTCATAATACCGCTCTGCACCTTTGTGGAACGGAACCGAAATTCCGGCTACAGCAGCGTCTGCGTCCGTAATCAGCTCCACCGGCAGCGCAAAATCCAGCTCCTGCTGTTCCTCAAATAAAAGCGCAGTCAGTTCCTCCACCACCTCTGCAGAAACGCTATCGCTCGCCAACAAGACCGCTTTTACGCCAACCGTCGAAACATCCTCTTCCTGTCCCGGATAGGTTCCAGCTGCAATAATACAGCTGTCATAAACCGGATAGCTCTTTTTCAGACGTGCCGCAGCAGCGCTATCAACATTCAGGAACCGGATTTCTGTCCGCTGCGCCAGATTCGTAATTGCAGCCGTCTGCACTCCTGCCGTACAGAAAAATGCGTCGATCGTGCCATTTTCCAGCTCCTTCGCAGCCTCTGTGTAATTCAGGGAAACTTCCTCCACCAGCTTTTCGTTCAGACCGTATGCCGCCAGAATCTGCAGCGCGTTCTGCTTCGTCCCGGACTCTTCCTCACCGATGCTGACCCTGTGTCCTTCCAGCTCTTCCACCGTCGAAATTTCAGAGTCTGCGCGCACCACAATCTGACACGCTTCTTCATAAACGCCCGCTACAGCCCCGAATCCACGGATCGGCTCTGTTCCCTGAAACTGCCCGGTTCCGTTCCAGGCATCCTCCAGCAAATCCGCCTGACACAGCGCGAGCTGAATATAATTCTGGGATAAATGCTCATGTGCGGTAAAGTAATAAAAAGATTTAGGTAGCCGCCTTAACTATT
>OBHX01002098.1_pt1 | contig 15991 bp, 8 predicted proteins | sample 1519331 | NCBI WGS metagenome assembly OBHX01 (sample SAMEA2602897, study PRJEB22501) | metagenome
GGCCGGGAACTTCCAACTCCAGCTCTGGCTCTGCATCGACTACAGCCCCGAGCGGCAATACAACCGGCAACAACAACTATTATACAAACACCGGCAGCATGACCGGGCCGGGAAGTGCCAATACAAACTATAACTATAGTTCCGGTTCTTCCGGTACGACCGCTCCGGGAAGTTCAGGTTCTTCCTCCTCATCGTCGAATCTGGCTGAATATCAGACGGGTGGGCCGAAGTAAGACGCAAAAAGCGCCATCTCATTGGTAAAAATCCAGTGAGACGGCGCTTTTCTTATCTTCTATCTATCCTTCTCCAAGGTCTCTTACACCTCAAAGATCATATCTCCATAGCTCGGAATCGGCCAGTATTCTTTGTCTACGATCATTTCCAGCTGATCTGCCGGGTCACGCAGAGCCTGCATCGCCGGGATGATCTCGTCGTAGCAGAAGTGGGCACGTTTTTCCATGCTGTCGATGTGCTGATACTCTTCTACGAGATCTTCAAGCTTCGCGCGGGCAACCTTCATGTCGGAGAGAAGGTCGGAAACCTCGATGAGAAGCTCTGTCTGGACACTGTTATCAGCTTCCGGGCATGCAGCCTTCACGGCGCTTAAGGACTGGGCGAGGACGGTTGTGTAGCGGACAACAGCCGGGATCAGCTGCTTTCCTGCGATATTGATCATCGCCTTCGCCTCGATATTTACGGATTTCGCGTAGGACTCATACTCGATCTCCGCTCTTGCCACCAGCTCTTCCTTCGTGTATACGCCAAAGTCGCCAAACAGCTTGAACGCTTTGTCGGTAACGAGGGACGGGATCGCGTCTACCATGCACTTTAAGTTCGGGAGTCCGCGGCGCTCTGCCTCTTCTACCCATGCCTCGCTGTAACCGTTGCCGTTGAAGATGATACGGCGGTGATCAGCGAGAAGCTTCTTGATCATATCATGGACAGCGAGATCAAAATCGTCTGCCTTTTCAAGCTCATCAGCCGCCTCCTTGAACGCTTCAGCGACGATGGTATTTAATACAACGTTTGCGGAGGAAACAGAGTCGGAGGAGCCGACCATACGGAACTCGAACTTATTTCCTGTAAACGCGAACGGTGATGTACGGTTTCTGTCGGTTGCGTCCTTATCAAAGTCCGGAAGGGTGGTAACACCGGTCTTTAAGGTACCACCGGTCTTGGAGTGGGTCGCGGAGCCTGTGGAGATCAGCTGATCAATAACGTCCTCAAGCTGCTCGCCGACGAAGATGGAGATGACCGCAGGCGGTGCCTCCTGAGCACCAAGGCGGAAATCATTTCCCGGAACAGCCGCAGACTGGCGGAGCAGGTCCGCATGGCGGTCAACTGCTTTCATAATGCAGGCAAGAACCAGAAGGAACTGGATATTCTCATGTGGTGTTACACCCGGATCCAGCATGTTGATACCGGTGTCGGAAGCCAGGGACCAGTTGTTATGTTTACCGGAACCGTTGACGCCCTGGAACGGTTTCTCGTGGAGCAGGCACGCCATACCGTGACGGTTTGCGACCTTTTTCATTGTCTCCATAACGATCTGGTTGTGGTCAACAGCAAGGTTTGCCTTTGTGTAGATTGTTGCGAGCTCATGCTGCGCCGGAGCAACCTCGTTGTGCTGGGTCTTTGCGGTAACGCCCAGCTTCCAGAGCTCTTCATTTAGTTCTTTCATATAGGAACCGATCCGCTCGCGGATAACACCGTAGTAGTGGTCATCCATCTCCTGTCCCTTCGGCGGCATTGCGCCGAATAAGGTACGTCCGGTGTAGATCAGATCTTTTCTCTTTAAATATTTGTCGCGATCGATCAGGAAGTACTCCTGCTCCGGTCCTACGGACGGAGTGACACGCTTTACTTCTGTGTGTCCGAAGAGGTGGAAGATTCTTGTCGCCTCTTTGTCGATGGCCTGCATAGAACGGAGAAGCGGGGTCTTTTTATCGAGGGCTTCGCCTCTGTAGGAGCAGAACGCGGTCGGGATACAGAGTGTTACGCCGGTTGCGTCTTTCTTTAAGAACGCCGGGGAAGTGCAGTCCCAGGCAGTATATCCGCGGGCCTCGAAGGTCGCGCGCAGGCCGCCGGACGGGAAGGAAGAGCCGTCGGTCTCACCCTTGATCAGCTCTTTTCCTGAGAGATCCATTAAGACTTTGCCCTGGGAATCGAAGTTTCCGATAAAGGAATCATGTTTCTCGGCAGTCACACCCGTAAGTGGCTGGAACCAGTGGGTATAATGGGTCGCGCCGTTGTCGACTGCCCAGTCTTTCATCGCGTGGGCAACCACGTCCGCGATCGTCGGATCCAGTTCGCTGCCATCCTCGATGGTCTGCTTTAATTTCCTGTAGACACTTTTCGGAAGGCGTTCCTTCATCACGGAGTCGTTAAAGACATTCTCTCCGAAGATTGCTTCCACATTGATAGTTTCGCTCATAATTTTCCTCCTCAATTCTGTATAATCTGCCCGTTATGGCATGGGGTGAAATCGTACTTTAAAAAATATGAGAATTACCTGTAAATATTCAGCCTGTTCCAATCATGGTCTGCCAGGGTATTTCGGCTGAATTCCAATTTTAGCTTGAAAAAATGTTCTCCCTGATACGAGGGAGAACATTTTTAACTGCATGATAATGCAAGCTAAACGGCTTAGTCAGCTTTGCCGACAGAACCGAATAACTCCATTTTTGTCTTTACTGTCGCTTTGATTGCTTCTGCACCCGGTGCAAGAAGTTTTCTCGGGTCGAATCCCTTTCCTTCGAGATCTTTGCCTGCTTCGATGTACTTTCTTGTAGCGTCTGCGAACGCAAGCTGGCACTCGGTATTAACGTTGATCTTTGCTACGCCGAGGGAGATCGCTTTCTTGATCATATCTTCCGGAATTCCAGTACCGCCGTGAAGAACGAGCGGCATATCGCCAACCTTTTCTTTTACGGCTGCAAGTGTCTCAAAGCTTAAGCCCTTCCAGTTTGCCGGATATTTTCCGTGGATGTTGCCGATACCTGCTGCTAACATATCAACTCCGAGGTCAGCGATCATCTTACATTCGTTGGGATCTGCGCACTCGCCCATACCGATAACGCCATCTTCCTCGCCGCCGATCGCTCCAACCTCTGCCTCGAGGGACATTCCCTTTTCACGGCAGATACGGATCAGTTCTTTTGTCTTCTCAACGTTCTCTTCGATCGGGTAATGAGAACCGTCAAACATGATGGAGGAGAATCCGGCATCGATGCACTTTAAGCATCCCTCGTAAGTACCATGGTCTAAGTGAAGAGCTACCGGAACAGTGATCTTCATCTCTTCCAGCATACCGTTTACCATACCTACTACAGTCTTAAAGCCTGTCATGTATTTTCCTGCGCCCTCTGAAACACCCAGAATAACCGGGGATCTCAGCTCTTCAGCCGTCTGCAGGATCGCTTTTGTCCACTCAAGGTTGTTGATGTTGAAATGTCCTACTGCGTACTTGCCATCTCTTGCTTTCTCAAGCATTTCTTTCGCTGTTACTAACATATAGGCCTCCATTGAATTGTTTATTTCGACAGAACAGCCTGTCCGCGGATCTGCCGTCTGTTTCCATTATTATGCGGAACAGACTCAATCTATGCTGACCGGTCAGCCATATCAGCATTTATTACGGCAGCGGCTGTCGTCATGCTGTTTTCATTATAACCGATTTACCCTACTTTGAAAAGGTTTGTTTGACAGTTTCTTCCATTTCCTCCGGCTTGCACTGGCGGTTGTGGAGGATCTTCGCATCGCGGATCTCCTCGATCGCCTGCGGGATCTTCACACCGGAAATACGCTCCATCTCATCGATCAGGGCGAACTCATCGGCATCTTCCTTCTTTCCGAGAACTGCCTCCATAACACTTCTGGAGAACTTGTACGGGCTTGCTGTGGACGCGATCACAGTCTTTGTCATGTCACCGGTCTTTTTCTTATACTGCTCGTAAACAGCTGCGGCGACGCCTGTATGGGTGTCGATCAGGTATCCGGTATCATCGAACACTTTCCGGATCTCCTTCGCATTCTCTTCCATATCTGCATAGCCTGCGGCGAAGTCCTTCATGAATTCCTTCATGTCCTCGGTGATCTCGTATTTTCCGTTTGCGGAGAGCTGCTCCATCATCGCCTTTGTCTTTGCGGCATCTCTTCCACAGCTTAAGTAGAGCAGACGCTCTAAGTTGCTGGAGACGAGAATATCCATGGATGGGGATGTGGTCAGGATAAACTCACGGTTCTTATCGTATGTGCCTGTCTGGAAGAAGTCGTACAGGACCTTATTGTCGTTGGATGCGCAGATCAGCTTGCCGAACGGTACGCCCATCTGTTTTGCGAAGTATGCTGCCAGGATATTTCCGAAGTTTCCGGTCGGAACTACAACATTGACCTTCTCGCCGTTTGCGATCTCACCGTTTGCGAGAAGCTTCGCGTAGGCGTATACATAGTAAACGACCTGCGGAACAAGGCGGCCGATATTGATGGAGTTCGCGGAGGAAAGCTGGAATCCCATACGATCCAGTTCTTTCGCGAATTCTTTATCACCAAAAATCTTCTTTACGCCTGTCTGGGCATCATCAAAGTTTCCTTCGATTCCGACTACGGATGTGTTTGCGCCCTTCTGGGTCAGCATCTGAAGCTCCTGAACGCGGCTTACTCCGTTCTTCGGATAGAAGACGATGATCCTTGTTCCCGGAACATCGGCAAATCCGGCCATAGCTGCCTTTCCGGTATCTCCGGATGTGGCGGTCAGAATCACGATCTCGTTCTTTGCATGGTTCTTCTTTGCAGCCGTTGTCATAAGGTACGGCAGAATGGAAAGTGCCATGTCCTTGAAGGCGATGGTCTTTCCGTGGAACAGCTCCAGAAAATACATGCCGTCCGCCTTTGCGAGCGGTGCGATCTCCTCTGTATCGAATTTCTCATCGTATGCGTGGGAAATACAGTATTTCAGTTCTTCTTCCGTGTAATCGGTCAGGAACTGTTTCATAACTGCGTATGCTGTCTCCTGATATGTCATTCCGGCAAGCTCGTCCATTGTCACATCCAGTGTCGGGATGCGCTCCGGAACGTAGAGGCCGCCATCATTTGCAAGTCCTTTTAAAACCGCCTGGGATGCTGTCACACCAGTCTCCCCGCCACGGGTACTTCCATATAATAATTCTGCCATCGTTTTCCTTCCTCTCTCTTTAAACAGGTACAGTGGTAAACTTTACGGAAAGTGTAGCATAAATTTTTGGGGGTTGCAAGATAAAAGTGTCATGGCTGGTGTAGTATGTCATTACATCATCAAATGGTTAGACAGTAAATTCAAATGGTAACTAGCCTGTAGATGCTCAACTACATAAAACGAGAAGAAACCCCTCAGAGATAGCCGCTCTGAGGGGTTTCGTTTTGAACATTTGGATTACGTCTCTTATGTTCTTTCCTTTACATTATAGCATATGAGAGAATCGTTTTCAATATACCTCGATATACAATCTACGCCGCCGCTGCTTTTTTCTTCTGCATCATCTGCAGTGCCGCGGAGACACCAACAAGGACGATACCGACAAGGTCTGTCACGGTTCCCGGAATGATCAGGCAGAGACCTCCGACGATGGATAAAAGCCTCTCGATCACATTCAGGTTCGCGAACATGTAGCCTTCAAGACCGGCTGCAACGCCAAACAGACCGATCAGGGATGTTACGATGATCGTCACAACACCGAGAACGCCTGTATCGATAAATAACATTGCCGGGTTAAACGCGAAGATATACGGTACGATGAACGCTGCGATCGCAAGACGGGATGCGTTTAATGCGGTCTTCATCGGGTTGGATTTCGCGATCGCGGATCCTGCGTAAGCTGCAAGAGCAACCGGCGGTGTGATATCTGCTACAATACCGAAGTAGAATACGAACATGTTGGCAGCGATCTTGTTGATTCCCATACCGTTTACGAGGATCGGTGCACATGTGGTAGCCATAATGATGTAGTTTGCAGTTGTCGGAACGCCCATACCAAGAACGATACAGGTTAACATAGTAAGGAATAATGCTACGATCACGCGGTCACCGGCAACACCGACGATTGCGGAGATCAGGAGCTGTCCAAGACCGGTCATTGTTACGACACCGGCGATGATTCCGGCAACGCCGCAGGCAACAGCTACGGAAAGTGTATTCTTACCGCCTGCCTCCAACGCGTTGATGAATCTTGTCGGGTTCATTCTTGTTTCTTTATTCGGCATGCTGACAAGGATTGCAAGAGCGGTAGCGATGATCGCTGCACGGGACATCGTGTAGCCCATCATAACCATTGCAACAAGGGCAACTAACGGAATAAGAAGATAACCCTGGCGGACAAATAACGGTCCGAATTTCGGAAGCTCATCCTTCGGGATACCCTTTAAGCCAAGTCTCTTTGCCTCAAGATGTACGGTAATGAAGATACCTGTGAAGTAGAGGAGTGCCGGGAAAATCGCTCTCATCGCGATCTCGCCGTACTGAACGCCTACCATCTCAGCCATTAAGAATGCAGCGGCGCCCATGATCGGCGGCATGATCTGTCCACCTGTGGAGGAAGCTGCCTCAACGGCACCTGCAAATTCGCCCTGATAACCGGTCTTCTTCATTAACGGGATCGTTACGGAACCGGTCGTTACTGTATTACCAACGGAGCTTCCGGATACCATACCGCAGAGAGCAGAGGAGATAACCGCTACCTTTGCCGGTCCGCCTGTGGAAGCGCCTGCCAGAGAGTTTGCCAGCTGGATAAAGAATTCAGAAATACCGGTCGCCTCAAGGAAAGCGCCGAACAGGATAAACAGTGCGATATACGTGGAGCAGACACCGATCGGAGTACCGATAACACCACTTGTCGTATAGAACAGGTTGTAAACGATGGACTTTAAGACTACCGCGAAGGCTCTGCCCTGTCCAAGTCCGTTATAAAACGCATAACCCACAAAGAATGTCGCCACACAGAGGATCGGAATACCTACAACGCGGCGGCATGTTTCTGCTAAGATCAGGATACCGATCACGCCAACGATAACCTCTGTCTGGCTGATTCGTGTCGCGTGGCCGATAATTGTTTTAAAGTTAAATACGAAATAGAAGTAAGCACCAGCTCCGAGTACCATAAGGATAATATCGTAGATCGGAACGGAATTCTTTTTTGAGCTTCCCTTTTTCATCGGATATACCAGGAATGAAAGGATAATTACGAAACCTACAAACAGGGAACGTCTTACACGCTCATCCCAGTTTGCAAACAGGTTCATATAGAGCATTAAAACTGAAAACGCTGCCAGAAGGAAACGAATGACCTGCTTCGGGGTGCCTTCCCAGATTCGGGTATTCGATTCACGGTCGTACTTTTTCATGATGGCTTCGACGTCTTCGGCGGTACCGGTCTCCACATCAGCCACCGGAGATGTGTTGACTTTCATGTTGTCTTTCTCTGCCATACCAATCCCTCCTTTATATTTCGTTTCCGGCGCTGCCCCTGTATACCCCCTATACAAACAGGCGCCGGATATGTCCGAAACTCTTTTAACGCTTAGAATCCTTTATGTTCACAGGAGAACTCTACTTTGCTGTTTCGTCCGCAGAGATCCCTCAAACTGATTTCTTTTCCGTGAAGTGTGAGTGTGTGGTCGGAGACCGTACCCACAATATATGAGAGATACGGCATTTCCTTGTCAAACCCGGAAACAACCATCTCCCCGTTTTCATCATACGTAAGCGTCTGCCCATCCTCGATCTCTGTCTGCACGCCCGCGCCGAAATTATTGTAGATCGTGCGGATCACGTAGATCTTGTGGTCGCGGATCTCGTAAACGTCCGTCAACGGATACTTATTTACCGAGTGGATGAATGTTACAGAAAACTCATCCCCCTCTTTTACCCGGAAGCGGGCATATTCTGCATTTGTGTCTCCGTTCCTCAGGACCAGATAGTCTCCGCTTCGTAAAGTATAGGCAAGAGTGGCAGCAATAATTGCCGTGATTATTGCTGCCACTGTAAAGAATCTTACTTTCCTGTTTTTCAAGGTAATTACTTGATTGCTCCTACTTCCTTGAAGTACTTCTCAGCACCCGGATGGAACGGAACAGAAATACCGGAAACCGCATATTCGAGATCAAGCTCTTCGCCCTTTGCATGTGTGGAAGCGATCTCATCTTTGTTATCGAAAATAGCCTTTGTGAGGTTATAAACTGTTTCTTCGGAAAGCTTCGGGGATGCGATCAGAGTAGCTTTGATAGCAACTGTCTGAACATCATCGTCAACGCCCTTATAGGAGCCGCCCGGAATTGCGTATGTTGTGTAGAACGGATGTGCATCCGCAAGCTTCTTCGCATGCTCGTCATCGATCTCAAGAAGGTTGATCGCGTTTGTTGTAGCGAGCTCTACGATCGCTGTTGTCGGTGCGCCTGCTGTACAGAAGAAAGCATCGATCTTGCCGTCTTTTAATGCATCTGCGGAATCACCGAATCCGAGGTTGTTGACCTGGATATCATCGAAGGAGATGTCATAAGCCTCGAGGATCTGACGTGCGTTGAACTCAACACCGGAGCCTGCGTCACCAACGGATACTCTCTTGCCCTTTAAGTCAGCGACAGATTTGATATCGCCGGAGGATACGATCTGGCAAACCTCAGCGTAGAGGGCTGCAACTGTTGTGAAATCTTTTGCTGCACCTTCTTCTGCGAAGAGGTCAGTTCCGTTGTAAGCATAGTCCATAACGTCGTTCTGTACGATCGCGAGGTCTGCTTCACCGTCGTTTACAAGGTAGATATTTGCTTTGGAAGCACCGGTAGACTGAACGTTAATGTTCACTCCGAGGTCTTTGCTGTTTAATACATTCGCAATTACGCCACCGAATGCGTAATATGTACCGGTGGTTCCGCCAGTACCCATTGTTAACTTCTGGGCATCACCACTCGGGGCTGCTGCGGCGGCTGCTGTTGTTTCAGCTGCTGCTGCGGTAGTGTCGGCTGCGGCGGCGGCTGTGGTCTCTGCCGGTTTGCTGCCGCCGGAACAAGCGGTCAGTACCATTGCACAGGATAATGCGAGTGCCATTGCTGCGGAAAATCTCTTTCTCATATCTTTCTACCTCCTTTTTCTGTTCCTTTGCACAACGTTTCAGCAAAGGAAGCTTACGAACATATTATACATCCCTGCTGTTACTTTTGCAACAAATATTAGTAATTTTTGTAAACGTCTGAAATCTTTCAGTTATTCTTTGTTTTCTCATAATTATGGCTGTTTACTTCCATAATTTAAAGTTTTGATGTGCAATTGCTTGAAATTCAAAAATTGTATCAGTAATTTTGTGTCCCTTTTATCAGTATATGCGTCATCTTTTCGCTAAATTCCCGGATCCTGTCCTCAATTCCCGGAAGTTTCATGGCGGCACCGGCGTTGTTGGCCGTCTCCATCATGCAAAAATTCCCCGGGAGGTAAAAGGTCTTGTTCATGTTCAGGGCCGTGACGAGCTGTCCAGCGAGGAGGTCACTGCCGGAATAGCCTGACACGATGATCGCAAACAGGGCTTTATCGTAAAATCGCGTGGTCCGGAACAGGGCTGTCAGGCGGTTGATGAACGCTGTCATGTTGGCGGACAGGGCATCGTTGTAGTTTGGACAGAGGAGCAGGATCGCGTCAGCCCATTTAACAGCCGGATAGATGTTCTCCACCATAGCTCCGCCGTAGAAGCATTTTCCCTGCTCGCCGAAGTGCAGGCACATCTGGTACGGACATCCGGAACAGTCCACGAGAGTACCGTTTCTCAGGTTGATCTCCTGAATCCTGATCCGGTCGTCCAGGCGCTCCTTTACTTTCTGCCAGATCGCCAGGGTATTGGAGGTCCGGTGGTTTGAGGCGTGGAGGACCAGAAGGTGCGATTCTTCTTTCGGCTGCCATGTTTCTTCCAGAATTTGATGTACCAGGATCTCAGCGCTCTTTTTGTAGGCACCGAACCGGTCCGTGTTCATATTGGCAGCCTGGATCAGGTAGTTGTCGAGGGAGGCGGTTCCTTCCACCAGCGGTCGGCCCACGAAGGCGCAGCCGGCACGGTTTGCCGCCACCGCCAGCTCTCTCGCTGTGGCTTTCGTGTAAAATTCGCTCTCAGCATCGATGATCATCCCAGCAGTCGCCCCCGCGAGGACCTGATCACCGCCCCGCAGCCAGGCGAGAAGCTCGTAGTAGCCGCGGTTGATGCCGTTTGTTCCAAGCGGAACTGCAAACAGGAGTCTGCGTCCACGATATCTGCAGGGATCCTGCTCCAGAAGCTCCATGTCTTCCACGATCTCGGCGTCGATCCCGTCAAGCGCTGCCCTCAAAACCTCGTCCATACGCGACCGTTCTTTCTCCGGACCGCGTTTTTGCGGGTATAATACGAATAATCTGTCACTCTCCATGATGTATCACTCTCCCTGATAAAAATCCCGGCAGATATCCCCGACACACGGGAAACCTGCCGGGACAAGTCAAATCAGCATTTTATTATCTTTTTGCCTTCGCAGCAAACACAGCATTTACACGATCTTCGCAAGATTTTCCGCCGCAAACACGATCCGCTCATACAGAGCATCCGGCAGCGCCAGTGCCTCTGTCTCAAGCCCGTATTCCGTGTAGCGGTTCTTCACGCCCATATAGACGCCGCCAAGGAACACAGATCCGCAATGCCACTGTTTCCTGAGCGTCATCAGGATCGAGATCGCACCGGAGGAAAACGCCGGGGCAACGAACGGTTTGTAGCCGATGGCACGCATGTGAAGGTTCGCGGTGACCGTGAGGTTTGTCAGTTCTTTTGAGAGCTCATCGTTGTAGTTTTCGATGGAATCCGCGATGACAAGGTCCTGTCCGTGCGGTCCGAAGGAACGGCCTTCCGTCAGGAACTGCTTAAATCTCGGATCACGCTTTGCATAATATGCTGCTCTTGCATTCATAACGCCGAGGCCGAATCCCTGTACCTGTTCCGGGAGAAGTCCCATCCAGTCATACTCCCCTGCCTCATTTTTGTTGCTCTCTAAGAATGCCGTCTTCGCAAGCGGGTCCACCGGATCGGAAACGGCACAGAATAAGCCTTTAAAGTTCCTCTCTCTCGCCATTTTTGCGTAATGTCCGATGATCTTCGAGTTATTCTCGAACTGGTACATGCGGACGTCCTTGACACCGGAACCGACCGGCGGGATCCCCTTGGAAGCCACGAAAACGAACACATCGCCGTCAAAAAGGTGATCCTGATCCACCACATCGACCTCCGGCATCGCATCGTAATCCCACGGATAGGCAATCTGATTCTCCTCGAACTCCCAACGAGCGGTCACCTTGTCAGAGATATCACAAATTCCGATGGAGGAGATCACATCTCCGCCGAGAAGGTGCAGACCTGTTAAGAGCATACTGCCCACATCGCCGATTGCCAGAACATGGACACGCTTTTTGCCCTCTTTCGGCCTGTATTCTAGAATCTCTTTAAATTTTGGATGGGACGCATTCACCGCGCGGAGCGTTCCGGCATCGAGCTGCGCGAGGAGCTCCGCCGGGAGTTCCCTGGTCTGTCCGTCGTATGCGGACGCATTCAATCTGTTTGTGTTTAACCAGCTGACATCCTCACACTCTGCGAAGAGCTCTGCCGGATGGTTTACGAGAAATGATGCGCGGCGGCTGCCCGGTTCTCCGGTAAAGAGCCAGGTGAGCGTTGTCCCTGCTGCCGGTTTCTCCGTTTTTTCATATGGCAGATCGCCGTGCGCAGACGCACAAAACATGTCTCCGATTTTATAATAGGTTACCATAATTTCATTCCCCCTGATTTCCATATTTTACTGCCATGCACCAAAGCCATTCAAGTCTGCCGACCTTACGGCTTTGATACACAGCCCACGATTATCGCAGATCTTCCTTTTAAGCCTTCAGCCTCTCGAAATTCCAGACGGCATTCAGGATTTTATCCCTTGATCAGAAATTCTTTCATTCTCCACAGCGTCTCCAGATCATTCTCCAGATAGACGGACGCCGCCAGATTCTCATCGTACTCCATGCAGCTTCCCTTATCCGGGCAGAGCGGCAGGATGACCGCCTCAGAAAGCCGGGAAAGGGTGAGGTTTTTCGCGTACATTTTCCGGTATTCCGCTTCCAGAACTTGAAACAGATTCTTCGAATTCTCGATGCAGCATGCGGAGAACTCCACAAGCGCCTCTCTGCTGCAACCGGAAAGCCTCGGTGTCGCGTAGGGCAGGATCATGTTGATAGACGGCTGAAGTCCCGCCACCTTCATCTCCTCACGGCGCACAGTATCGCCGCCGATAAACGGATACAGTGTGGATTCCACGAACCACTGGCGCAGATTCGGCATCGAATAAATGCTCTCAACTGGGACCTTCAGGCACTGCATCAGGTCACGGCCATAGCCGGACAGTACGCCCACAACGACCTTCCTGATCGGAATCCCGTCCTCCCTGAGCTGCGGCACAAGCACCTGGAGACGGTCTGCCTTGTGGACAAGGTCATCCACCAGGATCACCGGTCGGTCGAAGGACTTGATCGTCTCGATCTGGCTTTTTAGCGGCGAGTAGTACGGGAACGGCTCGATCGTAAAGCTGTTAAGATCCGGCTCGTAGACCTTATCGGTGTGCAGCGTCTTTGTCACCGTGTTCGGAACCACTTTTCCTCTCAGGATCTTACCGAAGGGAACGCACATATTCTTTCCGAGCCTTCTCGGAACCAGCGGTTCCCTCGGCACATCGTTAAGCGCCGTGATCCGGTCTACGAGACGGTGATGCATGACACCGGATGATAAGGAAATCACGAGGTTTCCCGGATACAGCTTCGTCATGGCCATCTGAAGCTTTCTGTGGTTCTTTTCGATGGCATCCAGAACTGCCGGATTGCTGGCAAACGGTTCCTTGATCGTGGTCTCCAGATTGTGCAGAAACATCAACGGCTCATGCATATCGACCATATAGACCGTCCGCTTATCGCTCTCGTCCGCCAGCTGCGGACGGATAAAGCCCTGTCTTTCCAGCGCGTACACAACCTCCTTTGTTGTCGTTCCGCGCTCCGCCACAAACAGTGCAAAGCTGTAATTCTTTTCCAGTTCCTTCGCGAGGACCTCCACAAGAAGCTGCTGCGGAGCATCCCGGATCACCTCGCTGTCTCCTGCGTTCTCCTCCCTCGCGTAGATTCCTGTGATGAGAAGGATCTCCCGGCTGCTCTTTCCCCGCACCAGATTCGCTAACTCCATGTCCTTTAAGACACCAAAGAGCTCGTCATTTCCGATCTCCCGGTAACTCACAAAGCCCGCCGGGCGCTCGCCTTCCACGGTATTTCTTAAAAGCAGCAGACGGTCATTTTCCACCTGGATCCTTGTCAGGATCGACTGGGCATCCGGATGTCCGTAGAGGACCGTATTTCCAAGCTCGTCAAGAATTCCTCTGTCTCTTCCCGACGCATTTTCGAACGCGATGGCTTTCGCCCTCAGGATCGGCTTAAATTCCGGTTCCCGCAGGTACATGCCCTTGTGGTAAATATATTCCTGAACGACCGGATCGATGAGGCTGGAAATATCGCGGTGGTTATCAATATTTTCACGGATCTTCGTGGAGCTGATGTCCTCCAGTTCCTGCGGAAGCTCCAGCTGCACGACTTTCCCCCGGATCTGCTCATATACCTCCGTCGGATGTTCTTCACCCGGGCGGCGGAATACGATATGGTTGAAGGTATGGATGGAATTCTCTTCCGGCTCCTTTTTATAGGAGCTTGCGTTGTGGATCACGTCGGATCCCACAACGATATAGAGTTCTTCCGTCGGGAACATCTCCTTCAGCCTCCGCAGATCTGCCGGATTCGCGATATTTACCGGCGTGTTGTCCGGGAATAAATGGACATAAAACTCATCCGCGATGGACATGTTTACGATCTGGCGGCGCACCAGATGCGGCTGGGTCTTCTTCGACCAGGAAAACTCATCAATGGCAAGAAATACGGTAAATCCGAGCTCCTGGATCTTCTTTGCGATCTCCTTGTGGGATAAGGTAAACGGGTCAAAGGTTCCCGGGAAAAATGCGATCTTCTCCCGCGTACTGGTCTCCACCAGACCGCCGAACAACTGGTAGTGGGCGATAAAACGGTCGATATGGGACAGGGTCGCAGCACGGTAGTAGAGACTCAGCTCGCCGCCCTTATTCTCATTTAACAGGAACAGGAGTTTCTTTGCGCAAAGGGAGAACATCCTGCTCTTGTCCCGCTCCGCAAGGATCGGGGAGCCGAAAATATGCTGTCCGATGACAAGCAGTGCCTCCTGACGGACCTGCTCCCGGTAGTTTGCAAGACAGCTTAAGATCAGGCCAAGAAGCTTCATGCGGCGTTCTTCCGATACTTCCTCGGACTCATGGAAACGGACGGTATACCGCGAATAGCACTCCAAAAGGACTCCTAACGTATCGAGGGCAACGGACACGATCCGTTCATTTCCGTTCGCCAACAGGATATGCAGACGTTCAATGATGTCATCAAGCTGTTCCGGCGGCAGCCATAAGGCAAACTCGCCGAGGTATTCCGGGATGTATTTGGAGAACTCGTACTCTCCCACTTCCAGTCCCTTTAAGAGTTCCACCGCGATCTCATTTCTCTGGTCTGTTGTCAGTAAATGGGCAAGACGCAAGAGTGCGCGTCCCGCGTCATGGCGGACACCGACCTGCTCGCTGACCTTGATAAGGTTTGAAAAATGGGCACATATATGGAGAAGATGATCTCGCTTTCCGTGATCTACCTGATCTGCCAGAAGCTTGATGTTGACGGATTTCAAGATCCACGGAGTAGCGGATTTTAAATTTTCAAGGAAGATATCGCTGACCACATCATGTCCGTATAAGACTTCCCGCTGGGCGGTGGTGTCCAGACGCAGGTTCGTATAGATCCGGTACTGTAAGAATAACAGCGTGATCGTCCTCGGATTGATCCGGTGTGCCGCGTCGCAGGCGATCTCGTAGCAGGCGCTTTCCGGCGGTACTGCCTGAGTCAGGATCTTTAAGACACGGACAGCTGCAATCTGTACCTTCTCATCCGGGTCATCCATATGGATGATGGCAAAGCGGATCAGACGTTCCAGACGACTCCCCTTGCTGCAAAGATCCAGAGGCAGGGAGAATATACAGTCTAATAGGTAGAATACCGGGTCACCCACAAGGCGGTGGTATCCGTCAAACCACTTCATGAAGACTTCGAACAGCTCTTCCCGAACCTTCTCCGAACTCCGGTCCATGGCAGATACCATGACAAATTTCAGAGAATTCTGAATTCGGTTCTTCTGCTGCAGGGTCAGGCGGTAATCCGGGCATACGAGCTGTCCAAGATACTCCTCCCAGAGCGTCAGTGCCGTCTTGTCGTCCGGATCCGGCATATTTTTCGGCAGTTCTTTCCGGTATCCGGCGTTGAAATCTGCAAACATTTTTCCGATGAGCGCCGCCGCCTGTCTCCGGATGTCGCCCTCGCGGTTTAAGAGGAGCTCATACAGGAAACTGATGGTCTGCTCTTTCTGGCGGTGGTTCAGGTGGATCGAATATTCGTTGAACATATTTAAGTACGCGCGGACATTCTTCCAGTCTTTTTCGCTTCTCGCCGCCTCCAGGATATTTCCGAACTGGCGCTCGGTTCCGAGACGGTGCATCACGTCGATGTTATGCTCGATTCCCCAGAATACGAAGGAGCGGACCACCTGTTTTCCACTCTGTACGACAATATCCACCGGCTGCTCCGCCGGATCCGGGTTTCCTGTCAGATCCACATCCACGCCTTTGGAACGCATGTAACGCTCGAATTCGTAAAGACGGGAGTAGACGACGCGGTAGCGGTTCCGTTTTGTCTCATCCACATTGTCAAGCTTTGACAGGATCACATCAAAGGAATCTTTTAACGTGTAGATCTTCGTGATCTCGCGGCCGTCCTCGCCGCGCATCTGTTTTACGCGGAAATCGGCGTAGATCAGGACCAGAG
>OBHX01002101.1_pt1 | contig 15977 bp, 9 predicted proteins | sample 1519331 | NCBI WGS metagenome assembly OBHX01 (sample SAMEA2602897, study PRJEB22501) | metagenome
CTCTATGCTGATGGTTATGTCATTCCCGATATTGTCCGGTGAGAGAGAATCTTTTTTTATGTATACCGTCTCCATCTCTCCCGGTGCCATTATGGGACGTTTTTTTCTCAAAAGTACGGTATCACCGGATCGTACCATAATGCTTGCCCTCTGATACACCTGTTCCACCCGGAATCTCACCGGCAGTTTTTCTTCCATATAAGCCGGACGGATCTTTGCCGGAACTGTATAGCGCACACCGGATCCACATTTTACCGGAATCTCTTCAGTCTCTTCTGTTCTTCCTGTTTTTACATATGCAGCCGCGCAGTTTCCTGCCATAGTTGCCTCCTGAGATACAAAATCCACCAGATCATGCACATGGAGGACGTTACCGCAGGCAAATACTCCCGGAATACTGGTTTCCAGGCTCTCATTTACCACCGGACCGCCAGTCACCGGGTGAAGCTGAACACCAAGTTTATCAGAAAGTTCATTTTCCGGAATCAGCCCCACGGATAATAGCAGGGTGTCACAGGTATACTCTTCTTCCGTTCCCGGAATCGGCTTCCGGTTTTCATCCACCTGTGCCAGTGTTACAGATTCCACCCGTTCTTTTCCTTTGATATCCACCACTGTATGACTTAATTTCAACGGGATTCCAAAATCATCCAGACACTGGACAATATTACGTTTCAGTCCGCCGGAATACGGCATCAGTTCTGCCACAACTTTGACTTTCGCACCTTCAAGCGTCATTCTCCTTGCCATGATCAGTCCAATATCTCCGGAGCCAAGAATCACAACTTCTCTGCCCGGAAGATATCCCTCAATGTTTACCAGCCTCTGGGCAGTTCCTGCCGAATAGATACCTGCCGGACGATACCCCGGAATATTCAAAGCCCCTCGCGGCCGTTCCCTGCACCCCATGGCAAGAATCACCGCTTTCGCCTGAATGGTAAATAATCCGTCTTTCCGGTTCAGGGCTGTGATTTCTTTTTCCGGACTGATATCCAGAACCATCGTCTCGAGAAGGCAGGAAATCTTTCTCTTTTCTGCTTCCGCCTCGTACCTTTTTGCATATTCCGGTCCGGTCAGTTCTTCCTGAAATGTATGCAGTCCAAATCCGTTATGGATACACTGGTTCAAGATGCCTCCCAGTTCTTTGTCACGCTCCAGGATCAGAACATCCTGTATCCCCTGGTCATATGCTGCACAGGCTGCGGCAAGACCTGCTGGTCCGCCACCGATAACTACGATATCATATGTTGTCTTCATCTTACTCCTCCTCGCCTACAGGCTGTCCTTATTGTATCCTCTGATCAGCCGGGAATCTTTTCCGGCTTTTGTGATTGTCTCCATCGGCACTTTCCATTCTCTTGCCAGAATCTCCATGGTTTTCGGAGAGCAAAAGCCTGCCTGACATCTTCCCATACCGGCCCTGGTTCTCCGTTTCACCCCGTCAAGTGACTTCGCGGGAATCAATCGATGAATGGCTTCCACAATTTCCCCCTCTGTCACCGTCTCACACCGACAGATTACATTGCCGTAGGCCGGATTTTCCCGGATCAGCTCCTGATATGCTTCTCTGGAAAGATTTTTCGGATTCACAAGCCCTTTTCTTTTCTCCTCAAAATGTTGTTTCTTCTTTGCACACAAATAACCGGTTACAAGTTCTGCCACCAGTTCTCCGATTGCCGGTGCACTGGTAAGTCCCGGTGATTCGATTCCCGCACAGTCAAAAAAGCCCTCTGCATCTTCCACTTCCCGAATGATAAATTCATGTCCGTCCTCATGGGCTCTCAGCCCTGCAAAAGAAGTAATCACCTGGCGAAGAGGTAGATTTGGAACACTTCGCACTGCTTTCTGTGCCACTTCATCCAGACCTGTTTTTGTGGTATTCGTTCCTTCTTTTTCCTCAATATCCACAGCCGTCGGACCCACCAGGAGATTGCCGTGAGTAGTAGGTGTCACCAGGACTCCTTTCCCGTATGCTCCCGGTATCTGAAAGATCGTATGGTGTACGGTTGTGCCCGCTTTTTTGTCCAGCAGATAATACTCTCCCTTCCGTGGTGTAATACGGATCTTTTTTTCACTGACCATATTGTGAAAAACATCCGCATAAACGCCCGCTGCATTTACCACACAACGGGTCTCATATGTTTTCTCTCCGGCATGGATCCGATATCCACCTTCCGTCTTTTCTATCTGCTCCACCGCCGTATCAAAATAAAATTCTGCTCCGTTTTGACAGGCATTTTCCGCAAGGGCCAGATTCAGTTCAAAAGGACACACGATACCACCGGTCGGTGCATACAGTGCAGCATATACTTCTTTGGAAAGATCCGGTTCCATCCGGCGTACTTCTTCGCCGGAAAGAATCTGAAGTCTTTTTACCCCATTTTCTTCACCCTGTTTTTTCAGTTTTTCTAGGCGTTCCATTTCATCTTTTGCAAAACATAACACCAGAGAACCGTTCCTCTCGAAAGGAATATCCAGATCTTCTGTCAGTTGTTCCATCATCTGATTCCCCCGTACATTCATCTTTGCCATCAGACTGCCGGGACGGGCATCAAATCCGGCATGAACGATCCCGCTGTTCGCCTTGGATGTTCCACAACATACATCCTCTTCTTTTTCCAGTACTCCCACTTTCAGATCATACCTGGATAATTCCCGGGCAGTCGCACTTCCGCTTACACCGGCTCCTATAACGATTACATCATACATACTTTTTCCTCCTGTAACTCAATAAAAAAGACAGACAGAAAAGCACCCGTCACCGGATGTTTTTCCTGCCTGTCTCTGTTCTCTGCAAGTTCTTATTTGATTGTTTACTTTACCTTGACTGCTGTTGTTCTCAGTCTTCTTCTTTTGCCCAGTTAAATGAATAACGGACCGCCTTTTTCCATCCCTTCATCCGTTTTTCCTGTTCTTCCACAGTAATCTCCGGTTCAAAGGTACGGTCGATAGACCAATTGGCTCTTACCTCTTCCTGATCCCTCCAGTATCCCACAGCCAGTCCCGCAAGATACGCGGCACCCATCGCTGTTGTCTCCACACAGGACGGACGTTTTACCGGAGCCTGTATCATATCTGCCTGGGTCTGCATCAGAAAATCATTGGCACTTGCTCCGCCATCTACTTTCAACCCGTTCAGCCGGATCCCCGCATCTGCTTCCATAGCCTTGATGACATCATGTGCCTGATAAGCTATTGATTCCAGAGTTGCCCGGATAATATGGTATTTGTTGACTCCACGGGTCAGACCCACAATGGTTCCTCTGGCATACTGATCCCAGTACGGTGCGCCCAGTCCGGTAAATGCCGGAACCACATAGCAGCCGTGTGTATCTTTTACTTTCTTAGCCATATACTCGGAGTCTGCCGCGGAATCAATCACCCGCAGTTCATCGCGCAGCCACTGTATCGCAGCTCCAGCCACAAAAATGGATCCTTCCAGTGCATAATATACTTTCCCATTGATTCCCCAGGCAATGGTTGTAACCAGCCCATTTTCCGAAAATACCGGCTCTTCTCCGGTGTTCATCAACAGAAAACAACCGGTTCCATAGGTGTTTTTTGCATCTCCCGGTGTAAAACAAGTCTGTCCGAACAATGCAGACTGCTGGTCTCCTGCCGCTCCACCGATGGGAATCTTTCCTCCAAAAAATGCCGGATCCGCACAACCGTATACACAGCTTGACGGCATCGGTTTTGGAAGCATACATCTTGGAATATTCAATTCTTTCAAAATATCTTCATCCCAATCCAGAGTATTGATATTGAACAACAATGTACGGGATGCATTGGAATAATCTGTCACATGAACAGCTCCCTTTGTCAATTTCCAGATCAGCCACGTCTCCACTGTTCCGAATAACAGATCTCCTTTTTCTGCTTTTTCCCGTGCACCCGGTACATTATCAAGAATCCATTTTACCTTTGTACCGGCAAAATATGCATCTATGATCAAACCGGTTTTTTTACGAAAAACTTCTGTCAGTCCTTTTTCTTTCAGAGAGTCACAGTACTCTGAAGTTCTGCGGCACTGCCAGACAATCGCCCGGTACACCGGTTCTCCGGTATGACGATCCCACACGATAGCAGTTTCTCTCTGATTCGTGATTCCAATAGCTGCGATATCTTCCGCTGATGCTCCAATCTTTGACATAGCCTCCGCCGCTACCCCAAGCTGAGTGGACCAGATTTCACTGGCATCATGCTCTACCCAGCCCGGCTTGGGAAAATACTGGGTAAATTCTTTCTGTGCCACACTGCACATTTTTCCCTTTTCGTCAAACAGGATGCAGCGGTTGCTGGTTGTTCCTGCATCCAGTGCCATTACATATTTTGCCATTCTTTCCTCCCAAAACATTTCAAAAGAAAAAGAGTAAACGAAACCAAAGCGGCGCGCGCCGCCAGGTAAGCTCGCTCTTTTCTCCTGCTTCATTATATTCATGGTCCGCATACCATACTTTTGTATATATAGTACCATATACTATCTTTTTGAGCAATATTTTTTGTTATTTTGTAACTGTTTAATAACGCTCTCAATCAAACTGATAATGCCGGATGATCACCTGTAAGCTTTCACGTCCCTGATACATATTGATATCCGGGTAGTATACGATAGAAATTTTCCTTTTTCCTCTCCCTTCTTCCGCAAATTCATCTCCATTCCCGAAGTACACACCGTCCATCGGATATCCGTTTTCATCCGTCAGACGCATCTTTACCACGTTCCGGTTCTTCCCGAACACACGCATCTGGCTGATCCACAGATTTTTCTGTGCAAACAGTGGTTTCTCATTTCCTTTTCCGAAGGGTTCGAGCAGTGACAGTTCCTGCACCAGATCTTTTCGGATATAATGAATTGGCATCGGCACATCAATCGTCACCTTTTCCACAAGATCTTCTTCTGTCAGTCCTGATTGTTCATTAAGTTTTCTTCGGAAACGTTCCACATTTTCTTCTTCCAGTGAGAGACCTGCTGCCATCGGATGTCCACCGAACTTTGTCAGATATTCTTTGCACTCGCAGAGTTTTTCATACATCGAATACGATTCGATCGACCGTCCGGAACCTTTGACACCCTCTTCTCCCCTTGTCAGCACGAAGGAGGGTTTATGGTATCTCTCCCGCAGCCGCCCGGCAATAATGCCCGCCAGACTCTCATGACATTCCGGAAGAAAGACTACCAGAACCGTATCTTCCATCATAGATGTGGATTCCACCTGCTCGATGGCTTTTTCCAGTCCCTGTGCCGTCATCTCCTTACGGCTCTCATTCAGATTTTTCAGGTCACCTGCCAGTACAGCCGCTTCCTCTCTGCTATCTGCCAGCAACAGCTGTAATGCCCGTTTTGCCGTATCCAGTCGTCCGGAAGCATTCAGACACGGACCAAGAATGAATCCGATATGGTACGGACTGATATTCTCCGGTTCCAGATTATTTACCCGGATCAGCTCCTGCAGACCAAGGTTCGTGGTGTGATGAAGCCTTTGCAATCCTTCTTTCACCAGAATCCGGTTTTCATCCTGCAGATCCATCACATCACCGATTGTAGCGATTCCTGCAAATGGAAGCATTTTGTCCACCAGATCCACTTCCGGTGCCATTTTTTCATATAACGCTTCCATCACTTTCATTGCAACTACTGCACCACAGAGTCCTGCAAAAGGATAGGAACAGGCCTTCTGTTTTGGATTGACTATGGCATCTGCAGGTGGCAGAATCTCCTTTCTTCCCCCTTCCAGATCTTCAAACGGCACCTCATGATGATCTGTCACGATCACGGTCATTCCCAGATCTTTTGCTTTCCGTATCTGCGTCACTGCAGCGATTCCATTATCACAGGTAATAATCGTATCTCTCCCCTCCTGCCAGGCCTGTTCAATCAGATGTTCATTGATTCCATATCCGTCTGTGATCCTGTTTGGAATCATCATATCCACATCACATCCAAGCCCCCGGAGACTCTCCAGTAAAATATATGTAGACATTACTCCGTCAATATCATAATCTCCGATGATCCGGATCCTGTTTCTGTTTTCTATTTTCTCCTGCAGGATAGCCACTGCCTTTTCCATATCTTTCAACAGCCAGGGACTGTAAAAATCTTTCCGGCTTCCGTGAAGATATTTCTCAATTGCTTTCTCCCCGATCACATCACGGTTGCGGATAATCCTCGCTGTAACCTGATCAATGCCAAACCGTTCTCCGATCCCTTTAAAATCAGCCCGCTTAGCTGCTACCATCCATTTTTCCATGTTGTCTGCTCCTCATCTTAGCTGTGATTGAAAAAAGCTGCTGCATCGCTGCAACAGCTTTTTGATTACCTATCTCTTCTACTTTGTACTTTTTCCTAATTTCGTTTTCATGACATACCACAGAGCACCGGTGATACATACAGAAGAGTAAGCACCACATACGATACCTACCATGATCGGAAGTGCGAATTCACGGATAGAAGATACACCCATAACAAATACTACAAATATGGTAATAAATGTAGTGAAGGATGTATAAATACTTCTGGTCAGTGTCTGGGTAATACTCATATTTACCAGTTCTTTCAGATCCGCTTTCTTGCCGGCACTCTTCAGATTCTCACGGATACGGTCGAAAATAACGATGGTCGCGTTGATAGAATAACCAACTATCGTCAACATGCAGGCAATAAAGGTATTACCTACAGAGATTCTTGACAGTGCATAGAATGCAAGTACTACCATTACATCATGTAACAGTGCCAGAACCGCACTGGATGCAAAACGTACATCTTTAAAACGGAACCAGATATACAGCAGCATACAGATCGTAGCGATCAGGACTGCCACAATCGCATCTCTTCTCATCTCAGAACTTACCGTAGAGGAAATACTCTCTGCGGTGATCTTGCTGTCATCCACACCAAAGCTGTCTACCAGTTTCTGGTTCAGTTCTTCTCTCTCATCCAGGCTCAGAGATCTTGTCTTAATGATAACCGCATTGCTGTCAGCGACTTTGGATATCTGAATATTTGCATCACCGGTTACTTCCTGTACTACCGGTTTTACCTGGCTGTCAAGGTCATCGATGGACATGTCATCATTGAAAGTTACGTTTGTAGACGTACCACCCATGAACTCCAGGCTGTAGTTCAATGCTTTTCCGTCTTTTGCATGGAACACGCCCATTCCAACCGGAACAAGCAGAATCAGGATAACAGAAATCGTAAAAAATAATTTTCTCTTTCCGAGGAAATCGATGGTTTTTCTTTCTTTCTGTTTTCCGTAGAACTTTTCATCCCGAAGTCCCACTGCATAGAATGCGTTCACCAGCAGTCTGGAAATTACCAGTGCGGTAAACATGGAAAGAACGATACCAAGAGCCAGTGTCATGGCAAATCCTTTGACACTTCCGCTTCCCATTGCTCCCAGAACAGCAGCTGCGATCAGAGTTGTGATGTTACCGTCCACAATGGCGGACATAGCTTTCTCAAAACCGATCTTAATGGCGCTTCTTACACTCTTACCTGCTGCAATTTCCTCACGGATACGAGCATAGATAATAACGTTTGCATCCACCGCCATACCGATGGAAAGAATGATACCTGCGATACCCGGAAGGGTCAGCGTCAGGTCAAAAGCATTCAGCATTACCAGTTCCAGTCCGGTATAGATAGCCAGTGACAAAGCAGCTACCACACCCGGCAGAGCGTAAACGATAATCATAAAGATTCCGACCAGTACCAGACCGATGGCACCGGCGATCAGGCTTGTCTTGATTGCCTGCTGTCCCAGCTGTGCACCTACCACGTTAGAACGAAGTTCTTTCAGTTCCAGTTTCAGGGAACCGATACGGATAATAGATGCCAGTTCTTTTGCTTCTTCGATGGACTGCTGTCCGCTGATCTGTGCTTTACCGTCAGAGATCACACTTTGTACAACCGGTGAACTGATAGTTTCTCCGTCATATACGATAGAGATTCTTTTTTTCAGGTTTGCTGCAGTTGCCTCTGCGAATTTTGTGGTACCGTCTTTGGTCAGTGTCAGTTCTACGACATACTGTTTGCTTCCGGTTGTCTGATCTTCTGTGACACCGCCGTCTGCACCTGCGATATCGCTTCCGTCCAGAACTACGTTGCCGCTTTCATCCTGGAATTCCAGAGATCCTGGTTTACCAAGATCTTCCAGAATCTTATTTGCATCGGTTACACCAGGAATCTCTACGGTGATACGGTCATCACCTTCCTGATATACCTGTGCTTCTTCACTGTAGTCTTCCACACGTTTCTGAAGTTTATAGACGGTATCATCCATATCTTCCTGAGACGGATCGTCTCCTTTTGCCTGGTATGTGATACTTACACCACCGGACAGATCCAGACCGGTCTTGATATTTTTTGCAGACCCGGTTCCGGTCGGGCCGAATCCCACAGCGGTTGTAAAGGCTAACAGACCAATCAGAACCACTGTAAAAATCAGCACAAGAACTCCCTGTTTTTTCTTCATCTTCTTATACCTCTTCTTCTGCCATAGCAGCTTTTATCATGATTGCACACTCTACGCGCTTACGTTCCAGCTCGCAGCCCACTTCGTAAACATCATCGATTTTCCCTTTGAAGTTATAGGAGTTTGCCGCACAGCCGCCACTGCAGTAGAATCGTGCAAAACATTTCTTACATGCCTCTTTTGCATAGACGTTGCAATTTTTAAAATCTTTACAGATTGCAGGTTTTGTGATTCCCTCGTCCACATTACCAAGAAGGAAATCTTCGTTTCCTACAAACTGATGGCACGGATACAGGTCTCCCCATGGGGTAACTGCCAGATACTCTGTTCCTGACCCACATCCGGACAGACGTTTGTATACACAAGGACCTCCGGTCAGATCAAGCATAAAGTGGAAGAAGTTAAATCCGTTTCCTTCTTTATTTCGTTTGATCATCTCTTTTGCCAGGGTATCATATTCTTCAAACAATTTCGGAAGGTCTTCCGGCTGCAGTGCATAGTCCGCATCCGAAGGTGCTACAACCGGCTCTACAGATATCTGTTTGAATCCCAGATCTGCCAGGTTCAGTACATCCTTGGAAAAGTCAAGATTATAATGGGTAAATGTACCGCGGGCATAATATTTGTCCTGGTTACGGCTCTCTGCCCATTTCTGGAACTTCGGAACTACCAGGTCATAGCTTCCGGCACCTTTGCGGAACGGACGCATATGATCGTGGACTTCTTTTCGTCCGTCGATACTCATAACCACATTGCCCATCTCTTTGTTACAAAACTCCATCACTTCATCGTTAACCAGAACACCATTGGTGGTCAGGGTAAAACGGAAGTTTTTATTATGTATCTTTTCCTGCTCTCTTCCGTAAGCTACCAGGTCTTTGACAACCTGCCAGTTCATCAGAGGTTCCCCTCCGAAAAAGTCTACTTCCAGATTTCTCCTGCTTCCGGAGTTGGCAATCAGAAAATCCAGTGCTTTCTTTCCTACTTCGTAGGACATCAGTGCACGTCTTCCATGATATTCTCCTTCTTCCGCAAAGCAGTACTTACAGGCCAGATTACAGTCGTGGGCAATATGCAGGCACAATGCTTTGACTACAGTTGGCCGTTCTTTAAAATGTTCTATCGCATTTTCATAAATGTCCTCGGTAAACAGCATTCCCTCATCGGTCAGTTCCTGAATCTCTTTAAGAGCTGTCTTCAGGTCTTCTCCGGAATAAGAAGCCGACAGTTTTTCTGTCACTTCTTCGTTGGAACATCCCTGATCCAGCAGGGCGATACAGTCATATACAATATCGTCCACCACATGAACGGATCCGCTGTTTACATCCAGAACAATTGCGTATCCATTACTTTTATACTGATGAATCACTTATTTGTTCTCCTTCTTCTTTTCTTGAGCAGCAGCATCTTCTGCTTCGATATACAATGTAATCACAATTGATCCACCGGATCAATTCTTGATATGCTATGTAACAAAAAGCAAGCAGCGGCTTTTGGACCGCTGCCTGTATGTTCCAAGCATCATAGAGCCTGCTGATTTCTTATTTTGTGTTTTCGCAGCTCTGATTTCCTACTGTACAAGAAGTCTTGCAAGCAGACTGGCAGGATGTCTGACATTCACCACATCCACCTTTTTTCATTGTGTTCTGTAAACTTTTTGTATTTAAAGTTTTAATATGTTTCATTTTGCTTCCTCCTTATGTTATTACTTCTTGCATTATAGCATATGTTCTTTCATTTTCAAAGAGTTTTTTTCGCAACTTCCGGCTATTTTCACGATCTGCCACTGTTTTCAGGCTCCCGTCACCATTGCTCCCAAAGTTGACGACCCTGCACAGATAAGAAGTGTAAGAAATGCACCTTTTACCCCCGATCCCGTACCAGCACCGGAAAAGATAGTAAGCAGCATCAGAATACCCCAGTATATACTGCCAAGTATCATTCCCCACAGATATCTTTTTCTTTCTGCTGTTTTTCCCATATAAATTCCTCCCGATAATCCGGATAGAATATAAACAGCCAGAATACCAGCGGACACTTTTCTCTCATCCAGCTGGTACTTCAGCAACAGCAATGCCAAAAGCAAAAGCCCTGCCCCGCTGACCAGATAGGACACGATCAGACCTTTTATGACTCTGCTGCTCTTTTGTATCCAGATGTTTTTCCCTGTATCCAAAAAAATCCCTCCCATACAGTACTATATGGGAGGGTTGTACATTCTATACCTTATCGGCTTCAGATTTCTTTTTTTCGGTTTTTCTTGCCTGCGATACCAAGTGCTGCAAGTGCTGCTGCCGCGAGTCCTGCATACCAGGCTGTCTGCTGATAGTCTCCGGTCTTCGGATTGACTCTTTTCAGTGTCGTACCGTAAGCCTGCTGTGTCTGGCTCTTCTGTGTGTTTTTCTTTGTCACACTGCCGGATGTGCTTCCGTTTGAACTGCTGCCTGTATTTTCTGCGGACACATTCGGTGTCAGTTTTGTCGTAGTACTTCCGGAAGTTGTTGTATTTTTATTTGTATATGCCTTATCCGTATTGCCTACCAGAGACTGGCTTCCTGCAATCTTCAGACCTGCCACATTGTACGGACTGAAAGAAGTTGTCACAAAGCTCAGTGTTCCGTCTGCATTATAAATCGGAGTAATATACTCGATGCTTCCATCTTTCAGATAATGAATCACAACAAGCTGTGTATAGAGCTGATCGTCCGGTGCCGGCATCGTGATGCGCACCTGTTGTCCGTTCAACTGATATTCATTATCATTCATCATATCCCACAGCTTCATCTCATATGGGCTGATAAAAGTATCTACATTCTGACCGTTCAGAACGGAACTGTCAGATTTATCATTATTCAACTGTACCTGAAACTGTATGTACCATGGAAGATCACCGTCTACCGTAACGCCGTTGCTTGTCCGGTTGACCGTCTTCGCCTGTTCCTGGGCTGTCTGTAACAGTACCAGACTGTCAGCCTCTATATAAGCTTTCTGTGCTTCAGACAGTGCCTCGTATTCTTTTGTAGCCGCTACGATTGCTTCTACCTCTTCCGTTGTCGTCACTTCGCTTGGAAGGAAATCCAGCTGTTCCTGTACCGTTGCAATCTCATTCATCTGCTCCCAGGTAAGTCCGGATCCTTCTGCGCTTTCTGTATCTGCCGGTGTCTCTGGTACGGTATCAGACGGTACCTCCGGCTGTGGTTTTGGTGTTTCAGGCGTTGGTTCTGCCGGATCCGTTGGCGGTACTTCCGGTTCCGTCGGAACATCCGGCACTTCTGTTGGGTCCGGGGTAATCGTTGTGTCCGGATGTGTCACTTCTGAACCAGGATCTGTCGGTTCCGTAACCTCAGGTGTTGGCTGCGGTGTGCTCTCTGGCTGTGGTGTGACTTCCGGTGTTGTTGTCGGTTCCGGTGTCACTGTAACCTCAGGTGTTGCTTCCGGAGTCGGTGTGACTTCCGGTGTATCGGTTGCTTCCGGCATTGGTGTGACTTCCGGTTTCAGAGAACTTACGCGAACAGTAACCTTTCTGGTCACAGTTTCGCTGTCTTCGTCCCATCCTTTTTCCTTGCTGTAATCAATCTTTTTCGTGTCATAGGGATGGAAAACCACCTGATAGTCTGTCTCGTATTCTGTTGGAACTGCATCCTCTTTTTCCCAGGAAAATACTCCGTCTCCATCGCAGCCTTCCAGGGAAATCTCTGACAGTGCTTTTGTATCTTTTACCGTAATTACTTTCGGAACATAAACTTTTTCTTTTTCTGCTGCTCCTTCTACTTCACCATCGCCGGTGATATCCTCTGTATACAGGCGGACATTATCCAGCTTCAGACAGCCGGTCACGCGAACCAGTGCATCTTCAAAATCTTCTGCGCGGCGGATAGAAACTCCGGATGGTAATTCCCAGGTTTCTTCCTCATCTACAGTAACTGTACCACAGATTCGGATCACACCGCAGGATCCTGCAAGTTCTGCTGCCTTTTCAAAACTTTTCACTGCCTCATCCTGGCTCTCGCCGCTATTCTTATCATTTCCCGTTTTTCCATTCAGATATACGATGGTTTTTTCTTCTTTCTTTTCCCCATCCTGAGTATCTTTCTGGTCTTTTGCAGACTCCGCATATACCATCTGACCGGTTGTGGAGGAAAGAACCATCACAGATGCCATCACCATTCCCACCGTCTTCATGTATCGCTTCGCTGCCGGTTTATTATTTTTCTTCATTATCCACATCTCTCCTGCTTTGTATTCTCAGCTGCGGTTTCACAGCTTTTTTTACTACTTTCACAGTTATTCAGTTTTATATTATAACATATCCTTTTCTTTTTCAACACCCCAAAAAATATGATTTTACAAGAATTTGTCTTGATTTTTGAATCGAATTCCTGTATATTCAAGTACAACTACTACATATTTTCAAAGGAGTGAATATTTTTGGATTCTGGCGACGCCATACAACTAATTGTGTTACTGCTGTTAATTTTGCTTTCCGCATTTTTCTCTTCCGCAGAGACGGCCATGACTACAGTCAACAAGATCCGTATCATGTCTCTTGCTGACGATGGGAATAAAAAAGCAAAAACCTTATTGAAAATTATTGAAAATCCGGGAAAGCTTCTGAGTACGATCCTGATCGGCAACAATATTGTCAACCTGTCAGCATCTTCTCTGGCAACCACCTGGACCACGAGAGTTCTTGGTAATGCCTTTATTGGTTTTATCACCGGCGTTCTGACCTTGCTGATTCTTCTGTTTGGTGAGATTACTCCGAAAACCCTGGCAACATTACAGGCAGAAAAAATCTCTCTTGCCTATGCACCGGTAATCTATCCTCTGACCAGGCTGCTGACTCCTGTAATTTTCTTTGTGAATCTGCTTTCGCGAGGTGTCTTATTTCTGCTTCATGTAGATCCCGATGCCAAGCCAAATGCCATGACAGAGCAGGAACTTCGTACCATCGTGGATGTCAGTCATGAAGACGGTGTCATCGAGAGCGAAGAACGGCAGATGATCTATAACGTTTTCGATTTTGGTGATTCTCAGGCCAAGGATGTGATGGTTCCCCGTATCGATATGTCTCTGATTAATGTGGATGCCACTTATGACGAAGTAATTCAGGCATTCCGTGAAGACGGTTATACACGTTATCCGGTCTATGAAAATTCAACAGATACCATCATCGGCACTCTGAATATGAAAGACCTGATTCTGCGAGATCCGGAAAAACCGTTTTCTGTACGGGATTTTCTCAGAAACCCATATTTTACCTATGAATACAAAGGTACGGCAGATCTTCTGATGGAGATGAAAGAATATGCCGTCAATCTGGCAATAGTCCTTGATGAATATGGCGCAACCGCCGGTATGATCACACTGGAAGACCTGCTCGAGGAAATCGTCGGAGAGATCCGTGATGAATACGATGCCGACGAAGAGGAAGACTTTAAAGAAATCGTTCCGAAACGAGAATATCTCGCAAAAGGTTCTGCCAAACTGGACGATCTGAATGAAGCTCTGGATCTGCATCTGGAAACGGAAGATTACGATTCTATCGGAGGTTTTGTGATCGAACAGCTCGATCACCTGCCGGTTCCCGGTGAATCCTGTATCACAGATAATCATCTGAAACTGGTCGTTGATCAGGTGGACAAAAACCGTATCGAACTTGTACACATCTATATACCGGAAGATTTTTACGATAAAAAAGAAGAAGAGGATTAACCTCTTCTTCTTTTTTATTCCACACTTTTCAGTGATTCGATCATATCAATCTTTTTCAGCCGGTAATACATCATTCCATTGACTAACAATGCAAATGCCAGTGTGATCAGTCCGCTGTACAAGAAACTTCTGAAAAATATACTTCTTCCGAACATCATCATATCCACTTCTACGGTTCGGATCACCTTTCCATGCAGAAAAGCACCGATTCCCACACCTGCGAGGATTCCGAATACCGTAAGCACCATATTCTCACGATATACATACGAAGCCACTTCTCCGTCGTAGAATCCAAGCACTTTCAGTGTTGCCAGCTCTCTCTGACGTTCTGTGATATTGATATTGTTCAGATTATACAGCACCACAAATGCCAACAAACCTGCCGATACGATCAGAACCACAATGACGATATTCAGAGAGCGAAGCATGTTGTCGATCTCACTGATCAGATCTGACGTAAAGGAGATAGCTGCGATCTCCGGATGTTCCATGATCGTCTGTCCCAGTCCGTCCTCGTAACTGTCTGACGTATCTTCGTAGCGAAGCAACAGCTGATTATACTCTGCCGCTTCCCCGAACAAGGTCTGATATGTGTCTGTCGTTATATAGATAAAATGCCGCACATAATTTTCAACAATCTCCGTGATTTCGACTTTCACAATCTGATCACCCTTTTTCATCTGCACTGTATCACCGACTTTGAGTCCCAGAATATCTGCCGTCTTCTCACTGATGGCAGCCCCCTGCGCCGGGAAATCATAATGTTTTCCACTGATGCGATCACGCAGATCAAAGAAATCTCCAAAACAAGTCAGATCTTTCGGTACTTCCATCACCGCATCCACACTGCGCTTCGGTGACTGCAGTTCCACACTCTGGCAATACATCTCCAGAATCTGCTGTATCCTCGGATACGTCTCCATCTCGCTTTGTACCCGTGCCTTTTTCTCTTCCGTGGCGTCCCCGTTAAAAACAGCGCTTGCCTGATAGGTAAACAGATTGACAAACTGATTCTTTGCAATCGCAGTAATCGAATCCTGCAAGCCAAATCCCACCACGATCAGTCCCATACATCCACCGATACCAATGACAGTCATAAAGAACCGCTTTTTATATCGGATCAGATTCCGGATCGTTGATTTTGTTGTAAAGTTCAGATGTTTCCATAAAAACGGAATCCGTTCCAGCAGAATCCTCTTTCCGTTTTTTGGAGCCTCCGGGCGCATCAGCTGTGCCGGGCGCGCTGCCAGTTCCTTATAACATGCCACTACAGTTGCCACACCGGTACAGAGTGCACTCGCAAGGATCGCAAGTCCGCCCTCTTCCCAGTTTAACGGAGTCAGATACTCTTTCATACCCGTATACAGCATACCATACGCATTCATGATCACCCACGGCAGAATTTTCTCACCGAGCAGCACTCCGACAAATGCACCGGAGATGGTAAACATCAGTCCGTAGGCAAGATATTTTACCGCGATCACACCGTCTCCGTATCCCAGAGCTTTCAGTGTACCGATCTGCTGACGCTGTTCCTCGATCATTCGTGTCATCGTCGTCAGGCTGACAAGCGCTGCCACCAGAAAGAAAATGACCGGAAAGAACTTTCCTATATTTGTGATGCGCACTGCATCCTGTCCGTAATTTTCCGTGGAAGTCACCTGATCTCGTCCCCATACATACCAGTCCGGAACCTTCAGATCTTCCAGTTTTTTCTCTCCGTCTGCAATTTCTTCTTTTGCATCTGCCAGTTTTTTCTCTGCTTTCCGGCTTTCTTTTCTGTAT
>OBHX01002112.1_pt1 | contig 15932 bp, 15 predicted proteins | sample 1519331 | NCBI WGS metagenome assembly OBHX01 (sample SAMEA2602897, study PRJEB22501) | metagenome
GACACGCGTTCTCTGCGTAACCACGCCCATGCACGGGCTTCCCACACAACACGCCCCGGACGGAAAAGCGGACAGTCGCGTCGCCCGAGGCACAGCGGACAGGCAAAAAAAACGCTAGAACGCTCCATCCCGCACCCCCCCCGCCTCTACGGGCCCTTGTACGGAAAAAGTGGAAGGCCGATTTTCGGCGTACCCCCAAGCCCGCCGTGTTTCGTTATATTTTGGCAGAATATTACGAATTGTATTTATATTTTGACGGAAAAAGAGAGCTGGGTATTACCCTGCTCTCACTTTTTCAATTCACAGGAGTAACAGTTTGCTGTAGTCCAGTGCAACGCGGACGGCTGCCCCCGCTTGCAGATCACTTTCATGTCCAACAGTGATACGCAGCATCGGCGCGCCTTCGGCGCTGCCCTCCGGACGCAGCAAGAGGATGTTCTCTTCCACGCCGGGGATCATGCGGCAGACGGTGCAGCTCATGGCGCCGTTCTCGCTCATGGTGACGGCATTGTCTGGAATGCCAATCGTCGTAAAGGTATTTTCCATGCCAGCAAGCGGCAGCGCCACGTTCCACTCGGGCAGGTAGACTTTGCCGTCTCTCGCCTCGGCGGCGAAGAAGTTCTTGCAGCCCGCGAGGCGCGCCGCGCTGACGCTGCCCGGATGGCGGATCATCTCGTCCATCGGCGTGACCTCGCCGGTCCGACCGTCTTCCATCACACAGACGCTGCGGCAGTTGCGGTAACACTCATCGCGGTCGTGGCTGACCCAGAGGATGGGGCCGTTGAACGTCGCGAGCAGGTCGGCAAGCTCGATCTCAAGATTCCACTTTAAGTAGCTGTCCAGCGCGGAGAACGGCTCGTCGAGCAAAATCGCCTCCGGCTCGGAACACAAAATGCGCGCGAGCGCCACGCGCTGCTGCTGACCGCCGGAGAGCTGCGCGGGGTGCTTTTTCTCAAGGCCCTCAAGGCGGAACATGCGAATTTTTTCCGCCAGAACATGGCGCTTTTCCGCCTTATCTCCGCTGCGGATGCCGCAGAGGATATTCTGCTCCACGCTCATGTTCGGGAACAGCGCGTACTGCTGGAAAAGATACCCGACCCTGCGCTGCTGAGGCGGCAGATTGATCTTCTTTTCGCTGTCAAACAGCACGCGGCCGCCGAGCACGATGCGCCCGCGGTCGGGCGTCACGATGCCTGCGATGCACTTTAATGTCATGCTCTTGCCGCAGCCCGAGGCGCCGAGCAGCGCCATCGTCTCGTCCGGCGCTTCAAACTGTGAGCGCAGATGAAACGCGCCAAGCTTTTTTTCAATATCGACAGACAAACTCATCTTCTCGCCCTCCTCGCCTTGCTCGCATCCGTGAGGAAGTCACGCCGCTCGAGCATGTTGACCGCCAGCAGCACGACGGCGGAGATCGCAATATTGACCAAGACCCACTTCGTCGCCAGCACATCGTTGTTCGTCTGCCAGAGCTGATAGACCGTGGTGGAGATCGTCGCGGTCTTGCCGGGCGTATAGCCCGCGATCATGCTCGTCGCGCCGTATTCGCCAAGTGCTCTGGCAAAGGCCAGCACTGTGCCGGCCAGCACGCCCTGACGGCAGTACGGCATGCGGATACGCCAGAAAATGTAGGTATTCGACAGGCCCAGCGTCTGTCCAGAATAGGCCAGCGTCTCGTCAAAAGACTCGAACGCGCCGCGTACCGTGCGGTACATCAGCGGGAAGATGACGACCACCGTGGCAAAGATGGCCGACCACCAGGTCATAACCATCTTGACGCCGAACGTTTCGAGCACCCACGCGCCGATGACGCGCTTGGGGCCGAACACGCGCAGCAGCAGATAGCCCACGACCGTCGGCGGCAGCACGAGCGGCAGCGTCAGAAGCACATCGAGCACACCTTTGACCAGGCGCGGAAGCTTTGCGATATAATAGGCGGCAAAAATGCCGGCAAAGAAAATAATGACCGTGGAGATCGCCGCAATGCGCAGCGAGTTCCATAAGGGGTACCAATCCATAAGTGACCTCCGATTTTCTGGAGTTTGGGAGATTCAGGCAATCTCCACGCCGCCGCAAATGCGGCGAAAAAAGTTTGCCACAAGACAAGCGGGTTTTCCGCCAGTGGCGGTGGAAAGTTCGTGCCGCATCCTGCGGCAGGAAACGGGACAAAAGGGGATATCTCTTCCGAAAGAGATATCAAAAAGCGTCGCAGACTTTGCGCCGCGCACGGCGCAAATAATCTTGAAATTTTTTGCCGCGACATGTGCGTGGCAAAAAATACCTCTCACGCAGCGAGCGTTGAAGGCCGCTCACCGAAGTGAGCGGCCAAGGCGCAGAGCGTAGTGCAGCTCTTTAAAATGAAAGCCTTTTAGGCTTTTATTTTAGTTAGCGGCGCTGAAGCCGACGCTCTCGAACACGGATATGGCGTCAGCGGTCTGGAGATAGTCGAGGAAGGCCTGGGCGACTTCTTCCTTCTCGCCCTTCAGGACGGCGGCGGGATAGATGACCTGGCCGCACATCTCGGCGGTGGCGCTGTCGACGACTGTGAGGCCGGCGGAGTAAGCGTCGGTGGCGTAGATGATGCCGCAGTCGGTGCTGGCCTCGCTCACCTGAGTGGTAACTTCCTTGACGTTGTTGCCGTAGGTCAGGCAGTCGGTGAGCGCCGCCTCATCAAGGCCATAGTAGGCAAAGATCTTCTCGGTGTACTGGCCGACGGGCACGTCGCTGTTGCCGATGGCGAGCATGATGTCGCCGCTCTTAAGGAGTTCAGCAAGCTGGTCGAAGCTCTCGATGCCCTTGGGGTTGCCCTCGGGAACGGCGAGCGTGACCTTGTTCTCAAGCAGGTTGATGCGGCTGTCGGTCACGATGAGGTCAAGACCGTCGGGGTTCTTGTCCTTGTCGTCAATGAGGCTTCCGTCCATGGCGTTCATCTGCTGGGGGGCGGCGGAGATGAACAGGTCGCAGTCAGCACCCTCGCTGATCTGGGTGAGGAGCTTGCCCGAGGAGTCAAAGTTGTAGGTGATGTTGACGTTGGGGGCAACTTCCTTGTACATCTCGGCGATCTCCGTCAGAGTCTCGGTCATGGAGGCGGCGGCGAAGACAATGAGATCAACGCTCTCGGTGTTTTCACCGTTCTGGGCATCGCCGTCAGTGTTCGCGCCGTCGTTCTTGCTGCCGCAGGCGGCCAGAGAGAACACGAGCGCAAGCGCAAGGAGCAGAGACAAAAGCTTTTTCATGTTTGGATACTTCCTTTCAAATTTTTTCTTTTTCGCGCATTCATTGAAAAGCGCGGCGATACAGGAACGCGCAAGAACACGCCGAACGCAATTTATTTCCAATTCCCATCGGAAAACTTGGACAAAATCATTTCGCTATCCTCAAAATAGATAACGCACCCCCAACATTTCGCGCCCGCAGGCGCGAAGCGTTAAAGTTGTCAAACAGCACCGACTCATTCGGTGCAAAAATCCACCAGTCCTGCCCCCCTAACCCCGCGCCCTCGGGGCGCGAAACAGCGTCGCAGACTTTTCCCCGCAAGGGGGATGCGGCATCCGTAAAGCGGCAAAGCCGCTAACGGCTGCCCAAGCCGCCGCGCACGGCGGCAAATAATCTTGATCCGTTTTTTGCCGCGGTCACCGTCGCGGCATTACGATTCCCGCGCCCGTTGGGCGTGCCAATCGTGCCGCTTCCTCGAAACTGGCTCGCTTCATCCGCCGCTGGCGGCGCTTCGCCAATTTCCATGCGCGTGGCAAAAAACACCTCTCAGCCTGCAAGTGTGCGAGCGCAAGCGAGTGCGCGCAGCAGGCTGCACCCCCCTCAAAACGATGGCTCCGCCATCGTTTTGAAGTTTTATTTTCCAAACGGGCAGATCGGATAGTGGCACGGCTTGCACCCAAGGCATAGCCCGCCTTCGCCGAGCGCCGCGAGATCCGCGCGTGTGACGGGCACATCCGCCGCGATCTTCGGCAGCACCAGATCAAAGACCGTCGCGCCCGCATACATCACGCAGCCGGGCAGGCCCATGACGGGCATACCGTCGTCAAAATAGCCGAGCAGGAACATAGCCCCCGGCAGGACCGGCGCGCCGTAGGCGATGATATTCGCGCCCGCGGCCTTGATGCCGCCCGGCGTGTTGTCGTCGGGGTCGACGCTCATGCCGCCGGTACAGAGGATCATGTCGGGCTTCTTTTCGCGCATCGCGAGCACCGCGTCGCGCACATTCTCCACCCCGTCGCCGGAGTAGACGACCTCGAGCGTTTCGATGCCGTAGGTCTTGAGCTTGTCGATGACGACCGGCGTGAACGTATCCTTGATGAGGCCCTTTTTGACCTCACCGCCGGTGGCGACGATGCAGGCGGTCTTGCGCACATAGGGCTTGAGAGACAGCAGCGGCTTATCGCCCGCGGCCTGCTCGGCCTTTCGGAGCTTTTCTTCCTCGATGATGAGTGGGATGACGCGCATGCCCGCGAGCTTGTCGCCCTCGCGTACAGCCATGCCGCCCTTGCGCGTGGCGATCATCACCTCGTCCTGGCTATTCACGGCGACAAGGCGCGCGGAATCGACCAGAAACACGCCGTCACAGGCGGCCTTGAGCTCGATCTTGCCCTCTTTCACGCCGCTGCGGATCATATTCTCCTGCCCGCAGAGGGCCAGAAGCCGCTCCGCCGCGTCGTTTTCGTGCACCATGCCGGATGTCATTTCCCAGACATAGAGGTGCTCCTTACCCATGCTGAGCAGCACGGGGATGTCCTCCTCCGTCACGACGTGGCCCTTGCGGAAGCGCGCGTCCTTATACTGGTCCTTGATGATCTGCGTCATGTCGTGGCAGAGCACATGGCCCACCGCGTCCTCGGTTTTGATAAGTCTCATTTCTTCAGCACCTCGATCTCGTCTCCGGCCTGAATGCGGCCCTCTTTGATCACAATGGCAAAGATGCCTTCGGTCGGCATCACGCATTTGCCCGTCGTGCGCTTGATCTCGCAGTCGTTGTGGCACTGCTTGCCGATCTGCGTGACCTCAAGCTCCGTCTCGCCCACGCGCAGGCGCGTGCCGACGGGGAGCGTCTTGAGCTCGATGCCTCGGGTGTTGATGTTTTCGGCAAAGATACCCGCATCCAGCTCAAGCTGGCAGATAGCGCGCATCGTGTCCACGCTCTCGTCGGCCAGCAGGCTGATCTGGCGGTGCCAGTCACCCGCGTGGGCGTCGCCCACAATGCCGTGGCGGTATTTTACGTCGATATAGGGCACCTCGTGCTTGCGCACGCCCTTTTTTTCGCTGATGTTCACAGCGGTCACCTGTGCCATTTCTTCATTCCTCCGCTTCATAAACGCCGCTCTTGCCGCCCTCTTTATAGAGAAGGTGGATGCCGTCGATGCGCATATCGCGCTGCACGGCCTTGCACATGTCGTACACCGTGAGCGCGGCGACGCTGACAGCTGTCAGCGCTTCCATTTCAACGCCCGTTTCGCCGTGGCAGCGGACCTCGCTGCGGATGTGCAGGGCGGTTTCTTCGATTTCAAATGAGATGTCCACCTTCGTGAGCAGCAGCGGGTGGCACATCGGGATCAGTTCACTGTTTTTCTTCGCGGCCATGATGCCCGCGACCTGCGCGACCGCCAACACATCGCCCTTGCCGATGGAGCCCTCTTTGATCTTGTCCATCGTCGCTTTTGCCATGCGGACCGTCGCGGCGGCGCGCGCCACGCGATAGGTCTGCACCTTTTCGCTCACGTCCACCATGCGGGCGCGACCCTGTTCGTTAAAATGCGTCAGTTCCATCCTCAGCCTCCGATCGCAAACATGCCGCGGTGCGTCTCCGTAACGCCAGTCTCGTCCATGTGGTGGCGCTCCGGCTTCATCAGAATGCCGCGGCGGATGGCCTGCTCCAATTCCTCACCGGACAAGCCCCGCAGCGTGATCTCTGCGTCCGAATGCAGGCACGGCTTTAATTTCCCGTCCGCCGTGATGCGGATGCGGCTGCACTCTGCGCAGAACGCATGACTCATCGGCGCGATGAGACCGACGGTCCCCTTTGCGTCCGGCAGACGGTAGCACGCGGCCACGCCGTCGTGCGAAACGGCCTCCAACTCCGGACAGCGGTCCAAAACCGCCTGCGAGGGGAGGTATGTACCGAAATCCTTTCCGCAGCCCATCGGCATGCGCTCAATGAAGCGCACCTGCCACGGATGTTCGCGCGTTAAGTCCACAAAATCGGCGATCTCGTCGTCGTTGACGCCGCCGAGCAGCACACAGTTGAGCTTGATCTTCGCAAAGCCCGCGCGCTCCGCCGCCTCGATACCGTCCAAGGTATCCTGCAGCGTGCCAAGGCGCGTGATGGCGCGAAAGCGCTCCTCGTTCAGCGTGTCGAGGCTGATGTTGAGGTGCGTGACGCCCGCGTCGCGCAGCGGCCGGGCAAACTCCTTGAGCAGGCTGCCATTCGTCGTGACGCAGAGCTCTTCAACGCCGGGAATTTCTGATAACATGCGGCAGAAGTCCACCGCACCGCGGCGCACGAGCGGCTCGCCACCGGTGACGCGGATCTTTTTGACGCCGCACCTGACCGCCGCGGCGGCCATATCGCGCAGCCCTTCCAAAGAACAGATGTCCTCGTGCGCACACTTTTCAATGCCGCCGTCCGGCATGCAGTAGCGGCAGCGATAATTGCAGCGGTCCGTGATGCTGATGCGCAGGTATGTAATTGATCTTGCAAAGCCGTCCAGCATCTGAAATGCCTCTTTCTTCCATGGTACAGCATGATATTTTAGCAAATATCACGCTCTTACGCAACACAGTTGTCCGATAATGTCGAAATGTATTTTTATATTATCGTAATCTTGACTTTTTCCACAATATTTTTTAGAATACAAGCAACGATTTTTGACCGGGAGGGCCGATTTATGACTGACGGCAACACCATCCGCTCCGTGGCGAAGGCGATGGAGCTTTTGCAGCTCCTCAGCGACGCGGGCGAGGCGATGACGCTCACGGCCATCAGCGAGCGCGCAGGGCTGCCCAAGAGCACAGTGTTCGGCCTTTTGACCACCATGCGCGACTATGACGTCATCACACAGCACGCAGACGGCAAATACGCCCTCGGCCTGCGCCTTTTTGAATACGGCTGCCGCGCCAGCGCGTTCTGGAACATCTCGTCCCTCGCGCGGCCTTACCTCGAGCATCTGGCAGAAGCGACCGGTGCCTCCGCCATGCTCTCCACCTATGAAAACGGGCACATCGTGGCCCTCGATCAAGCCGAGGGGCGCGACAGCCTTCGCATCGTCTCCGCGCCGGGGGCGCGGCTGCCGCTGCACTGCACCTCGCAGGGCAAGATCGTCCTTGCCTGCATGAGTGAGAGCGAGGCGGCGACTCTCCTTGCCCGCGCGCCGCTCACGCCCTACACGCCCCACACGGAGACGGACGCAAACGCGCTGCTCGCATCGCTCCCCGCCTGCCGCGAAGCGGGCTTCGCCGTGGAAAACGGTGAGTATAAGATCGGTCTTCGCTCCATCTCCGCGCCGGTGTTCACCGGCGGCGGCGCGCTCAAGTACGTCGTCAGCGTACTGGGGATGTTCCGCTCCGTGCACTCGGACGAGTTCGCGCACGCCGAGCGCGCGGTCGTCGCCGCAGGGCAGATGCTTTCCGCCGCACTGGGCTATCCGGGAAAGTGAGACTTTTTTCCGCGCGGAAAAATCTACGCTTGACTCTATAATTGTTATAGAGTTTATGATGACTCCATGCTATACTGATAAGGAGTCCTTTCCGATGCAAAACGATCTCACCACCGGCAGCGTCTTTCGCAACGTTGTGTCCTTTTCGCTGCCGTATCTGCTCTCTTACTTTTTGCAGACGCTCTACGGCATGGCCGACCTCTTCATCATCGGCCAGTTTGAGGGCGTCGCCAGCACGACCGCCGTCTCCATCGGCTCGCAGGTGATGCACATGCTCACAGTCATGCTCGTCGGCCTTGCGATGGGCGCGACGGTCAGCATCGCGCAGGCCGCCGGCGGCGGCGACAAAAAGCGCACCGCCTCTGCCATCGGCAACACGGTCACGCTCTTCATGCTGCTGTCTCTTGCGCTGACGGCACTGCTGCTCGTGCTGCGCGCCCCCATCGTCTCCGTCATGTCCACGCCGGACGAGGCCGTGCGCGGCACGCTTGACTATCTCACGGTCTGCTTTATCGGCATCCCATTCATCACGGCGTACAACATCATCGCCTCGATCTTCCGCGGCCTTGGCGACAGCAAGAGTCCCATGTACTTCATCGCCGTGGCCTGCGTCGTCAACATCGCGCTCGACTACTACTTCATGGGCACGCTGCACCTCGGCCCCGCGGGCGCGGCGCTCGGCACCACGCTCTCGCAGGCGGTGAGCGTCCTCGTCTCGCTCGCGGTCATCTTGAAGCGCAGGCTCATCTCCATCCGCCGCGCGGACTTTCGCCCGCAGCGCGCCGTCATGGGTAAGCTCCTTCAGATCGGCGTGCCCGTCGCTCTGCAGGACGGCTTTATTCAGGTCTCGTTCGTCATCATCACGATCATCGCCAACCGCCGCGGTCTGACGGACGCGGCCGCCGTCGGCATCGTCGAAAAGATCATCGGCTTCCTCTTCCTCATCCCGTCGTCGATGCTCTCGACCGTCTCGGCGCTCGGCGCGCAGAATATCGGCGCGGGCAAGCCCGAGCGCGCGCGTCTCACACTGCGCTACGCCGCGATGATCGCCTGCTCGTTCGGCATCACGATCGTCATCCTCACCCAGTTTATCGCCGAGCCGCTCGTCGGTCTCTTCACGCCTGATGCCGCCGTCGCCGCCGCGGGCGGGCAATATCTGCGCGGCTACATCTGGGACAGCTTCTTTGCCGGCGTGCAGTTCAGCTTCAGCGGCTATTTCTGCGCCTGCGGCAAGTCGGGCATCTCGTTTCTGCACAATTCGCTCTCGATCCTGCTCGTGCGCGTGCCGGGGGCGTACCTTGCGTCCAAATACTTCCCGCAGACGTTGCTGCCCATGGGCCTTGCCAACGCCGCGGGGTCGCTTTTCTCCATCCTCGTCTGCGTGATCGCCTACGCCATCCTCACGCGGCGGGAAAAACGTGCGCAGGAGGCATCATAAATGGCTCTTCCCCAGCTTTTCTCCATCGGCGAAATGGCAAAAATTTTCCATCTCAGCGTGAGCAGCCTGCGCCACTACGAGGCGCTCGGCCTTGTCACGCCGGAATACGTCGACCCGTCGACGAACTACCGCTACTACAGCGTCCGCCAGTTCGAGCCGCTCAACACCATCCGGTATCTGCGCGCGATGGACATGCCGCTCACCGAGATCGCTGATTTTCTGCAAAACCGCGACGTGGAGACGATCGAAGAAAAGCTGCGCGCGCAGAAGGCCGCCGTCGTACAGAAGCAAAAGGAGCTCAAGCGCATCGAGCGCAAGCTCGACGCGCGCCTTAGCCAGCTCCAAGATGTGCGGCATGCGCCGCTCGGCGAGATCACGCTCATCCATTCGCCCGCGCTTCGCCTTTTCTGGATCGACACGGCGCTGACCGCGCCGGACTACTCCGCGCTCGAGCTCTCCACGAGCCGTCTTGCCGCCGCGCAGGCCGAGGCGCTGGTCTTCCTCGGTAAGGTGGGCTTCAGCGTGTCGCAGGAGCATTTGAACGTGGGAAGCTTTGGGCAGTATGACGGCGAATTTCTCGTGCTCGACGAGGCCGACCGCTTTGCGGGCGACGTCATTGATCTGCCCGCTTCGCTCTGCGCACGCGTGCGCTTCCGCGGACACCACGCCGAGTCGCCCGCGCAGTACCGTCGCTTGATGCAGTTCATCCGCGAGGAAGGCTACACCGCCGCCGGATTTTCGCGCGAGATTACAGTCATCGACTACGGCTTCACGCCCGACACGGAAAAGTTCGTCACTGAAATCATGATCCCCCTGCAAAAGGTATAAAAAAAGTTCCCGCGTTCATACGTGGGAACTTTTTTTATACTTTTTACTCAATGCCCGCCGCCGGCGATCATCTTGAGGGCGTGGTCAAGCGCGCCGAGCACGGCGCTCAGGTTTTCGCGCGCAGCCTTTTCCGAGCCGGGGAGGTTCAGGATGAGGCTGTTTCTTCTCGTGCCGGCCACGGCGCGGGAAAGCATCGCGCGCGGCGTGATCTGCAAGCTGTAATAGATCATCGCCTGCGGGATCGCGGGAATTTCGCGCTCGAGCACGGCGCGCGTCGCCTCGGGCGTCACGTCACGGGGAGATAAGCCCGTGCCGCCGCTCGTGATGACAAGGTCGCAGTGCTTTTCATCCACGCAGGAGATGAGCTCTTCGCTGATCTTCTCCTGTTCGTCCGGCACGATGGACGTGTACACGACCTCGTAGCCAGCCTCCTTCAGCATCGCGGCCACAGCGGGGCCGCTCTTGTCCTCGTACACGCCCGCGGACGCGCGGTCGCTCACGGTGATGACTGCCGCCTGATAGCTCATAGCATTGCCGCCTTTCTCAAAAGTCGATCGTGCCCTCGCGCACGCGCAGATCATAGGGCTCGTAGACCACCTTGCGGTACGCGTCCACGTCGAGCTTCACACCCGTCCAGTCGGAATGGATCTCGCCGGTCTGCTTGATGAGGATATCATAGAGGATATCGTAGGTCACGCCGTCGTCACCCGTCTCCACGATGGTGGAATAGGGCAGCGTCTTATGGTAGGTCATGTGCAGGCCCTTGTAGTCGAAGTGGTAGCCGTTGCGCATGCGGCAGCCGTCGAGGCCCTTGTAGGTGAAGCGCTTTTTAAGGTCTGCCAAAATCTTGTCGCCCTCCTCCTGATAGAGGTTCTCGGGCGTCGTCTCGGTGTAGTCGTAGCGGAACTGCACGGGGATGTTGTACTTGCGCCAGCGCTCTGCGTAGTCCACAAGCTCGTCGGCGGGATAGTCCATGTACAGCACGCAGTTCACACGCTTGGGCGTTGCGATACAGGCGACGACCTCGTCGGGTGACTCCTCGACATACTTCGTCAGGTGGCGCGAGATGTTGATGCAGGTGATCTTGTCGCGATTGCGCTCGGTGAAAGCGATCATCTCCTCCGCGCTGCATCCAGGCTGCACGGGGAAGGTCGTGTTGATATAGACCTTGTGGGTCGTGGGGATGGCGTCGAGCATGCGCTGGAGCGCTTTTAAGTTGGCAAACGGCTCGCCGCCGGTGAAAACAAAGTCGCAGCGCGGCGTGATCTCGTCCATCACGGCGATGCTCTTGAGGATCGCCTCCACGCTGAAGCCCTCAGCATGGGCGTATTCCTGCTTGTTCACGCAAAACGGGCAGTGGTTCCGGCAATCGTAGGGTACAAAGATCGTTACCGTCGCGCCGCCCTCGCGCGTCTTGTAGGGATGAGTCATTGGTTCTTGTCCGTCCTCTGTTAAAATTCTATAATGAAAATAGTTTACTCTGAAATATGCAGGATTGCAAGCGATCTTCTGACAGTTTTCTCATTTTGTCGGACATTGCTTTTCCTCGCGCAGAAGAGCGCGCACATAGTCGAACGCCGCGTCCTCGCCCTGCTCCTTGAGTACGAGCAGCATCTTGCCGATGAGCTCGCCGGTCTCGGGATGGATGAGGATATGGCCGCGCGACTTTTCGTAGTAGTCGTAGGCCGAGGCGTCGGTATATTTGTCGCCCTGATAGACCTTGCAGGCGGCAATGCGGTCGCAGAACATTTCGGCTACATATTTGAGCGGCATTTTGCACCCGCCCATGTAGACCTTACCGTCGTCGGCAATACAGTAGTCGATCCAGTATTCAAAGTGGTGGCGGTTGCGCCCCTTGTGGTGGAGCCACGCAAGGCTCACGCCGTTTTCGCGCCGCTCAGCGTCGTTCGGGCTGCGGTAGCCCTGATAATACTTGACGCCGCGCCAGAATTCCGAGGGGCTGTATTTGCTCAGGTCATGCGTTAACCCCTGATAGTACAGGCCGAGGCGAAAACAGTATTGCCGCACCAGATGGCGATGATGCGTAATGGTTTTAAAGTGCTCGATGGCGCGCATACGGACACCTCCCTGCGTATTCCGGCAGGCCGCCCGCCGCGGTTCGCCGCTTTCCCGCGCGCGTATGTTTCCGTTTGAAGTAATACATGCACAGTTATCGAAATTTTATATCAAATCAGCAGAAAATGCAATAAGGTATTTTTGCAAATAAATTGCGCAAAATGAGCACCAAGGGCGGCAAGTCCCCTGCCCTTTTGTCTCCTCCGCGCGGGAATGGAAAATATTCCCGCGCGGAGCGAGCGTGCCGGAAGGCTTTGCAGAATATCTTCTGTCATTTCGTCCATCACAGCAAAAAGGGCACGGCCTGTTGGCCGCGCCCTTTGTCTGCGATTTGCGAAAGAGCCTTTTTTACAGGTTCTTCTCGTAGCTCTCGATCATCTTCTTGACCATCTGGCCGCCGACAGAGCCGGCCTCGCGGGAGGTCAGATCGCCGTTGTAGCCCTGCTTGAGGTTGACGCCAACCTCGCTGGCGGCTTCCATCTTGAACTTGTTCATAGCGGCCTTGGCCTCGGGGATGTTGAGCTTGTTGCTGTTCTTGCTGGACATAATGATTTTCTCCTTTTCCTACAATTGTTTTTGGTTTCACCTGTTTGAAAGAGTTTTGCTGTTTGGGTATCGCAAGGGTAGTTTGACTCATAAAAAATCGGATATGCAGTTTTTCTGCTGGTAAGTTTTATCAGCGCTTCTTCGCGCACGAATGCTGATTTGACAATCGCTTTTCTTTCCTCTATAATTTATAATCAAAATTGCAACATGACGGAGGTATTTACGTTATGATCTCTTCCGATAACCGCCGCTACGCCTACGGCAAATCTCAGCTCATCGAAGTCATCTGCCAGCTGCGCTTCCCCACCATTCTCTCGATCGACACGCGCGAGCCCGCCGACTTTCAGGAGACCGTGCGCGCGGCGTTCCCGCGCTACCAGTGCCAGGTGGAAAAGCTGCCCGGCGTGAACGGCGCGCCCGCGCGGACGGTCAATAACCACACGTTCATTTCCGAGGACGGCGGCTACAAGCTGAGCCTCACGAAGGACTTTATCGCCCTTTCTACCATGCGCTACACGCACTGGGAGGACTTTGCCGCCCGTCTCGACGAGCCGCTCGGCCAGTTTATCAAGATTTACCGTCCCAACTGCTTTGACCGCGTGGGGCTTCGCTTTGTGAACGCCATTTCGCGCGAGCAGCTTGGCCTCACGGGCCGCCGCTGGAACGATCTGCTCCAGCCGCCGTATCTCGGCATTCTCGACGAGGACGGCGTGGACGAAGCGAGCGTCGCCAAGTGCTCGGTCGACGTCGAGCGCAAGCTCGACACGCTCGCGGCGCTCAAGCTGCACGCGGGCCCCGGCTTTGTCCAGCGCAACATCCGCAGCGGCAACCAGGTCCAGCAAGTGCAGGAAAAGGAAGTGCGCTTCATCTTCGATCAGGATGTGTACTCCACCGGCAAAGTGAAGGTCGCCGCCGTGGCGGAGACGCTCAACGCCCTGCACGCGCACTCCGACAGCGTCTTTTCCGACGCGATCACCACCGTGCTCCACGACGCGATGGAGCCGGAATATCTGTAAAAGCGATGTGAAGTAAATTTTGGCAAAGAAAACACATGAACTGGCGCTGTGCGGCGTACTGTGCGCGCTCGCGGTCGCCTTCCTCTGGCTCAGCGGCGTCATCCCGCTCTCGACCTACGCCTGGCCGATCCTCGCATCGGCTACGCTTTTGCCCGCGCGCGAGGAATGCCGCAAAAGCTACGCATGGAGCTGCTTTGCCGCGGCGGCGGTCTTGGGACTTCTTCTCTGCGCGGACAAGGAAGCAGCGCTTGTGTTCTGCTTTCTCGGCTATTATCCCCTCGTGAAGCCGAATCTTGACGCGATCTCGCCCAAAGCGCTGCGGCTTCTGGCGAAGCTCGGTCTCTGCGCCGTGAGCATGGGCGTCATGTACGCGCTCATCATCTTTGTCTTCAAGCTCCCCGCCGTCGTGCAGGAGTTTTCCGAGAGCGCGACTTGGCTGCTGTGGGCGACGGCAGCGATGGGGCTTCTGCTCTTTTTTGTCTACGATCTGCTCATTGACCGGCTGGCGGTCGTCTATCGCCGCCGCCGTGGTAAAAAGGCATAAATTTTGGTTCTTTTTGTTATCTATCTTACCAAAATGCAGTATGAAAGCGCGGTTTTCTATTGTGGAAAGCCGCGCTTTGCCGTATACTGGTTTCGAGCAGTTTTGCTCACTTCCATTCCCTCCCGCCTGTGCTACTCCACCTTTTACGTACCGCTCGCGGGAAATACAAAAGGAGGAACGTTTTCCGCCGAACCGGCGGTGCGGCAGTGTGGAGACCTGCCGTAAAGCGGCGCGCTCAGGCGGCTGCGAGGTCCTGCATCGCGGAGGCGGCAGGGCTGCGGTTCACGATTATGGCAGAGGTCATTCTGAAAAATGTCCGAAAGGTCTACCCCAACACCGAAAGCAAGAAGAAAAAGAAGAAGGACGAGGCCGTCGAAAAGAAGAACAATCTGGAGATCACTGACGAAGGCGTTGTCGCCGTGCAGGACTTCAATATCGACGTGGCCGACAAGGAGTTCATCGTGCTCGTCGGCCCGAGCGGCTGCGGCAAGTCGACCACGCTGCGCATGATCGCCGGTCTCGAGGAGATCAGCGGCGGCGAGCTCTTCATCGACGGCAAGCAGATGAACGACGTCGCGCCCAAAGACCGCGACATCGCGATGGTCTTCCAGAACTATGCGCTTTATCCGCACATGACCGTCTATGAAAACATCGCCTTCCCGCTCAAGCTCAAAAAGATCGCGGAGACGGACGCGGACGGCAAGACGCATCTCAAGAAAATGCCCAACGACGAGATCGACCGCCGCGTGCGCGAGGCGGCGGAGATCCTTGATATCACCCAATTTCTCGACCGCAAGCCCAAGGCGCTCTCCGGCGGCCAGCGCCAGCGCGTGGCCATCGGCCGCGCCATCGTCAGAAGCCCCAAGGTGCTGCTAATGGACGAGCCGCTCTCAAACCTCGACGCGAAGCTGCGCAACCAGATGCGCGCGGAGATCATCAAGCTGCGCGAGAAGATCGACACCACCTTCATTTACGTCACGCACGATCAGGTCGAGGCCATGACTCTCGGCGACCGCATCGTCATCATGCGCGACGGCTACATCCAGCAGATCGGCACGCCGCAGGAGGTCTTCAACCATCCGGCGAACCTGTTCGTCGCGGGCTTCATCGGCTCGCCGCAGATGAATTTCTTTGAAAACTGCCAGCTCACGAAGACTGCCGGCGGCTATACGCTCACCGTCATGGGCGAGACCGTCACGCTTACCGCAGAGCAGAGCGCAAAGCTCGCCGCCGCAGGCGTCGAGAGCCGCAGCGTCACCGCGGGCGTGCGCCCTGTGCATATCTCGCTCGGCGAGAGCGGCATCCCTGCCGAGGTCGACGTCAGCGAGCTGATGGGCAGCGAGCTTCATCTGCACCTTGCCGCAAACGGGCAGGATGTTGTGGCGGTCATTCCCACCGCGAATATTGATCCGATGGCGTATGCGCGGCATACGGCGGTGAAGTTTGGGTTTGATGCCAAACTGGTGCATTTGTTTGATTCTGATTCTGAAAAGAATCTCATTTGATTTTTGGAAAATTTCCCTTTTAAGGGAAGAATATTGCAGCCCAAGGGCTGCGTGAATAAAGGGGGCCATTCTCTCACGTGAGAGAATGGCCCCCTTTGACCCCCAAGAGAACGCGAGGGGAGGGCCCCTCGCCCCCCCCCGACATTGCCGCTCTGGGGCTTGAAGAGCTGCACGCGCTGCGCATTGCACAGCCGTTGGCAGCTCTGCTGCCTTACGGATGTGGCATACCCCTTGCGGGTAATCAGGTGCGGTGTACATGTCTTCGCCATGAATCCCTACGTTTCGACACATCCAGCAACCGCGCCTTACTATCGT
>OBHX01002119.1_pt1 | contig 15891 bp, 15 predicted proteins | sample 1519331 | NCBI WGS metagenome assembly OBHX01 (sample SAMEA2602897, study PRJEB22501) | metagenome
CATCCAACAGATTTTTCTTGCCGTCATCTACGAGCTCCAACAGATCCTTCTGCTCTTTTCGTAGTTGGCGGTCATTTTTGTAAAACACTCATCGGTGATTTTCCTTGCCATTGCTACGCCTGACAGCTAAGTCCTTTTAACATTTCGTTTTCAGTCCGTGGCTTTGCAACTCGGTTTTTCTCCCATTGCCGATTCAGCTGCGGTGATAATTTGATTTACTGCCTTATCAACGAAAACCGAACGGTTTCGGGACTTTTTCTTTTTCCGTTGCGGGCAGCAAAACCACCCAATTTCTAACAGCTATCTAACCGTGTCAGGTGTTCTCAGCGGCGGAAAACAGACTCCCCATTTTATCCGATCTTCCCCTTCCGACCACCGCCCCTCCGGGCTTTTAAGGCATTATAACAAGGCCTTTTCCCCATACTAAGAACTTTTGCGTTAAATGTCATCTTATAAATATTATTTTATTTCATAAACCGCTTGCAATTATAAAAACTTTTTGTTATAATATAATTAACCTTACAAAAACTGCGAAGGGAGGACTTGACGATGCGAGGATTTTCGGCTCGGCTCGGCTCGGCTCGGCTCGGCTCGGCTCGGCTCGGCTCGGCTCGACTCGGCTCGGCTCGGCTCGACTCGACTCGAGCAGATCGTAGCGCCCTATTCCCACCATGTTAAGCCCTACCGTGTAAATTTCACAGGAAATTTTCTGCCTAAAAGAGGGCATATTATGCCCTCTTTTAGGCTTTTTTGCGCATAAATAAAAGGAGGTGATTCCGTATCGAACCGCTAAGAGAATCGGCATCGGCAAAACTGCGCTATTCCGGCGCTCTGTCCGCCCACAGCCAAGCAGACGATCCGTAAGCAAAAGATTATAAAGAATATGGAGGAAAGCAATTATGAAGGCGAAAAAGAAACTGCGTACCCTGTTAGTGGCACTGCTGTGCATTGTGATGCTGGCAGGCGTTCTGCCTGCGGCCACCTTGGCCGCCGATCAGGCCCCTACCGACACGCCCCGTTTCACCACCGGTGTCTCCCGTTCTAAAACGGCGACACCCCTGGACCCCGAAACCTGGACCTCGGATATAACGCTCTCCCTGCCCAGTGCAGAGGAAAAGCTGGAGTCTGAGGTAGTATTCGTGCTGGATGGTTCCTCTTCCGCCAACGAAAATGTGAAGAATGAAGCCCTCACCCTTCTGGATAATCTGAAGGACGCCGTCACAGACAGCGGCGCAGCCGTGAAGGTGTGTATCGTAAAGTTTAAGCGCTATGCCGAAAAATCCGACTGGTTTGATCTGGCTACAAGCTATGACGCCATAAAATCGGCCATAGAGAGCAGGATTTCCGGCGGCACCAATATCCACGCCGGTCTTTTGGCCGGCAAGGCGGCTCTGGAGGAGCATCCGAACATCTCCCCTGCCAAAAAGTACCTGATTCTGGTCTCGGATGGCTCCACCTACCTGTACAGCAAGGACGGCGACTGGGCCAGCAAAACGCCTTTCTCCCGCACCTACTATACCAAGGAGAACTACCGGGGCTTTGCCGGCGGCTTTTGGGATAACGGGCTCTATGAGCCGAACAACTATCCCGAGGTCAATGTTCCCCGCCCCAAGGATACATCCGATGTTTCCGCTTGGCAGGCCTATTTGAAAGATGTGGAGGATAGAAACCGGGAGAGCAACGGAGACCTGTATGATTACCACATTGATTATGATCTGAACTTTAACCAGGGGAAACCCAGCCCCGACTTCAAGTCCCAGCCCGCCGTAAAGCGCAGTGCCAACAACCGGGATATGGCCTTCTACTATGCCGACCAGATCTGGCAGCAGCTCAAGGCCGCCGGGTATAACGCCTACTCCATCGCCACGAAGGACGGCATGGCCGGCGCCGGAAACGCCGACGACTCCCTCTGCTTTATGAATTATCTGAACCAAGGCAGAAGCCTGAACTTCGGCGACATTCAAAACGAAATTCTCTATGCCGTGGACGCCGGCTCCTATGTGGACGTCCATCTGGGGCATGTAGAGGGCGACTACGACTTCGACTTTGTCAATGACCCTGCAAAGATCTTCGTCACCGTCGGAGACGAGAAGCTGGAGGCCGTGCCTATCCGGGAAAATGTTTATGGCTTCGGCAAGCACCAGGACCGGGACAGCGACGAATCCTATGACTATTTCCTGACCTATAATCCTGCCGAGGACGGTCGGGATCACTTCCGGTGGGACATCCATGCGCCCATTACCAATCTTCGCTATGTGCAGCTGCACTACACCATAAAGCTCATGAACCCCAAGACGGAGCCCGGCACCTATGGTTTCTATGACCGAAGCGGCATCCTGGGACATGACGGTCTACATAGCTGCGCCAGCGCCGTCCTCTACCCCATGGCTACCGATGCAGAGGTCGTGGGAGAGGGCCTGCACTTCCTGCGCCCCACCCTTTCCTACCATGTGAAGGAGATCCTCCGCTATACCGTCACCGTCCGCTATGTGGACGAGGATGGCAACACCATAGCCCCTGCCTATACCTCCGACAGTCTGAAGGAGGGCTCTGCCTATGATGTGACCGCCCAGACCGCCCCGGCCATTCAGGGCTATACCTATAAGGCTACCACCGGTGACCCTCTTACCGGCACTCTGGACGGCAACAAGGTCGTCACCGTGGTCTACACCAAGGACGCCGTTGACCCCACCCCCGCCAAGCCCGGCGACACGCCCCACACCGGCGACAGCGGCTCTATGCTCCTTTGGCTTAGTCTGGCCGTTGTCAGCGGCGGCGCAGCGGTAAGTGCTCTGGTTGTAAGCAAAAGGAAAAACAGCCGCTGATAGCGGTGCCTTCTGCGATCAAGGCTAACTCGTCCTCTGCGGTTTGAGAAAGTCACCTGCGTATAGAAAAGCCCGGCCTGTGCCGGGCTTTTCTGCGTGTCAAAAAAGCCTCGCAGAGTTTACCGTCCCTTACCTATCTGCCAGATCTGGCTCCCGCTTGCTCTCCATGGGGAACACCGTCACCTGATTCCCGTCCGCCATAGCCAAAAACACCTCTCCGGCCTCCTTGTACCCCTGTTTTTCCAGTTGCTGTTCAAGCCAGCTCTCGTCCTTTCCGATTCGCTGCAGCAGTATCACCCCATCTTGGATCACCGAGGTCTGCAGCAGCGTCTGGTCCGGCTGCATGGATAGATCCGCCGGCGTAGCGGGTCGCTGCATCTCCACGGGCAAAAAGGTCACCGTCCCGTTGTGCTCCAGCAACGCCGTCTGTATCTGTCCCAGGTCAAAATATCCCCCGATGCGGCAATACATGAGAAAGTCCCCCAGATCCATCTTGGCCTTTTTCAGATTCTCCCGGTAAATGACTCCGCCGTCCATCAAAATCAGCGGCTTTCCCGTAATGATCCGTCGAGCTCCCAGGGATTTGTTGGTTCATAGGGAAATGCACACCGCCGCCACCGCATACACCACCATGGCAGCCAGCGAATTTTCCGGCGTGTCCAGCTCCGGCCATCTCCGCAGCGATGGAGCCCACGGTGATGCCGATGACATAGTCAAACAGGGCGATACCTGCTTGTTTCCCATGAGCTTTGTCAGCAAAAATATGGCCGCCAGGGACACCGGCGATGTCACAGCCACCTGCACGAGATCCATTTTTAAAGACAATGATCCGCGTGAGATTTGCCGTATCACCGATTATGGCGGCAAAAACGGTGTGCGTTTCGATGCCTACCACTGTCAAAGTATTTTAGTGTTCGAGGAATTTCATTCGCAAATCCCCATCAGCACGATGCTGAACTACCTGGACATTTATCCGCTGACGTTGTCCGCCCGGTATACAGACAGAGCCGCTTGCTATACCAAGGTGTACCTGACAAGCAATGTCCCGCTGGACGAACAGTACAGAGATATTCAGCGGTATCAATGGGAAACATGGAAAGCCTTCCTCCGGCGTATCACAAACATCATTGAGTATTTGCCGGATGGCTCTACGGTCATCCACAAAGAACCGGGGTGGCCGCTATGACAAGAAATGAGAAGAACCGTATGCAGTGCAAAGGCGTCTGGCATGACTTCCTGCGGCATATTCCCGACCTTACCGCAAAGCTGGTATTCACGCTGCTTTACCTCGCAGGTGCTATATTCGTCGGCACAAAGCAGACAGAATGGCGGTCATTGGCGGAAATGGAGTTGCTTTCTCCCGTTTTTAAGACCGTTATGGAATACCCCTTGCTGTCCTATCTGCTGGTGGGCGGCATAGTGCTGTGGGCAATTCTTATCTATCCCTTTGGCAGACGGACAACGAAAGACCAACTCCAATGTATCGGTCTGGTAAACCACGCCGGAATGCCGCCGGAACTGCTGCGTAAGTACGGAGACAGTGATAATCCTCGCGTCACAGTATGGGAGTTCCGCAACCAGAGCATTCCCCTGCAAGAATGGGAGAACAAGCGCCTTGCCATTGAAACGGCGTTGGGGATCACCATTGTCAAACTAACCTACGCCAAGGGTAAAAGCCGTGTGCTGGTGTATGTCGTTCCTGCCGGTGATGATCTGCCGGAAGTGCTGAAATGGAAAGAAAGTTATCTTTCCCCAAAAAGCTTTGTGCTGGTACTGGGCAAGAGCTACACCGGCCCTGTGACGGTCAACCTCGCGTACATCCCGCACATCCTACTGGGCGGCTCTACAGGCAGCGGGAAAAGCGCCTTGCTCAAGCTGCTGCTCATGCAGGCACTCCACAAAGGAGCGGAGGTCTATATTGCCGATTTCAAAGGCGGCGTTGACTTTCCCAAGGTATGGCATGAGAAATGCCGGATGTGTTTTACAGAGGAAGATTTGCGCTATACTCTCGATCAGCTTGTGGCGGTGCTGGAATACCGCAAGAGCGAGTTCAGAGCGCTGGGCTGTCCGAACATCGACACCTACAACGAGACTACGGAACTGCCGATCCCACGGCTCATATTTGCCTGTGACGAGGTGGCGGAGATGTTGGACAAGACCGGAGCCGATAACGAGCGGAAGAAGCTGCTGGCACAAATGGAAAACAAGCTGTCTACAATCGCACGACAGGGGCGGGCTTTCGGTATTCATCTGATCCTCGCCACGCAGAGACCGGACGCCACCATCATCCCCGGCCAGATACGCAACAACATAGATTTTCGTGTTTGCGGCAGAGCGGACAGCGTGCTTTCTCAAATCATTCTCGATAACACCAACGCCGCCGAACAGATACCCAAGGATGCACGGGGCCGCTTCATCACTGGGGATGGCACGGTGTTCCAAGGCTACCTGTTCGGCGAGGGGCAGCTTTAACGGGGTGATGCCATGCCGCGCAAGAAAAAGCCCGATGATTACGGCACAGGGATCCCCTATCACGAGGTGGAAGTCCTCGCCCGCATCCTTCTTCCGGAAATTCAAGCGTTCTTTAAAAGCGAGGACGGACAGCGGGAATATGCCGAGTGGAAAGCAAAGCAGCAGACCAACATCGAGCAAAAGTAGTAAACGGCGGGAGAGCCTTAATGGTATTCCACCTTTGCTTGACATGAATTGGGGCAATCTCAAGATAGTCGTTTTTATTTAGAAATGGCACAAAATCATAGGAGTTGTTTTCAAATTACCAACATGCTATAATTGTTAAAAATGTCCTGTTATGAGTTATAGGAGAAAGAAGTATGAAAAAGTCAAGTGTAACACATTTGTCCGATGAGCAAGAGGTGTTCTTACATAAGGCGCTATTAGGTGAGAACATTCTTGTAGATGCCTGCATTGGGAGCGGGAAAACAACCGCAATTCAGCAACTCTGCCGTGCCTTCCCTGAAACAACACAAATTCTCTATTTGACTTATAATAAGTTGCTGAAATTGGATGCTAAGGGGAAAATTAAGAACAAAAATGTTACAGTAACAAATTATCACGGCTTTGCTTTTCACATGTTGAGAAAGATTGGCGTAGAACCAAATATTGCAGATGCAATACAACTGTTCAATGATATAAAGCCCCAAATCAAGACATATGACGTGTTAATTATAGACGAATATCAGGATATAGAGCAGAAATTTTCTGAAATGTTGGAGTACATAAAATCTACGAATCCAACAATTCAAATAATTGCTGTTGGAGATATGGCACAGAAAATATACGATAAAACGGCCTTAGATGTGTCAGCTTTTATGGAAGAGTTTCTTGGCCCGCACATAAAGCTAGTTTTCACAAAATGTTTCAGACTTTCCGCTGAGTTGGCAAAAAAATTAGGACGCATTTGGAAAAAGCAGATTATTGGTGTAAATGATTCTTGTGTGGTAGAAAAAATGACTGTTCCAGAGGTAATGAGATTCCTGTCCGTGCAAGATCCAAAAGAAGTACTCTGCTTGGGCTCCCGAACCGGCGATATGGCAAATGTATTAAACGACTTAGAGAACTCTTACTCGGATAAATTTAACAAGAAAACCGTTTATGCGAGTATTGCAGATAAAGATTCTTTAGGAAAATCAGAGCCGAGCAAGACCACTGCAATTTTTACCACTTTTGATAGCAGCAAGGGGCTTGAACGAAAAATATGTGTTGTATTCGATTTTACAGAGAGTTATTGGAATGTTAGAGTAAAGAAGCCACAACAAAAGTATGAAATCCTTCGTAATATTTTTTGTGTAGCTGCCAGTCGGGGAAAAGAACATATAATTTTTGTTACCGGCGACGAGGCCCTTCTATCAGAGGAAACAATATTGACTGAGCCTAACTCCGAGACAAAATATGATGATACAGTTAATATTTCGGAAATGTTTGATTTTAAATATCGTGAGGATGTTGAAGACTGTTATGCTCTGCTGGAATGTTCTGAAATAGAAGTCGATGATAAATCCGTCATTGACATAACGCCAACAGATGGCTTAATTGACTTATCACCCTGTATCGGTATATATCAGGAGGCGGTATTTTTCAACCAAGATCAATATGATATTGATAAAGAGATTGAACTGTATTTTAGGACTCATAAAAACGGGAGCAAAGGTAAGGAAGCTGCAAAATTGAGTTTAGACGAAAAAATCCTTTATTTGACAGCGTTAGAAACAAAACAGGAGCGTTATCAAAAGCAGGTCACAACACCTTTTGTTAGTGATAGTGAACAAAAGGCAATTATAGAAAGATTGTCAAAAATATTTATTCGAGATGAAACTGTTCAGGTTCAATGTGAAATTCCATTTTATGAAGAAAATTCAGATCATGAGTGTTTCACAGCAATTGGATTGTGTGATGTATTGAAAAATAATGTCATCTATGAATTAAAATTTGTTTCTGAATTATCGCACGTTCATTTCCTGCAATGTGCCTGCTATATGATTGCATTGAAAATAGATAAAGGAATTTTGTGGAATACGCGTGATAATACTCGCTATGAAATCCATATACCGGATAGAGACGCATTTTTGAATGCGGTTGCAAAGGCAACAACAAAAAGAAAACTTGAAAGATATTACCATCCTGCTATATGAGGAGGCATTTAAATGGACACTTCTACCCATAGCCAAAGTATGACGGATAAAGAGTATTTCGCAGTTATTGATACTGAAACAAATCAGCAAGATGAAGTGATGTCGATTGGCGTGGTAATAGCTCACAGAAACACCTATCATATTGCTGCAGAAAAGTATTATGTAATTACACCGGAATGTGAGCAACCTGCCATGTACGGATATGCGCTAAATGATTATACGCACTTTACAAAGTGTAACAGATCAAAAGTAATGTCTGATTTGTGTTCATTCCTGCAGAACTATTGCGTAGAGGACATTTTTGCATACAATGCACATTTTGACTATAATCACTTGCCGGAACTGAAGGATTTCGTTTGGCGTGACATCATACGCATAGCGGCATACAAGCAGTCCAATCCAAGTATTCCAGATGATGCAGAATGTTGGTCAACAGGAAGATTAAAAAGCAATTATGGAGTAGAATCCATGATGCGGCTCCTGACCGGGAATGAAAGGTATTTTGAAAGGCATAATGCAGCATTTGATGCAAAAGATGAATTGCTAATAATGCAAATACTAGGATACCCAACGGAACAGTATCCTAGTATTCAAGAGATTTCTTCGATGAAAGCGAGAATGCATACGCGTCTTGAGCGACGCGAACAGCGAAAGAATAATCTACAGAAACATTTGACTTATGGAAATATTGATTTAATTAGTTTTGAAGCGACATATAAGCCCGTTATGATAAAGTGCAGGATATGCGGGCATTTTTGGAATGTGAGCTTTTATACAGCAAGCACCAGTACGCCTAAATGTCCCAATTGTTTTCCGACGGCCAATCCTAAGCCTAAAACACATAAAGAAAAACTATCATTAGAAGAACAATTACAGACAAGAGCAAAAGACTATGCCGATTTAATCTCGAGCAAAAGCGGCGGAACGTTAAAAGTTATAGAGTATAGGGGTTCAAACAAAAAGGCAACGGTAATATGTATGACGTGTGATTACCGCTGGGAGATTAGAGCGGATCACCTCAAGACTCGTTGTTATTGCCCGTGTTGCAAAAAGAAAGCTAAGGCTACCATAATATAAGAAAACAAAAGGGCGGAAAGGAGAGGCTTCGTAAGGAAGTCCTCTCCCTTGGGCTTTTGTAATCGGCCGGAATGATTGAACTGTAGGTGAAAATCAATCATATTGGAGGATTACAAAATGGACAAGTACATTTATAACGAGAAAAACGGGCTTTGGTATGAATTGCAAGGTGATTACTATCTGCCCTGCCTGAAATTGCCGGAGGAAGGTGAAGTACATATCGGCATATGGGGACAACGGCACTTGCGGTATCTAAAGCGGTATCACAGAGTGCGCTACTACAATCTGCTGACAAGCGGCAAATTGAATGATTATCTTGTTGATGTGGAAACTTGGGCACAGCAGATGTTTGATGAACTTGTGAATGCACTATCTCGAAATGAAAACCTGACGGAGGATTTCAAAGCAACCGCCCAATGGAATGGGTCAGACGGAGCAATAATATCCGTAATCGAGCGGATGAAATCGTGAATCGTGAACTAATTTTTTTATAAAGACCTATGGCTTGCGGAAGAACATCCACAAGCCATATTTTAATATGTACACGTCCTTTATCTTGCAAAGTTCAAAATTCTCTTGACTTTTAGAATGGGCGTGATATACTAAAAATGTAAAACAAAACGCCGCAGCGCAGAAGGAGAACGGAATATGCCGGCAAGTTATAAAAAGCTCTGGAAGCTGATGATCGACAAAAATCTCAGCAAAACTGAATTGACGCATTTGGCTGGGATCAGCACTAACGCTATGGCAAAGCTGGGGCGCAACGAAGATGTTCGGGTGAATGTGCTGGAAAAGCTCTGCACCTCACTGGACTGCAAGCTGGACGACATTGTCGAGTTTGAAACTGAACAGAAGAAGTAACTTGAAAGGAAAGGGCGTGACAACATGGCCTATAGTGCCGAACTCTATGTGCACGACTTGGACAGGCAAGCCGCAGATGCTTTGAATCAATTCCCGAAGTTTGTAAAGCTTCTGGAATCGTATTCTGCCAATTACGATGAGAAGGCTGCTAAAATCGACCTTCTATCGACCGCGATCCGTCTCGGCGAAAACCAGATGCCGGAGGTATACGGTCTCTTGCCCCCGATCTGTGAGCAGCTTGGCATTGATACGCCGGAGCTTTATTATGTGAGGGACAGGCAGGCCAATGCAGCAACATTTGGCAGCGTTCACCCTTGTATCTATGTGACATCCGGGCTTGTGAATAAACTTCCGCTCAATCTGCTCCCCAGTGTTCTGGCACACGAATGCGGCCACATTGCCTGCAAACATTCCCTTTATCACTCCATTGCAGCGCAGTTGGTTGGTGGTATAGACCGAAGCCCGTTAGTGCGTATTCCGGCCATTGGAAAATATCTCACGCCGACATTAGTGAGGGCGCTTCTATTCTGGGATCGTTGCAGTGAGTTGTCCGCAGACCGAGCTGCTGCTCTCTGTGACGGAACAGCGGACAAAACCATTGATGTATTGCTCCGGCTCAACGGCTATGGCAAGAATGTGGATCGGAAAGAATTTCTGAAACAGGCGCTTGACTTAAAATCCTTTGTCAACGATTCAAAATCCAACAAGCTGATGGAGCTGATGCTGGTGCAGGATGAAACCCATCCGCGATTGGCCACCCGTGCCTATGAGTGCTATGAATGGTCGCAATCAGCGCAGTACGCAGGAATTATTGACGGTACATTCACTTTGCCAGACAAGACAAAAGAGATCAATCAGGAGTTGGCAGAGGAAGTTGTATCTGCTGATGCAAAAGTCGAAGCACCAAGCATTGATCGCCTGAACACGGAGCTGGCCCGTGTCAATCAGGAGTTGGAACATTATACCAATCACGCCGACAAGGCAGATTATGCGTTTGCGGTTGCAAGCGGAATTATCTCCGGCGCAATAGACGCTCTTTTTGTTGGAGATGCAACGATTACTGGAAATGATATTGCGCTGTCTAATCGGCAGGTAAACAACTTCATTCAGGAATATGCTTCCTCGAGAGGATTTAATAATTCTCGCTTGAAAGACGCGATCCGAGAACTCGAGGATGCTTTCAAAGTTGCACAGGACAATGTTTGGAAGGGCCACAATGTTGGCATATCCGCAAAAAATCATCATCTCGCCGATTTAGCACACCACCCAACACCGGCTGGCTTGATGGCATCACTTGTTGTACAGTTCCTCCGAATCGGAACCTTCGTCAACAAAGACGGTGAGTGGCATTTTTTCATTGTGGAAACTCACTTGAAGGACATAAAAGAAATTCTGATTCCTGCTGTAGTTACCGGCATCCTCAATTGGATGGCTTTTGTTGCTGAAAAGAAACTAAATGATCATGACTTGGAGGTTCCCAGAGGTCTTCATCATATCATACACCTACTTGCTTCTACGCCGCTGCTCCTTGAGGTCGTAAAATGTGCGGACAATTGGTTTGGACATTTGGTAAGCGATATGGGAGGCTCCAAGAATACGGCTGGCGGCGGCATGGGGATACCCGGTATTCTAATTTCCCTTCTCTACGAGGTTGCCAGCCTTCCTGTGCTAAAGGATTCGGGATTGCCCGCATTTGTGAATAATCTCTATGAAAAGCAGAAGATTGATTTGCGTCACGAGTTACCGCTCTATAAAGCGGCAGGGAAGCAGGCAATTCCGGTTATATTTAACGAACTATATATCCGAATCGGCTATTTCATTTCGCATTTGGCGGGTGAGCTTGCATCTGGAAAGGAAACAATCAACTGGGCTCAGGTTATTCCTTTCCGCAATCGCACCGTAGACCGGATGCTCACCATAGCCAGCATGACCTTTACCGTAGCCGACACCGCTGATGCGGCGATCCACGCTGCCATCGAATCCGGCGGCAATTGGGTGCTGTTTTCCGGTCGCTTTGTTACCCGGTTTAATTATGTGGGGGCCGGGCGTGCTGCTCTTTCCATCGTGCGTGAGGTATCCAATGAGAAGAAAGAGGCGCAGCTCATTCACGAGAAGATGATCCTTTCGGAGACAAAGGCGGCACTGTTCCTCAAGCAGCTTCAGGAATTTAAGGAGCAGCTGGATATGAAGGTCAGCAATTATCTTGCCGAGGACATCGAAGGCTTTATGTCCGGCTTTGCTGATATGCAGCAAGGCTTGCTGACCGGTGATTCTGATCTTGTTATTCGGGGGAATGTTACCATTCAGAAGGTTCTTGGGCGAGAGCCGCAGTTTACAAATCAGAAAGAATTTGATGCTCTGATGGAGTCCGATGCTCCATTGGTACTATAAAGGAGGTTAGGTAGAAGTGGATAAGAAGAAAATCGGAGCAGGTTTTGCGGGGGCTTTGCAAAAAGCTGCCGATGCAACCAAGGCAGCTAAACTGGCCGTGCAGGATATGGCAGCTGATGCAAAACAAAGTCGGGAGAAGAAAAAAGCCGATGCTCAGAAGGCGGCTGCGGCAAAGAAACTAATTGCAGCCGCCGAATCGGAAAAGGGCGCTGCGCCAGTGGCGAAGAGCATTGCTACTCGAAATGCGCTTCAGATCATCTACTATCTCATGGCAGCGGATGGAACGGTTTACCACAGCGAGGAGGAAAAGTTTGATGCCATAGGTGCAGCGCTTGACCCCAATTTTGCAGATAGCAAGCCCGCTATCTGCAAGGACTGTCAGGCACAATTGGAGAAGATCATTGATCCGGAGGACTGTTACGATGTTTTGAAGGACGGCGTAGAAGATGCGATTCAGTCCTCCAACGAAACAGCCGATACCTTCATCACACCCAAGCTATTGGTTTGGGATCTGTTGACCATTGCATACAGTGATGAAAGCTACGATGAAACCGAGCGCAAACTGCTCAAGTACATCGTCCGCAAGCTGCAAATCGACAAAGCTGTTTTTCTGGAAATGGAAAGCAGCATCCTGACAATACTGGATATCGAAAAAGAGATTGCGTGGATCAAAACGACAGATCGTCCGTACTTGACGATCGAAGTGCGGGTAAATGAGCTTACAAAACGCCAGGCAGCGATCTTTGACAGTGTCAAAGATTTGATCACACTTTGATGGGAGGGGAAGAAAATGCCATTACCGCTTTTGTTTATCGGTATTGCTGCTGCCGGTGGAATGTTCGGGGTCGGCGGCACCGTAAAGGCCGGCTTTGATGCCAAAAATGCCAAGCAGATCAATAAGAGTGCCAATGAGCTTGTTCAGGAGTCCACCGATTATCTGAATGCACAGCGGCTCGCCTGCGGAAACTCACTGACCCGGCTGGGGGCAGAAAAAATGGCCGTTTTGAACGGAACGATTTCCGACTTTTTGAATGTGTTCACACAGATCAAAAATGTGGATTTCAAGGAGACGGAAGGGCTGGATGAACTCCATCGGCTTCATATTGACGAGCAGGAATTTGTAGAACTTCGCAGCATGGCACACTTTGCAGGCTCCGTAGCCGGTGGAGCAGTCGCAGGAACAGCCGGAGGCGCATTGGCTGCCTTCGGTGCATACGGTGCTGCACAGGCGCTGGCTTTTGCTTCGACCGGAACGGCGATTTCTGCGCTGAGCGGTGCCGCTGCAACGAATGCCACGCTCGCCTTTTTCGGAGGAGGTTCCCTTGCTGCCGGTGGGCTTGGAATGGCCGGCGGGATGGTTGTACTCGGCGGACTCGTAGCCGGTCCCGCCCTATTGGTTATGGGACTGGTTGCCGGGAAAGCAGCGAAGAAAGATCTTGAAAAAGCATACACCAACCGAGCTGAGGCAGTGCAGATCGCAGCGCAGCTCAACACGGCATCCTTACAATGTGAGACCATCCGCAGAAGAACCTGTGTGTTTTACAATTTGCTGGCTCGACTGGATTCTTACTTTATGCCGTTGATCTACCAGATGAGCGACATCGTAAAAGCAGAGGGCGATGATTACAGTTGCTACAGTGCAGATTCCAAAAAGGTAATTGCATCCTGCGCCAGTGTGGCTGTGAGTATCAAATCCGTTTTGGACACGCCGCTGCTGACGGATGACGGACTGCTGACAGACGTTTCGGAGGGAACTGCAACAAATATTGAGGGCTTTTTGAAAAATCTGAAAATCCCATATTGATAAGTGATAACTTTTGCAAAGTCGGCTGTCGGAAACGGCAGCCGCTTTTCCTACTGCAGTATGTCAGAATCACTTGACGAACAAGCGTTCTATATGCTATACTATATCTTGCTCTCATAGCAGAGTCCACAACTGAATATCTGAAATGAAACACAAGGCAGCCGTCGAAAGAAATTGCGGCTGCGCCGCTCCTGTTGCAGCGTCTGCCAGCGGAGCGAAAAAAGCAGACATTGAAGGTTTCTGAATAGTAGAGCCGGTACATAGTTTCATCAAAGATATGGCGAGAGATTTTCTCCCGCTGATTTGATGTGCTGTGTACCGGCTCTTTTTGTCGTTGTAGCCACCGTTCACAAAAAGTTTACAAAAATTCTTTCGTGCAAACGGCAAAAAAGTTCCCAGTTGATTATTGAGGGGGTTAATAAATGAGCCTTCTCGCTGCCTACCAATTGAGGGGCAAATTGAAAACTGAATGACCGTCCGAATGGGATATGATTCTGCCACGTCCTCCCCGATGGGGGGCAAGCAGAACAACGCTGCGGTGAGATTCCGGGGCAGGCACAGAAAAACGACATTCGGAGAAAACGGCAAACAATCCGCAAATTTTTCAAGAAACAGTTCCGTTTTACACCCGTGATTTCTCCTATTTGTGGGGAAAGCTACTTTACGGTCAAGACCGCGGATTTTCGCAGAGTTCCTTTTGCAGAAACGCTGGACGGCCTCCGCATCGTCTGCGGCGTTTCTATTAGAAAATCCGTGAATTCTGCCGGTCTTGAACGGGGCTTTTTCCGGCAAAAACAGGCCTTTTACAAATGCGATCCGAAATGAGGTGAAATTCAAAATGATTACAGGAATCAAGAAGAAAAACAAGCTGACCGAGATATGGTTCGACGAAACCGGCAGCGCAGTCAACATCCGTACTTACAACACCGACCTGAAAAATCGTCTGACGGCCTATGCGGCAAAACATCCCGCCCACTGCCGCCTGACGGACGATAATGAGTGCGGCTGCCTGACCTTCGAGATAGACCGCCGACGATTCTCCGTCTGGCTGACCGCTCCCTATTCCGAGGACAGGCGAAGCAAAGCCAAGGAGACGATGACCGCCGTTAATCAGCGGAGACAGAAGGACAATTTCAAGAAGCCGCTATGACCGAGAGGCGCTGTCCACAGGAATAACGAGCATCGGATTGTGACCCCCACAATCCAAATCCGCAGCCTTACGGTCTGCGGACTTCACTCAGGAGCACGCCCCTGAATACCCCTACTAAAGAATGGAGATGACCAAATGAAAGAAGAAAAAGTTTGTATCAGAGTACGCCTGACCGAAGAAGAAAAAGAGAAATTAGAACGAAATAGCGCCCTGTGCGGACTGACCCAAAGTGAATATGTCCGCCAGCTTTGCCAGGATGTTCACCCGAAGCCAAAACCGCCGGATGTATTCTGGGAGCTGATGGAGGAGCTATATAAGGCCCATTCCGATTTGAAAGAGTGTGCCAAATATGAGCCGTCCGCCCTTGAACTCTGTGCCGAGATCGAACGGCTGGTGCTGGACTTGCAGGAGGTGATTTAATGGCAACGACATCTCTTTGGCACATTAAAGGCCGCTTGAAAGACCTCATCGACTATGTGGAGAATCCGGAAAAGACGGCGGCAAAAACATCGGAGCTGCAAGACCTCTACAATGTGTTCTCCTATGTCCAGCGCCCGGAGGCCACACAGGAGGGCGAGTATGTCACCGCCATCAACTGTCTGAAGGAAACGGCGCTGCGGCAGATGATCCTCACCAAGAAGCGTTACGGCAAGACGGACGGCTATATCGCTTGGCACGGGTATCAGAGCTTCAAGCCGGAGGAGGTCACACCGCAGCTTGCCCACGAGATCGGCGTGAAGCTGGCAAAGGAGATGTGGGGCGACCGTTTTGAGATCATCGTCACCACTCATCTAGACAAAGAACATCTACACTGCCACTTCTGCTTTAATTCCGTGTCCTTCCGAGACGGCGGCAAGTACAATTATTCCCAAACAGAGCAACAGCGTCTGCGAGAAGCCTCAGACCGACTTTGCCGGGAATACGGGCTGTCCGTCATTGAGAATCCTCACAAAGCACCTTCTCGCCCCGTGTGGCTGGACGAGAAAAGCGGCAAGCCCACCCGTTACAATGTCTACCGTGCCGATGTTCGGGAGGCAATGGACTTCAGCCGCACGCCCTACTATATGGAGGACTATCTCCGGCGCAAGGGGTATATCACCGACTTCACCGGCAAGCACTGGAAGATACGCTTGC
>OBHX01002155.1_pt1 | contig 15727 bp, 10 predicted proteins | sample 1519331 | NCBI WGS metagenome assembly OBHX01 (sample SAMEA2602897, study PRJEB22501) | metagenome
GTGTTTACTTATCCAGCAGGCACGCCACGCCCGGCAGCTCCTTGCCCTCCAGAAATTCCAGAGAGGCGCCGCCGCCGGTGGAGATGTGGGTGATCCTGTCGGCAAAGCCCATCTGCTCCACGGCCGCCGCACTGTCACCGCCGCCCACGATGGTCACGGCGCCGCTGTCGGCCAGCGCCTGCGCCATGGCACGGGTGCCGGCGGCGAACTTCTCGAACTCGAACACGCCCATGGGGCCGTTCCACACCACGGTGCCGGCGCCACGGACGGCGTTGCAGAACAGCTGCACCGTCTCCGGGCCGATGTCCAGACCCTCCATATCGTCGGGGATGGCGTCGGTGGGGACCACACGGCTCTCGGCATCGGCGGCGAACTCCGTGGCGGCCACGGTGTCCGTGGGCAGCAGCAGCTTCACGCCCTTCTCCTGCGCCTTGGCGATCATCTGGCGGGCGTAGTCCAGCTTATCGTCCTCGCACAGGCTCTTGCCGATGGAGCCGCCCTGCGCCTTGGCGAAGGTATAGGCCATGCCGCCGCCGATGATGACGGTGTCAGCCTTATCCAGCAGATTGTTGATGACGTTGATCTTGTCGGAGACTTTGGCGCCGCCCAGCACCGCCACGAAGGGGCGCTTGGGGTCATCCAATGCACCGCCCATGACCTCCAGCTCACGGGCCACCAGCAGGCCGGAGACGGCGGGCAGGAAGGCCGCCACACCGGCGGTGGAGGCGTGGGCCCGGTGGACGGTGCCGAAAGCGTCGGAGACGTACAGCTCCGCCATGGAGGCCAGCTCCTTGGCGAAGGAGGGGTCGTTCTTCTCCTCACGGGGATCGAAGCGCAGATTCTCCAGCAGCATGATCTGGCCGCCCTGCAGGGCCGCCGCCTTGCTCTTGGCGTCCTCACCCACGATGTCCTTGGCGAAGATGACCTCCTGACCCAGCAGCCGGCTCAGCCGCTCCGCCACGGGAGCCAGCGTCAGGCTCTCCTTCCACTGGCCCTTGGGCTTGCCTAAATGGGAGCAGGCGATGACCGCCGCCCCACGCTCCAGCAGATACCGGATGGTGGGCAGGGCCGCCACGATGCGCTTGTCGCTGGTGATGGCACCGGTGGCCTTATCCTGCGGGACGTTGAAGTCACAGCGCAGCAGGATCTTCTTCCCCGCCACGTCTACATCCATGATGGTCTTTTTATTGTAGTTCATATCGGTAGACTCCTTTATGAAAAATAGTACTTATTCCGCCATCTCCCCCGTGCCGGTAAGGCCGGGGAAGCCGTTTTGGCGCAGGGCCTCGTAGGTGAGGATGGCCACGGAGTTGCTGAGATTCAGGCTGCGGGCCTCCCGCCGCATGGGCAGACGGATGCAGCGCTCCCGGTGGGCCGTGCGGAACCACTCCGGCAGCCCCGCCGTCTCCTTGCCGAAGAAGAGCCAACTGTCCGGCGTGAAGCGGGCCTGCGTATAGTCCTGCGGGGCCTTGGTGGTGGCCAGCCACAGTTCCTCCCCCGCCTCCGGGTGTTGGGCAAAGAGGTCCGGCAGGCTCTCGTAGTCCTGCACCTGCACCAGATGCCAGTAGTCCAACCCCGCCCGCTTCACGGCCCGGTCGGAGATATCAAAGCCCAGCGGGCGAATCAGGTGCAGGCGGCTGCCGGTAGCGGCGCAGGTGCGGGCGATATTGCCGCAGTTCTGGGGGATCTCCGGCTCCACCAATACGATATTCAGCACGGAGCCGCTCCCTCCCTTCCCGCCCCTGCGGGCGCATCGTTTCATCGATTCATGTATTGTAATGCAATCCGCAAAAAAATGCAACTATAACTTGCAGAATCCACATATTTTTTCTTAAAAATATAAAATTTTCCTTCGCTTCACCGCAAAAACCGTCGCTTTTTGCGGCTCCCTCTCCTCCGTGGGAGAGATTTCCTGCCCTGAGAAAAATTATTGCCGGGAAAATATGTGAAAATACTGGATTTCTTTGTAAAGTCTGTTATAATAGAGGCAGTATGCAGAGAGGGGGAGGATTCCCATGGATCGTAGTGTGGTATTTTTGGATCTGAAGGGCGGCTGCGCCCCCTGTGACAAACCGCTGATGCTGCGGCCGATCCTGTTTTGCCCGGTACTGACCTGGGTGGCACAGGAGTTGACGGTCTGCGGCGCTCAGCGGTTTTTTATTGTGTGTGATGAGGCGTGGCAGGACGAGGTGCGGGAGGTCATGGAGGGCTTCGACACCCGGCTGTTCGCCTCCGCTCAGGAGGCGCTGGCCGATGCAGAGGGTGAGGTCATCGTGGTCCCCGGCCCCGTGGTGCCGGTGTACGGCCCGGAGGACAGCCGCAGCGTATACGCCGCCGAGGTCGGGACGCTGAAGGCCCGTCTGGAGAGCGGCATCCCTCTGACGGACTGCCCGGCGGAGGCCTGCGGCATCCGCAGTTTGTGGCAGACGCAGGCGCTGCCGCCGGTATTCCGCCCGGTGGCGGATGAGGCGGCGCTCAGTGCCGCCATGCCGGATGCCCGTGAGCTGCTGCTGCGGCGCATGACGGGCGTCACCGTCGTAGACCCCGCCACCACCTATATCGATCCCCGCTGCTCCATCGCTCCCGGCGTGACCCTGCTGCCGGGTACCATCCTCCGGGGCCATACCGCCATCGGCTCCGGCTGCGAGATCGGCCCCAACGCCATGGTGCGGGACTGCATCGTGGGAAAGGACACCACCATCAATGCCTCGCAGGTCAATGAGAGCACCATCGGCAGCCACACCACCGTGGGGCCCTTCACCTATGTCCGGCCCAACTGCTGTATCGGTGACCACTGCCGGGTGGGGGACTTCGTGGAGGTGAAGAACTCCGTCATCGGAGACGGCACCAAGATCAGCCATCTGACCTACGTGGGTGACAGCGACGTGGGGCAGCGGGTGAACTTCGGCTGCGGCACCGTCACCACCAACTATGACGGCCACAAAAAGCACCGCTGCACCATTGGCGACGACGTGTTTCTGGGCTGCAACACCAACCTCATCGCCCCCGTCACCGTGGCGGACCGGGCCTACACCGCCGCCGGGTCCACCGTTACCGACGACGTGCCGGAGGGCGCTCTGGCCATCGCCCGTCAGCGCCAGACCAACATCCGGGGCTGGGCGGACCGGCTGCGGAAAACGTGGAAGAAATAACGTGAGTTACGACGGAAGTCGTCTCAATATATCTGCACCAAGAGAGAGAAATTTTTGGAATATGATAGAAAGCGAGTGTGTAAAACAATGATTTCTCATGGCAAGGACATCAAGCTCTTCACCGGCAACTCCAATCCGGCGCTGGCGGAGGAGATCTGCAAGCTTATCGGCACCAAGCTGGGTGAGGCCGAGGTCAAGTCGTTCGCTGACGGCGAGGCCTCCGTCTCCCTGTACGAGTCCGTCCGAGGCAGCGATGTGTTCCTCATCAACTCCACCTGCAAGCCCGTCAACGACAGTCTCATGGAGCTGCTCATTATGATCGACGCCTGCAAGCGGGCCTCCGCCGGCCGGGTCACCGCTGTGATCCCCTACTTCGGCTATGCCCGTCAGGATCGCAAGGCCAAGAGCCGTGATCCCATCTCCGCCAAGCTGGTGGCCAATATGCTCACCGCCGCCGGAGCGGACCGTGTGCTGACCATGGACCTCCACGCCAGCCAGATCCAGGGCTTCTTTGATATCCCTGTGGACAACCTGCTGGGCAACCCGGTTTTCGTGGACTACTATGCCAAGAAGTTCGGCTCCAAGGCCGAGGATATGGTGGTGGTGTCCCCGGATGTGGGTTCCGTGGCCCGTGCCCGGACCTTCGCCCAGAAGCTGCATATGAACCTTGCCATCGTGGATAAGCGCCGCCAGAAGGCCAACCAGTGCGAGGTGATGAACGTCATCGGCGACGTGGCCGGTAAGGACTGCATCCTCTTTGACGACATGGTGGATACCGCCGGCTCCCTCTGCAACGCCGCCAAGGCCATCGTGGAGGTGGGCGGCGCCAACCGCGTGTTCGCCTGCGCCAGCCACGGTGTGCTGTCCGGCCCCGCTCTGGAGCGGCTGGAGGCCAGCAACATCGAGGAGCTGGCTCTGCTGAACACCATTCCGGAGTCCATGGGCGAGGGGTGCAGCAAGATCAAGTATCTGTCTGTGGCCCCCATGTTTGCCGAGGCCATCGAGCGCATCTATCAGGAGATCTCCATTGCCAAGCTGTTCAACTGAGCGAGCTTGTGAGAAACAGGCGGGTGAGGATCACCCGCCTGTTTTTTTGTGGGTCTTTTCTTGGCTTCGGGGGGTGGTTTTTGTTTTTATCTCCGGCGGGTGACTTTCTGCCAATAGCACTTTTGCATAGAGAACGTGTCTCCGGCGGCTTATGTTCCCAGTAGCTTTTCTTTTTTTGCCTCCGGCGGGTAACTTTCTTTCAATAGCGAAAGAAAGTTACCAAAGAACGCCACTTGAAACCGATGGTTTCAAGACTTCCTTTGTCGAGTGCAAGAGTTGCTGCTTAAATCCCGCCGAAGCGAGGAATTGGTCTGCTTCTACTCACGCTGCCGCTTTATTGGGCGGTTGAAGGGGCTTACCACTCTACCGTCTGAAAATTCATCTCCCCAATCGCACTGTCATTCCGAGGAAACCGCCGAAGCGCCGCCTGTGGCGGATACAGCGAGACGGTTTCAAGAAAGTGTCCCGACTTTCACGCCACAACGTGGTTGGAAATCGGCTGACACGACGGTGCAGACAGTCCGCAGACTGGTTGTGGGAATCCGTATTCCCCGGCGGTAAACGTAATATTTTCTTCGCCTGAGTGGGAGCGGCAGCGGGTCTGTTGCTGAGTCAATTCCCACTATGTCCCATAACGAACGAAACTCTTGAGAGTAAAGGAAGTCTTGAAACCATCGGTTTCAAGCGGCGTTTTTTGCATACTTTTTGCTGCTGTTGGCAAAAAGTATGCCGCCGGAGGCAAAAAACATTATGTGAAAAAGAAACCCGCCGGAGGAAAAAAAGAAAAGCTACTGGGAACATAAGCCGTCGGAGACACGTTCCTTATGAAAAAGGGCCTGCCGGAAGAAAGGCACCCGTCGGAGACACAACACAAAAATACTCCTCTGCATCGGAGATGCTCCCCACGCAAAAAGGAACGTGCCATGGCACGTTCCTTTTTGCAGGTCATTTCTTTGTTTCAGTCGTGATTCGGCTGCTCCCCTGCTTCAGCTTTGCTCCTCAGGGGCGGGGCTGCTGCTGGGTGATGCAATGGATATTACCGCCGCCGAAGGCCACCTCACGGGTCTGCACGCCCACCACCTCACGGTCCGGGAACATCTCCTGCACCTGACGCACCGCCAGTGCATCGTTCTCGTCGCCGTACTGGGGCAGGATCACACCGCCGTTGACAATGAGAAAATTCATATACGAAGCAATACTCACCTCGCCGTTTTCACGGGGGACGGTACCCTCCACGGCGTCGATGGTCTCGGCGCCCTCCAGCCGGCAGGGCTCACGGGTCAGGCACAGCTTATGCACCTTCAGCCGCCGGCCCTTGGCGTCGGTGGCCTGAGACAGGGTGCGGTAGGCGTCCTGCGCCGCCTGATAGAAGGGGTTGTCCTTGTCCTCCGTCCAAATACAGGCCACCTCCCCCGGCGCCACGAAGCAGGCCACATCGTCGATATGGCCGTTGGTCTCGTCGGGGTCGATGCCATCCCGGAGCCACAGCACCTTCTCGCAGCCCAGATACTGGCACAGCTTCTCCCCGATCTCCGCCCTGGACAGATCGGGATTCCGGCCGGGGGACAGCAGGCACATCTCCGTGGTCAGCACGGTACCCTCGCCGTCCACATGGATGGAGCCGCCCTCCAGCACGAAGCCCTCGGTGCGGTAGGAGTCCACGTCCGCCATCTCACAGATCTTCTGCGCTACCTGATCGTCCCTGTCCCACGGGAAGTACAGGCCGTCGTACAGGCCGCCCCATGCGTTGAAGGTCCAGTCCACCGCCCGCAGGCCGCCCTGACCGTTTACCAGAAAGGTGGGGCCGCAGTCCCGGACCCATGCGTCGTTGGAGGACACCTCCACCACCCGGATCTCCTCCGGAAGGCGGGCCCGTGCATTCTGATACTGTCCGGCGCTGACGCACATGGTGACCTTTTCAAACCGGGCAATGGCACGGGCCACCTGACAGAAGGTCTCCTGTGCGGGCTTGGCCCCGCTGCGCCAGTTGTCGTTGCGCTCCGGCCAGAGCATCCACACCCCGTCCTGGGGTTCAAATTCCGCAGGCATCCGGTAGCCGTCCGCCTTGGGAGTAGAGCCGATGATACGTTTTGCCATATAATGCGTCCTCCTGCAATCAGTGTTGGGGCCGCCGGGCCGCTATGAGCACCTCGCCCAGCAGCACGCTCAGCACGGAGCCGACGGTGATGGGCAGCACGCCGGTGAGCGTCTCCCGATCCCACGACAGCGGCACGGCGGTAAAGATGATGGATAGAATGATCAGGGCCATAGGCACATAGGCCAGCCACTTCAGAAAGCCGCTGCGGCCCGGCACCCGGAAGGGGCGCTCCCGGTCCGGGAATTTCCGCCGCAGGGTCAGAAACGCCGGGAACACCGGCAGATAGCTCAGCAGCAGCATCACCAGATTCAAGGCGAAGAAGCTCCAGAACAGGGACGAGTCAGGGCTGAGCCGCTCCATCACCGCCCCCAGCAGGCACACGGCAGAGGCCACGATGCCGCTGGTGACGGCGGAACCCACGGGCATATCGTTGCGCTTCCAGCGCCGGGCGAACACCGCCGGCATATCGCCCCGGTCGGCGGCGTAGGCGGCGGTGGAGTTGACGCCCATGGACCATGAGATCATATTGCCGAAGAGCGTCACCAAAAACAAGAGGGCCACCACCCGCACCAGCGTACCGCCGGCCCCGCCGGTCATCAGGGACACGGCATCGATGAGGCCGGAATCCGGGCTGATGTCCCGCACCGGTACGGCGGCGCCGATGCCGAAGGCGGAGAACAGGTAGATGGCGGCGATGACGATGCCGCCGGTGACGATGGCCTGTGGGATCTGCCGCCGGGGCTCCTGCATATTGTCGGCGTAGGTGCAGACCACCTCGAAGCCCAGAAAGTTAAAGAGAATGACGGAGATATAGGACAGGCTGTTCAGATCGAAGGACGGCAGGAAGGTCCGGGCCTCCATGCTGTTGACGAAGCCGTTTTTCGACACGTACACGATGCCCAGCACGCCCACCGTCAGCGCCAGCAGGATCTTGATGGCGGCACTGAGGTTCAGGATCAGGATGCTGTCGCACACCGGATAGGCGGCGATCCATGTGACGATCCAGATGAAGGCCAGCTGGATCACCAGCGACCACACCGGGTCGATGCGCCCGCCCAGGATCACCTCCAGCAGCTCCGGGCATACCACCGCCAGAGACGCCATCCACAGCGGGAAATTGATCCAGTAGTACCACGAGGCCCGTGCGCCCCAGTGGGTGCCGGGATAGGCGGTCTGGATCCAGTCGTACAGGCCGCCGTCGCCGGGAAAGGCCGTCCCCAGCTCCGAGGCGATGAGGCCGTAGGGCAGCAGGAACGCTGCGATCATGAACAGCCACCAGAAGTACTGGCTGTTGCCGATGGAGGCCACCGGCGCCGCCGCCTCCGCCACGAATACCACGCAAATGACGGACAGGATCACATCCGCCAAGCGGAATTTTCTGCGGTTTTCCATAGGCCGTCAGCAGTAGATGCGGTCCTGCAGAAACCGCTCCAGTGTGTCCCGTGCGGCGGCGATCTCCAGCTCCGTGTGCTCCGGGCGGCAGCGGGTGAAGTAGACCAGCAGGCCCCGCATGGCCGTCAGGCGGTTGCCGGCCTGCTCCCAGCACAGGGAGGAGGCGGAGTCCGCCACCTCGTCCGTCACGTCCTCGCCACGGGTGGCCGGCAGGCAGTGGAGGAACTTGCAGCCGATGGCCCCCAGCGCCATCAGCTCCCGGTTCACCTGATAGTCGTGGAATACCTGCACCCGCTCCTCCTTGGGCATCTCATTTTCGTACAGGCCGTACCACACGTCGGTGTAGATGAAATCGGCGTCCCGGACGGCGGAGCGGTCATCCGTCACCAGCCAGCTGCCGCCGGAGAGCTGGCAGTTGCGCTCTAAAATGGTCTGATGCTTCTCCGTCAGCTGGTGGCCCGCCGGGCCGTAGTGGACGAAGTGCATCCCCAGCCTGGTGGTGATGAAGCCCAGCGAGGCGCAGACCTGCGTGCCGTCCCCCACGAACACCACCTTCACGTCCTTCAGGCGCTTGCCCTGGGGCAGATGCTCGAAGATGGTACACATATCCCCGATCTCCTGAGTGGGGTGGTTGTAGTCGGACATTCCGTTGAGCACCGGGACGGTGCAGGACTGGGCCAGCTCCACGACGGTCCGGTGCTCGATGACACGGGCCATCACCACATCCACCAGACGGGACAGCACCTTGCCGGTATCCCCGATGGTCTCGTGGCCTCCCAGCTGGATCATTCCCGGCCCCAGATACTGGGCGTGGCCGCCCATCTGGCTCATGGCTGTCTCGAAGGAGACACGGGTACGGGTGGAGGACTGCTGGAAGATCATGCCCAGTGTCATGTCCTGCATCAGGGGCGGATAGTACCCGCTGCGGATGGCCCGCTTGATGGCAAGGCTCAGCTCGATCATATCCACCAGCTGCTCCCGTGTGAACTCATTTGTGTCGATGAAATCTTTCACCATAGCTTGCGCTACCTCCTGCGTCATAAAATGGAAACGCCCATAGTTTGCGCCGCAGGAAGCGGAATATGTACGCCATGATGCCCTCTTTTGCAATTTCCCCTTGTTATCTGCGGATAAATGCGATATAATGCTCTGTATTAGTATCAATCGTATCATCGGGCAGTCTGCCCTTTATCCTGAACGGAAAGGAAGAATACTATGATTAAGGTCCAGTCCCAGCGGGGCGAGATCAGTATCAGCAGCGCCGTATTCACCAGCATCACCGGCGCCGCCGCTACCAACTGCTTCGGCGTCAAGGGCATGGCCTACCGCAGCATGACGGACGGCTTGGTCCATCTGCTGCGCCGGGAAGCCATGAGCAAGGGCGTAAAGGTCACCTATAACGAGGACGGCACGGTGTCCATCGAGCTGCACATCATCGTGGAGAACGGTGTGAATATCGCCACGGTATGCCGCTCCATTATGGGCGAGGTCAAATATGTGGTCACCAAAAATACCGGCGTGGAGGTCCGTGAAGTGAATGTCTTTGTGGACTCCATCACCGTGTGATGAACGTCGGTAGGAGGAGAAGCAAGAGCATGACAGAAAAAATCAGCGGCGGCGCCTTCAAGCAGATGGTCGCCTTCGGCGCCGCCTGTATCACCCGTGAAAAGCAGGCCATCAACGACCTGAACGTATTCCCCGTGCCGGACGGCGATACCGGCACCAATATGAGCCTTACCATCCAGACCGCTGCGGCGGAGCTGAAAAAGTGCGAGCCCGCCACGGTGGGCGAGGCCGCCAAAATCACCGCCAGCGCCCTGCTGCGGGGCGCCCGCGGAAACTCCGGCGTTATCCTGTCCCTGCTGTTCCGGGGGCTCTCCAAGTCCGCCAAGGGGCTGGAGGAGATGGACGGCGTACAGCTGGCGGCGGCCATGTCCGAGGGCGTGACCACGGCCTACGGCGCCGTGATGAAGCCCGCCGAGGGTACGGTGCTGACGGTATCCCGTCTGGCGGCGGCCAGAGCTGAGGAGGCGGCGCAGGAGCAGAACTGCGCCGAATATGTGCTGGCGGAAGCCATTGCCACGGGCTATGAGACGCTGGCCGAGACCACGGAGATGAATCCGGTGCTGAAAAAAGCCGGGGTGGTGGACGCCGGCGGCAAGGGCTACCTCATCATTCTGGAGGGGATGCTCAGCAGTCTGCGGGGCGAGCCCATGCCGGAGGTGGAGGAGGAGCCGGAGCACGACAAGGCGGACTTTGCCGCCATCGGAGACGAGGACATCACCTTCGCCTTCGACACCGTGTTCATCGTCCGCAAGAACGATCCCAACGTGGATCTGGCCCCCTTCCGGGCCTATCTGGACAGCATCGGTGACAGTCTGGTCATCGGCGAGGACGACGAATCCTTCAAGGTCCATGTTCACACCGACACCCCCGGCGAGGCCCTGACGGCGGCCCAGCGATACGGTACGCTGGAGCTGGCCAAGATCGAGAATATGCGGACCCAGGCCGCCGATCTGGCAGCGGGCCGCAAGGCCCAGAGCACCGACGATCTGGACGCCATCGAGGCGGAGCTGGAGCAGGCCGAGCAGGCGGAGGTCCCCGCCGAGAAGCGCTACGGCTTTCTGGCGGTATGCGCCGGAGACGGACTGGCGGCGGCCTTCCGGGATCTGGGCGTGGACCGGGTGGTATCCGGCGGCCAGACCATGAACCCCTCTACGGAGGCCATTCTGCGGGAGGTGAACCACACCCCCAGCGAGATCGTGTTCGTGCTGCCCAACAACAAGAACATCGTCATGGCGGCCCAGCAGTGCGTGGGGCTGACAGAGAAGCAGGTCATCGTGGTACCCACCCACAGCATCCCTCAGGGCATCAGCGCCATGATGAGCGTGGACACGGCGGAGGAGGATCCACAGGCTATTCTTGCGGCCATGACCGAGGCGGCCGCCGCTGTCACCACGGCCCAGATCACCTATGCCGCCCGCAACTCCGACTTCGACGGCTTCGCCATCAACGAGGGCGACTATCTGGCCCTGCTGGACGGCAAGCTCTTCGGCACGGAGCGGGACATCACCTCCCTGCTGACCCGACTGGCGGCGCTGGCGGCGGAGCGGGAGGCGGCCTTCGTCACCCTGTTCTACGGCGAGGGCGTATCGCAGGAGGAGGCCGAGGCGGCGCAGGCCCTGTTCACCGAGGCCTGCCCGGAGACGGAGATCTCCCTCCTCAGCGGCGGTCAGCCGGTGTACTACTACACCATCTCCATCGAGTAAAACCGCATCTATCGCACCGAAGCATTCCCCGGACAGGACACTGTCCGGGGAATTTTTTCTGCCGGGCGGGGTTCGGGTCTCCCCGGCAGTGGCCGGCATTTTCCGGCAAATGATTTTTCGGTGTAATATTGCAAAACGGTCGCCCTTGTGTTATGATGAGGAGGAGGATAACGTTCCAGCCATTGAACTGGAACTCCGTTTCTTTCTCAGCAGACGATCCAGTCCCTGTGAGGGGACAGGTGGAATAGGGTGCAAATCCCTGCGAGTGGGTCACTGTGAAGCCCTCCCGGCGGCAAGTCCGACGGGACGGATAAGTCAGATACACCGGGCCGTCCGCTGCGGTACCTGCCTACACCGGGACTGCCTGCACAAAGAGAACGCCCTTTTATGCGTCCGTGCTGCCGAACCGGCGGCACGGACGCTTTTGCTTTGTGCCATCCGCAAAAGCCGCCCCCGACCCAAGGGGACTGTACGGCAGACGAGAAAATCCCACCGGAGAGGAGGTGAGGGCTGCGGCCTGCACGCAGGGCCGCCGATCCCGACTGACACCACGACATATTTGAGAAAAGGAGAAACGAAATGCAGACAAAGAGCACGTCGCACGGAAAGAAGCTCCTTGCGCTGATGCTGTCCCTGCTGATGCTGGTGAGCGTCCTGCCGGTCTCGGCATGGGCCGCCGCCAATGCAAAGCCCGAGAAGATCACTCTGGTGGGCAGCAGCGATGCGCTGGAGTACGAATTTGTAGACTATCTGACCTTTGCGTGGGAGGATCTCCCCCATTACAAGGTCTACGTCCCCGCCGGAACCAAGACGGTCCAGCTCTACGGCACCGTCTATCTGGATAAGGCCAGCAGCTCCGGCAGCGGCTACACCCAGGAGGACGGCCTGAATGACTGGCCCGCCCCGGTGGATTACTGGACGGCGGATCAGGTGGGGTCCTCCTCCCCCTATACCATCGAGACCCGCACCAGCGGCTACGAGAGGAATCTGTCTCTGGTCAAGACTCAGGTTTATGGCAAAAACGACACCGCCTATATTCTGGAGTTCGTGGAGAAGGACGACTCTCCCGCCGCCCCGGCTCCCGTTCTGACGGCGGATCTGTCCACGGTGGCTGTCACCTACACCTGCGGCGATAAGGCCAATGCTCTGGCGGTGCAGGCCACCGGCAGCGGCACCCTGAGCTATCAGTGGCAGGTGAGCACCACCTCCGCCGCCGACGGCTTCGAGGACATCACCGACGCCACCCAGAGCAGCTACACCCCCTCCACCGAGGCACCGGGCAGCTTCTGGTACCGTGTGGTGGTCACCAACACCGTGGCGGGCAACAAGCCCACCAGTGTCACCAGCGCCGTGGCTCCCGTGACGGTCAACGTTCCGGAGGGGATGCGCCAAGTGAAGATCACCACCTCCAAGGGCCGGGGCACCGGCATGACCCTGACCCTGAAGGATGCTGCGGGCCAGCCCGTATCCATCTCCGCAGACACCAGCGGCGACTACAACGTATATGAGTTTCTGACGGCTCCCGGCACCTATACCTATGAGGCACGGGACACTGTGCGGGGCAGCGAATATCTCCTTGGCACAGGCACCCTCACCGTTACCGAGGGTACCGGTGAGCAGACCTTCGAGCTGTATCTGGTCTATGTCTACGCCGTCAAGGACGGCTGGACGGCAGACGACTTCACCACCGAGGTCAAGGCCGCCGACGGCACCGTGATGACCCCCGGCGAGCCCCATCAGTTCGCCAGCTATGTGGGCTATCCCTACCTCATGGTTCCCGGCACCTACACCTGGTCCATCCAGCCCTCCGAGGCCAGAGCGGCCGAGGGCTATCAGGCCACTCGGCCTGCCAGCCAGAAGCTGAAGGCTGCCTCAGGCGCCGCCTTGTGGAGCGCCACCCCGACCCAGATCGTAAACACCGACTTCGTGGTCCCCAAGGGCGCTCATGTCGTTATGACCGACATTCCCTCCACCACCTATGGGCAGGGTGCTCTCGTTGCCGCCAGCGCCGACCTCACCGGCGATGACAGTGACGTCTACACCTTCCGGCTGAAGGCCGGCAGCAGCTACATCTATCAGGCCGCCGGCGACGGGCTTGTCACCGCCACCGGTATGTTCAAATCCACCGGTGCCACCACCCGTTATGACCTGACGAAAACCATGACCGGCGATCCCAAGGTCATCCTCCGGGACGAGAAGAGTGACGCGGCGGATATCCGCCTCAACGGTGTGGACTACACCGGCAGCGTCGCCCTGACCGTGGGCGGCATGAAGCAGCTGCGCCCCCTGCGTATGTTCCAGATCGCCAACAACAGCTACACCGGCATGAAAGGCTCTACGCTGGAGCCTGTGTTCCACTACACGGCACTGGATGTGGACGGCACCAATGTGGTCAGCGTGGATGACAGCGGCCGCATCACCGCCAACAGCGCCGGTACGGCCATTGTTCTGGTGACCTATGACGCCATGTATGTAGCGGATTCCGGCTGGTCCATCAACAAGAACAAGACCTTTGGCGCCATCTGGCCGGAGAACACCGGTGTGGTGGTGGTGGAGGTAGGCAAGAACGCCGCCAACGGCCCGGATGCCAACATGACCATCAACAACGGTGACCGGAAGGTGGCCGGTAACAAGCTGGATGCCGAGGCAGACGTGCTGTACTACACCGATGACTCCGGCTGCCAGTACACCTTCCAGCCCGCCTCCGGCAGCACCGTTACCCTGCTGCGCCCCACCCTCACCGAGACGGCCATGACCTACACCGGCGGCTTCGGCACCGACGGCGTGACCACCAAGGGCGGCGACGTGACTCTGACTCTCACCGAGGGCAAAAACATCGTCAAGATCAGCAAGGGTGGCGCCGACACCTATCAGGTCATCACCGTGAAGAAGGCCGGGGTAGTCATCACCAACAAGACCGACCCCACCCGTGATATCCTGCCCGGCGACACCGTCACCGTGCAGCTCACCGGCGTGTATCACCCCGCCAACACCATGGCGAACCTGTATTGCCTCTACGCCTACGTCTCTTACACCGATCCCGGCAGCGATGATACCGTCACCGGCTATAAGGACCTCTTCCAGCGTCACCTCTTCGACCGGGCGGACGGCAACGACTGCCGCACCGTGGAGGTAAAGATCCCCGCCGACTGGGATGCTGATGAGCCCTATGTCCTGACGGACGGCGTTCTCAACTTTTACGGCAACGGCAAGGATATCGGCTCTCACCGCAATTCCCTGCCCGATCTCTCCACCAACGTTCCCAACAGCTACAGAAGCTTTGCGCTGGGCGCCCTGCCGGATATCACCATCCCTGTGGTCAAGCCCAATACGGCGGACGTCACCTTCTCCGTGAAGGATGACTCCGGAAACGCCATCAACAGCTGCACCATCCAGCTGACCAACAGCAGCAACGATACCGTCACCATCAACGCCACCGCTGCCTCCGCCACCCGCACGCTGGCCAGCGGCAAGTGGAGCTATGTAGTCACCAAGGAGGGCTATCTGCCCGCTAAGGGTACCCTGACCGTGGTGGGCGGTGAGGATCAGGCCGTGAATGTGGAGCTGCCTCTGGTCACTGCCATTCAGGTCAAGACTCTGCCCAAGAAAACCGTTTATACCGAGGGCGACACGCTGAATACCGCCGGTCTGGTGGTGCAGGCTGTTACCAAGCGCGGTACCTCTGCCCTGACCTCTGACCAGTACACCCTCTCCCCCACGCTGCTGGAGACCGTGGGTCAGCAGACCATCACCGTGACCTTCGGTCAGCTCACCACCACCTTTGCGGTGACGGTGCGTGAGGATATCGTCACGCTGGAGACCACGCTGGAGGATGGCATCACTCAGCGCAATTCCCGCATGACCTTCGACGTCTTTGCCAAGGACGGCGACGGCAACAAGCTGCCTGCCAACGAGGTAACGGTGCTCCTCAACGGTGATCCGGTGTCCGTCAACTGGGACGATGACACCAAGACCAGCTATACCCTGCACTTTACCAAGGAGGGCATCAACACCGTCGTTGTCAAGGCCCACAAGTCCTCTCTGACCTATACCATCACCTATGTGAAGGCCGAGCCCGGTGATGTGGTGGGCAAGGCTGTGTTCACCGTGGAGGCCCTGTCTCTGGGCGGCGGCTACATCATCGAGCCCTGCTATGTGGACATCATCGAGGGCGAGAACGCCGCTCAGGCGCTGGCCCGTCTGTTGGAGGAGAAGGGCTTCACTTACGACAACACCGGCTCTCTGGAGAGCGGCTTCTATCTGTCCCACATCCAGGGCGATGCGCTGGCGGGCATTGATCCCACCGGCGACAGCATCCCTCAGGCCCTGCGGGAGAAGCTGGAGGAGAAGGGCTTCGATATCCAGACCCGGACGGACGAGACCAGTCTGGGCGAGTTCGACTACACCAGCGGCTCCGGCTGGATGTACTGCCTGAAGAACGTATTCCCCAACGTGGGCTTTGCCGATTCCTATCTGTCCGAGGGCGACGTGGTGCGTGTGCAGTTCACGCTGGCCTACGGCTCCGACATCGGCGGCGGCTTTGCCATGGGCTCCGGCGGCAGTGCCGGTTACTTTGACATGGCCAACAAAGACGCTTTGACCCGCCGTGTAGCGGCCATCAACGCCGAGATCGAGGCGAACCCCTACTATCTGGAGCAGAACTGCCTGACCAAGGCCTATGACGCCGCTATGGACGTGCTGACCACTCTGTACGTCTCTCAGGCCGACGTGGATGCCGCTTTGGCGGATCTGCCCGATCCCCCTGTGGG
>OBHX01002182.1_pt1 | contig 15625 bp, 10 predicted proteins | sample 1519331 | NCBI WGS metagenome assembly OBHX01 (sample SAMEA2602897, study PRJEB22501) | metagenome
CTGTGGATATTATCATATGGGCACATAACTATAGAACAAAAATTTGTGAAGAAGACGGTTTTCTTTTTATGGTAGCCGGTGACGGCAATATTGAATATTTTATGCCCCCTATTTCCATTGGAGATAATGGCGATTTTAAAGGTGCTGTTGAAAAACTTATTGTCCACGCCGAATCAAATGGAGATAAATGCGTAATCATAAACTTAGACGAAGAATTAAGAGAAAAATTGGAAACAGCTTTTCCTAATCGTTTTAAGTATGATGAAATGCGTGACAATGGAGATTATGTTTATGATGCCCAAAGTCTTATTACTCTTAAAGGCAAAAAACTTCATGGCAAGAGAAACCATATAAACAAATTTTTAAAGGAATATGACGGTAGATGGGAATACGAAGAACTTACAGAAAATAATATCCACGATTTCTTTGATTACCAAATATGTTGGAGTGAAAACGATAACCAATTTTTCGGCGAACTTTGTGCCTCCTCTACAGCATTGAGAAACTTTAAGTATTTAGGTATAAAAGGTGGACTTATTAGACTTGATGGCAAAATTATAGCTATAACATTAGGTAGTCAACCTTTTGATGATATGTACATTATACATATTGAAAAGGCTGACTATGACATTCCTGGTTCATATCAAATGATAAACCAGCAGTTTGCTATGAGAAATTGTCAAAATGTTAAATATATAGATAGAGAAGAAGATTTGGGTATTGAAGGACTTAGAAAATCTAAACTTTCATACTACCCAGAATTTATAACTAAAATTTATTCAGGTACACTAATATGATAAGATTTGCAGAAAAAAAAGATATTCCATATATTAAAGAACTTTGGGACATAGCCTTTGGGGAAGAACCGGATTTTAACAAGTATTTTTTTGATAATTTTTTTAAATATGAGGACACACTTCTTTATATAGAAGAAAAACCTGTGGCTATGTTACAAATGATGCCTTATACATTAAAGGGTATTGGTGCCGTTACTTACATATACGGTGCCACTACCCACCCTGATTATAGAAAAAAGGGCTTAATGGGTAAATTATTGAAAAAATCCTTTGAAATTGATAAATCAAGAGGAGTAAAAGGCTCTGTACTTATTCCAGCAAACCAAGGACTTTTTAATTACTATAGTAAATTTGGCTACGAAACATCGTCTTATGTAGATACAAAGGTAATGAAATCTACAAATGAACTTAAATATACTGTCGAAAAAGCTAAAATTGAAGATTTAAAATCTATGGCAGAAATATATAATAGCTGTTCTGAATTTCTTATAGAAAGAAATGAGGACTATTTTAAAGACCAAATTGAAATGTTTAATGCCCTCGGTGGGGAAGTTTATGTTTTAAAAGATAAAAATATTATTCAATCTTATGCTTTTATTTCTGAACTTCATCCATTAAAAATTCAAGAAATTATTTCAAAAGACAAAAAATACGACCAATTTTTCATAAATTTTTTAATAAATTTGCATTGTGAAAAATTTGCAGAGGTTTCCTCTGTAAACGGCTTAAATCCTATAGGTATGGGACTTTTTTATAATTCAGAAAAGCCTCAATTTTATATGAATTTAATGCTAAATTAAAAAAAATTAAAAAAATTAAAAAAAATGCTTGACAAAACGGTAAAGTGTGATTATAATATTATTTGTTCGCTGGTGATTACAGCAAACAAAAACAACTAAATATGCAGTCGTGGCGGAATTGGCATACGCGCTAGACTAAGGATCTAGTCTGGGTTTACTGGGTACGGGTTCAAGTCCCGTCGACTGCATTGTGCGCGAGTGGCTCAGTGGTAGAGCATCGCCTTGCCAAGGCGAGGGCCGCGGGTTCGAATCCCGTCTCGCGCTCTTTTCTTTTAAATAGTGTGGTGACCCCGCACGGTGATATAGGGTTGTCGCCAAGCGGTAAGGCACAGGGTTTTGATCCCTGCATTCGCAGGTTCGAATCCTGCCAGCCCTGCTTTTTGGTCTCTCTTATATCAATAATTTAATAATGGGCTATCGCCAAGTGGTAAGGCAACGGATTCTGATTCCGTCATCCGCAGGTTCGAATCCTGCTAGCCTAGCTAAGTTGAGAAGGTTTTTACCTTCTCTTTTTTTGTCTATTATATATTTTTATGTAAACCACAAATGAGGATTGTTTATCACAATTTTTATTTGTTACTTCTCATTTGTTTACGGACTTCCAATCAGACCAAATTAACGACCTTAATTTACGACTTAACAAGTTAAACCATCCGATTTATCTTTCCGATTCATTGGTCAGAACTTTCAACTTCGTTGAAAGCCACACTTCGTGTGTCCGATTTATCTTTCGGTTCATCAAAAAAAGTGTAAAGTACTACATTTAATACTTTACACTTCTTACTATACTTCATATATTCACTTTTAAGCCTTAACCTTTAATATAACAGCTATTCCTCATCGTCATCTACAGGATAAACCTCATACAATTCAATTTTAGATAATATATAATCTACTTCTTCTTGCATTTGCTTATGTTCTTCTTTTGTTAAGTCATCATCATATAAGCCGTCTAAAAATCTAGGAATGTGATAACATAACTCGGTATGAACTCGTTCTTCTAAAATATCGTGTCTTACTTCATATTCCCCGATGGTTACTATCCATATAGCTAATGATGTACTATCTTTAACCAAAAGGTCATTATCTTCATCAGTCAAATAATCAGTAATATTTTCAGTTTTTTCCCAACCTTTTTTCCCTAAACGATTAAATGCAACTATTAATCCATCCTTATAGTCTTGATATGTCAACTCTGGGTCTACTCTCATAATTATTCCCTTCCCATAATACCTAAATTTTTATCTTTTCACTATCCTGTTCACTAAAAATGCTACAACATTTAATACTATAGCAACTATCCCCATAGTCATTACATCAGCTTTTGCAAAGTATGTTACAGTATAAATGTATTGCAAAGGCTCAAGTATTTTTAAATACTTACTTACATCTATAAATATAGGGCTAAGAACTACAGAAGTTACTGCCAACACCGGCAATATCCCAAACAGAATTTCCTCTTTAGGCAAGGCACTTAATAAATAGGCAAAGCCACTTAATACAAATAAATATATGCCATACCTTAAAACAGCCTCATTTGTCAATTCTCCGGCTATTTTTGATGAAATAATAGAGAATATAGTAAACAGCAAACAACCTGCAAAAATACAAAAATAGCCATTAATTCTAATACCCTTTTTCCTATCTCTCACAGCATTTACAGACAAAAGCACAACACCTAGCATAGTATAAAGAGCCACTACATTTGACACGCTAAAAAGTTTCTTAGATGCAATCTGTGGAGAATCTACATATTCTGTATCAACGGTAAACAGCTTATCACTGTCCATATACTTTCCATAGTCATCATCAACTGTTACAGGTATATTCTTATCCTTTAAATAGTTATTTGCTATTTCAGGAGCTTGTTTTGTTATAATTGAAGAATACACAACTTCATTTATCATTTTGTGAAGTACAGAGGAATTAGATGTTATACAGCCTATAGACCTTGTCAAATCCCCTTTTTTATATCCATCTTCAAAGGAATTTTCAAAGACATAACCACACTCTATTGTTTTAAATTCCACATCTTCTTTCATTTTTTCTATACTGTCATACTTTTCAAATTTAACAACATAGTCCTTACTTAACAAATCTTCACAAACAGCCTTACCAACTTCTCCTGTAGCATAAACACCTACTGTTATCCCCTTGTTTTCAAGAGTAGTAAAGTTCTTTATTCCGTAGGCTATTACTGGCATTAACAAAAGAGCAATAACAAAGGCTGGCATTTTACACAATCTTTTTATATAAATCAGTATTCGCCAAAAGACACTCATCTTTTTATCGCCCCTTTCAATGCTGTAACAACATAGAGAAATACAGCAAATACAATTCCGTATTTTAAGGAAGCATAGTCATAGGCAGAAAACATACCCATAATTTGGCTACCTACAATATTTACTGGAGAGTATTGGCTTATTGCCTTTATAGTATCCGGAAGAAGTGAAACTGGTACAAAAGCACCACCTAAAAAGCCAAAAACCATACTAAAGGCAAATATCAAAAGCCCTCCATAACTTCTATCTCCACATAATGTATAAACAGCAGTTGTAAAAATAGAGCCAATAAAACAAGGCATAACAAAGGATAATATATTAAACTGTATATCCACTCTTAAAATACAAAACAGCCCTAAAATTATTAAATAAATAACTGCATATATTAAAAATACTATTATGTTTACTACAAGAGAATTAAGTAAAAAGCCAACTCCTGACATTTTCAACTTATTGTAAAAAGCTCTATTGTGTCCACTTACAACTGGTGCCATTGCCATACCAGCAAGAAGTATAACCATAGCCAAAGCCATTGATAAATAGTATTCTTTTACAGTTAAATCACTTTCGCTATTTACCATATTTGTATCAAAATATGTTGCTCTTGGCAAAACTGTGTCTACATATTCCATATCCAATTCAGCCAATTTAAGCACAGAAACCTCTTTGCCGGTTTTAGCCAACAAAGCATCTTGAACAGAATATACACCTGCCTGAACGGCTGCAAAAATGCCACAACCACCCTCTGCAAGATTTTCAAAAAGTTTATTGTTTAAGTCTGTACCCTTTGGCAGTATAAGTATTGGGTGGAGATTTTCTCCTTTTAATATACTATGAATATAGTCACTAGGCAAAATGACTCCGCCTAAAGCAGAGCCATTTTCAACCATATTTTTCACTTTATCTTTACTGTCAACTACTTCAAATTTGCACAGCGTACCTACACTTTCCATATTTTCCACAATAGAAAGTGCCATATCTTCTGTTGCACCACCATCAGGAATATACATAGCTACAACTGACTTTTTTATTTCAGCTGAACTTTTATCCATAGCAGAAATGCCAACAAAAGACACTATACCCATAGCCAAAACAAGAATTTCTGCACCTATTAAAATTTTAGGCAAAAGGTACAATGACCTTTTTAATTCCATAAATAAATATCGTAAAAACATTTTTATTTTAATCCTTTAAATTTTGACATTATCTCTGTAAATTTATCTTTCGCAGAGTTCATTGCATTTTCAACGGTTTCCTTATCAACCTTAAATACTTCCATAGCCTCACTGTCAGGAGCAGCTATATCCTCACTTAAAGGTCTGACATCTAAAAGACCATTACCTGAACAAGTTACACCCATCATATCTACATTAAATTCGCTTATATCAGCGTTTAATGTATCCTTAGCTGGAACAACCTTAGCTTTAAGGCTTATACCCTGTGTATCTCTACCAGAATTACTCTTGTCAATGCTTGCTAAAAGCTGATTATTCTTTGTATCATATCTACCATTTGCTACAAGTTTAATATTATTTCCAAGAGCATCGTCAATGTTTAATTCCTTTGAAGAATCAATAGAATTTTCCTTATTTTCTGCTCTGTCGCTGAGAGAGAATTTAAGTACACTACCGTCACTATTGAAAGCAACTTCACTATTTATTAAATCTATAGGATTTTCACTGCCGTTAAGTGCCATATTAGCATTAATGTCCATTACAGAATTGTCTACTGTTACATTCATACTGCTTTCGCACTTTACAAGCATACCACCATTTATGTAGAAGTTAATACTTAAATCTCCAAACTTTGCATTTTTCTCTACATTTGAAATTGACTCTTGTATACTATTCTTTATATATTTTTCTAAGTCTGCTTCATTTTCAAAGAAATACTGGTACATAGGCTGTGAAGTATACATATATGTGGCATATTCAGTCAAGAAATTTTCAAAACCTGAACCCTTGCTTGTATCTCTTACAACACCTATTATAAACTTGTTTACATCTTCATAAGGTACTGTAAGTGTATAGCTTTTACACTTTAATTCCTTTTCCCCTACAGTAACATCTTTATTTTCATTCTTTTTTAAAGTAGCATTTTTAGTAGCCTCTTTCCAATGAAGATTAGTATAATACTGTAACTGGCTTGTAAAATCACTATAAATATTAAAATATTTGTCAGCCTTTTCTGTTACCTTATTGTCATCAAAAAGCTTAACTGAAAAATCCTTATCCTTGTTATATTCAGCACTTGAACCTTTCATTAAAGGAGAGTCAAAGTATTGTTTTAAAATATTGTCACAACCAAACTTAATCGCCTTTTCATAAAGGGCAGGAGCATAAATTACAATGTCCTTATTATCTGTATAAGAATATAAATCCATAAGGGCGGTATTTTTATATAAAGCTGATACCTTACTTTGAGCAAGTTTCTTATCCACATCTTTGTCAAAACTAAAGCTAATACCACCGCCATTTATGCTAGGCATATATGAATTGTCATTTACATTTAATTCAGCATCAACAGAAACTGACTTTGTATCTATCATATTTACTATATCTTTCAAGCCTATAGTATTTATTATAGATGTTCTGTTTACATACTGGTTAAAAGTCTTTGTAGTAGCTCTCTTTATAACATTTACGGGATTTAAAACTGCATAAGCTGTAGTTGCAACCATTGCTACTGCAACAACAGAAATAACTACTTTACCAAGATTTTTTAATGGTTTTCTTTCCTTAGTATCAAATTCAGATTCTGTATTTTCCTCTTTTGTTTCCTCTGAAGTATTTTCGTCTACACGATTTTCTGTTACTTCATCAGTATTTTTTTCTGAAGTATCTTCATTTGCACTATTTTCTGTTACTTCTTCTGCACTTTCATCTGAAACATTTTCTGTCGATTCGTTATTAAATTCCTCTACACTATTTTCAGGGTTTTGCCCCGAAGGCTTGTTTTCAATATCCTCCATATTTTTAATATTATCGTCCACTTTTTATCCCTCGCATTCCTTTAAAATTCCGTCTTCTATTTTGTATAGTTTAGTACATAAATCTATTTCATCTCTATCGTGGGTACTCATTACTACAGTTCCACCATTTTTTACATAATTTGAAATATAAGAATTTACTTCCTGTTTGCCATAAATATCTAAGGCTGAACCTGGCTCGTCTAATAGCATTATAGATGCATTGTTTGAAAGTGAAATACCGATGCTTAATCTTCTTTTCATACCACCTGAAAGCTCATTAACTTGCTTGTTCAAAAATTCGTCAATACCCAAATCCTTTAAAACGCCATTTTCAAATCCATCTTTTATTTTTCTATTACTGCCAAGCCACAAAAGTAAATTGTCCTTTGTAGTAAGTTCATCAATAAGTGGATTTTCCTGTGGTACATAAGCAATATACTTTTTGAAAACGCTTTTCCTGTCTGCAAGTTCATTGTTGTAATATATTTTTCCAGACTGTGCCTTGTTGACACCAGCCATAATAGAAAGCAATGTGGTTTTTCCACAGCCATTTGCTCCTATTATGCCTATACATTGACCTTTTTCAGCAGTAAAACTTATATCGTCCAAAACAGTGTTCCTATATCTTTTGGAAATATTTTTTACTTCTATCATAAAATATACCTCTTAAAACTTATTCGCTTCTTCCTTGCCTTCTTTTATAGCTCTTGCTTCTTCTTCCTTAGCCTGTTTCTTAGCTAAAGCTCTGGCCTCTCTAGCCTCTTTTTCTTCAGCAAGTTGCTGACAATAAGCATATTCGTCAAACTCTACATTGTTGTCATAAGGCTTTAAATTTCTATATAACATAGCACAAACAAAGCAAGTGAAAGGTATTGTAAACAATATACCTATACTACCTACAAGTGCCTGTAAAATTTCAACAACTATTCTTTCCTTGTTAAGAAGTTCTGTCATTGAACTATTGTAAATTACAATAAGCACAGTAACTGTAAGACTACTACCAATATATGCAAGTACAAGAGTGTTAGCCATTGTACCCATCATATCTCTACCAATAACCATACCACTTTTGAAAAGTTCCTTAGGAGATATGCTCATAACCTTTAACTTTAATTCGTGAAGTGATGAAGAAAGTGACATAGCAACATCCATTACTGCACCCATAGCACCGATTATAATAGCTGCGAATATAATAGCAAGCAAATCAATAGGGTGGTCTGGATTTACTGTTGTAAGAGAATATGAAGATTCGTCTACAACACCAGTAAGGGCAAGTATCTTTGTCATAAAAAATGTAAGAATACCGGCCAATACAACACCACCAAAACAGCCTATACAAGATGTAAGAGTTTTTGTGTTAGGACCGTTTACAATAAGTAATGTCATAATTATTGTGTAAGCACATATGCCTACTGACCATAAATAAATATTCTGACCACTTATAACAGCCGGAATAAATACTGCAAAAATTGCAATACAAGTAAAGCCTAATGAAATAATTGTGTTAAGACCTTTAGTTCTACCAAAGAATAAAAGTGCAATCAAGAATATAGCACCTAATACTAAAAGTGCGTCAGTTCTTATATACTCTGTAAACTGCCAACCGTTAGTATCATCATAGTCCAAAAGGATTTTATCCCCCTTTGTAACCTTTCTGTAAGGAACAGGGTCATAATCATCAACAACCTGTGTACCCTCTATTTCCTCTCCCGTATCCTTTAATGTGCATTTAAAGGAAATCTTGCTACCACCAAGACCATTTTGATAAGTATAGTCCTGTTCATTAGTTATTTCAGTAATAACACCAGGGTGAGTAGCATCTACCCCTTGATTATTTAATAATTTGTAGTTTGCCATAGTGTACTTGTTGCCGAAGTAACAAAATAATATACTGAATATAACAACAGCAATATACACTATAATATTTTTTGTTTTATAACTCAAAACAAACACCTCTTTCTCATTCCTAGTTATTGTATCACAAATGCCGAAAATTGTCATAAAAACTTTGATTTGTAATATTTTTATAATATATTTAGGCAATAAAAAAAGCCCCTTTCGGAGCTTTTTCTATATTGTATTATTTCATTTTAAGCATACTTTCGTTTGCTTCTTTGCCTGATTTATTTACACTCTTACCTAAAGCAAGTTCCCAATAGTTAGAGTCGCTAATAAGTGGAGTCTGGCTATTGTTCTTGTATTCCTTATTGTAATTTTCAGTAGGAATTCTATCAACCGCACCACCATTGTATGAAACAGCACCAGTTACAGTATAGTTGTACTGGTCAGCCTTATCTGTAAAGAAGTTAAAGTTGCTTTCAGCATTGTTGTATGCCTTAACATCAATAAGAGTAAGACTAGGGTTGAAGTTAGTTGTAACACCACAAGCTAAGTTATCGTAAGCAACACAATTTTTAAGAACATGGTTTACAGCAATATTTTCGCCACCCATTTTGAAACCGTTGTGACCACCAGCACCGTAAGGAGTTTCTGTACCATCTTCATTTAATCTAAGACCCATTTTATAAGCCTGACAATTTTCAAGAGTTACAGCACCAATAGCACCAGTATTTACCTTTGTATAGCAGTCCCAACCGTCATCAAGGTTATGGTGTGATTTACAATTTCTGTAAACATTACCGTCGCCAGAAGTAAGTTTAGTACCAAAACCGTCAGCATTAATCATAGCTGGGTCACAGTTGTTGAAAGATTCACAATTTTCAATAAGGTTATAACCTGGCCAAAATTCTCTAGTCTGGTCATCATCAATTCTACTAATCTGGAAACCTGTATCTCTGTTATCATAGAAACGGCAATTTCTAACTACACAATGAGAACCACCTAAATTAAACGCCTTTAAGTTATTACCAGAATTTCTGACATCCATATTTTCGAATACCCAGTAATTACCGCCTGTATAGAAACCTGCACAAGTAGCACCTAGGTCAATGATGGCTCTATCATTTTCGTCAGCTCTAATTGTCTTTGGCTTTTCAGCTGTACCGTCATCGCCTATAGAAATATCAATTCTTGATGTTCTGTTGTATACACCACCGGCAAGCTGAATTGTCTGACCAGCCTTGCAAAGACCGATTGCTGTATCAATATCAAAAGGATTTTCCTTTGTACCATCGCCATTGAAACTACCCTGTGGAGAAACATAAAGTGTAGTAGCATTTGCTGGAGTTTCCTTGCAATAAACAGTCTTTCTAACAACAATAGGTTCAAAACTACTGAGGTTGAGAGATTTATCTGGAGTATAAACAGCTACTATCTTGTTTGCTGTATTATTTTTAAGTTTAGCTGTAAAGTGCTGAGTATCAGCCATATCTACATTCTGAGCAACAACAGCATCATTTACCTTAATTGTTACTTTACCCTTGCTGTCAGATGTAGCTAAATCAAAGCCATAGTTTTCGCTTGTTGAATAGCCCTTTGTCTTAAAGCTAATACCTGCTGTAGCTGGTTCTTCTTCCTTTTCAGCAACTTTCTGGTCTGTACTTCTGTCAGAAGTTCTAAATTCTACATTTGATACATCAATGTCAGCCCATCTTGAAGTAAAGAAACCAACATAAACCTTATCACTCTGAACTGTAAGGAAACTATCGTCATTGTAAACTGTAGTCTGAGTTTTACCTGTCTGATAGTCATAGCACTTAGCATAAAGACCACCATTCATTCTTTCGAGAGTAACTCTGTATGTATTACCCTCCTTAGGGAATTCACTATTAATAGCGTAAGGTCCTATTCTCTTACCACCACCGTCAGTAGCTGTAACACCTTCTCTTACAATAAGGTTAATTCTGTTCATATTAATAATCTTATCGTAGTCCTTAGTGCTTTTATCTGCTGGATAGCCTGTACCAGAATAACCACCACAAATTACCATATTAGATGCAAAAACAGCACCGTTATCAAGAGGCTGTGAAACACCCTCGCTATCTTTCTTTGCCTTGCTTTCATCAGTAACAATCTTACCATCTTCGCCAGTCAAAGGAATAACATCTCTAGCCATAATACCAAAGGCTTCCTGACCACTTCTCTTAGTATCATTGTTATCGTGTTCAAGATACTTGTTTACCTTAATATCAGCAGTAACTCTGAAATCTTCGTTACCGTCTACAGTTGTATAGTAATAGCTAATACCGTCGTGGTCCTGTGTAATCTTACCAGAGCCGTTCCAAGACCTTACATTAATCTTGCCATTAACTGTGCCATAGTCATCAGCTGTAACACCACTAATACCCTCGTCTTGCTTGTCATAATTAGAACTCTGACCAAATACAACCTTTCTCCACTTAGCATCTTTAGCCTCAACTACTGTACAAGGTAATTCTACACTACCTTCCTTGCTACTAACAGTAACAGAAGTCTTACCAACCTTAGAAGTATCAAATTTATCTGTGTTTACAGTAAAATCTGTTAATTCATCTTCATCGCCGTTATCATACTTAACAACAACAGCCATATCTTCCTTATCAAAACTTTCGCCTACATTGTATGTAGTCTTAGGATATTTTGTAAGCTCAATACCTGTAACCTGCTTTTCCTTTACAGTAACAGTATTAGATACATCTAAACCACCGGCTGAAATCTTAACTTCCTTTTCGCCTGCTGTTTTAGAATCGAAACCTGTTAAAGTATAAGAACCTGCTGGAACAATTTCAGAAACAACCTTGCCACTATCATTTGTATAGCTTGCAGTTACTTCTATAGTGTTTGTATCAAGCTGGTCATTTAAGTAATACTCTGTATCAAAGCCCTTACCCTTAGCCTCAAGAGAAGAATAAGCATTTTTATTTATGTAAATATTGTAACTACCTACAGCTGTAGTGTTGATACCCTTTTGTGGCTTTACATTTACTTTAACAATCTGATGACCTATACCTGTTACAGCATCGCCGTCTTTAATTGTCTTACCGTTAAGAGAGAATGTATACTGGTCGCTGTCAAGTTTCTTTGTAGTACCGTCTGAATAAACAGCCTCTACAGAAATACCTGTACTACTGAAAGGACCATTTAAGCTATAATCTGTCTTTACTGGAGTGAAACCAATTTTAACATCAGTTAATGCAACATTTGCAACACTAACATCAATGTTAGCCTTTGCCTCGCCATAAGAAAGAGTAATTGTCTGCTTACCTGTCTTAGTTGCATCGTAACCAGAAGCAAGGAAACCAGTTACATCTTCCTTTGTACCGTCATCATATGTAACAGTACCAGTAAGACCTGATAAATCGAGTTTTTCGCCATAAGAATAAGCTGTCTTGCACTTGCCCTTTAAAGTAAGAGAAGTAGCCTTTCTTGTTTCAGTTTTAAGAGAAACATTTGTAAATGTAACCTTTGCATTTCTTGCAATATAAAGGCAAGGATAAATTTCGTCTTCCATTGCAGTCATTTCAACAGTTGTTGACTTGTCCCCACAAGTAAGAGTATAAGCATTACCTACTTTTTTAATAGATAAATCAAATGTACCTAAATTTTCCCCTGTATTTGCAAAAGTATCAGATAAAGCATCGCCAACCGTTTTCTTACTGCTGTTTGCTCTTACAAGAGAATGAATTGCCATAGGACTGTCTTTCTGAGAAGCATAAGAGCCTAAAAAAACACCGTCATCATATGTCTTATCATCAGTTTTATTGTAAAGTGAATCAAGTACACCAATACCAACAGAACCCTGCTGAGGATTACTGCCGTCTTTTGCTGTATTATAAGAATCAATGTTTACTGTAGCCTTTAATTCAAAGTCTTCATCAGCCTTTAATTCATTAGCATAGTAAACAATACTATCTTCGCCATCTGTAAATTTACCATTATTAACATTATCATTTGACATTGTAACAGTTGAGCCGTTTGCATTTACTGTATATGCAGCAGCATCAGCTTTACCAGTCCAGCCTTTTTTCCAAGAGCCTTCTGCAAATGAAATTGCACTAAAACTACTTAAAGAAAATGCTAAGGCAAGACCAAAACATACTAATCTCTTTTTCATATATCAGAGAACCTCCTATAAAAAGTGCATAAATTTAACACCAAATCATACAGTATAATTATACAAGTCTTATGGTTAAAATGCAATTCTTTTTTTCATTGATTTATGTAAAATTTTATCTTCTATGTAAACCTCTCCATATTCCTCAAAGCCCAGAGAACCATAAAAGCCTAAGGCGTGAGTTTGGGCGTGAACAATAATTTCCTTATATCCACACTCTTTTGCCTTTTCCAATAGGGAATTCATAAGTAGTTTACCAGTTCCTGTGCCTCTGTACTCCTTTAAAACTGCTACTCTGCCTATTCTCATTTCATTCTCCACTTTTATAAGTCTGCCAGTAGCCACAGGGCTGTTGTTATCATATACAACAGCCTGTATTACACCTATGTCACTACCGTCAAATTCATCACATTCAGGAATATTCTGTTCTTCTACAAACACCTTTCTTCTTACATAAAAGGCATCTGCATTTTCGTCTTTATAAAACTTTACTTCCATAAATACACTCCTATAAAGGACTTGAAGAAATCTTCTTTGCTCGTCTTGGGTATTTTTCATCAGTTGATTTTACCTTTGTAATTTCAACTATTGTGTGGGTAATATCAGTTTGTGGAAGTGTAACTTCCTTTACAGAAGTTATTTCGCCACCTAATATTTCAACAGCCTTTTCGCCCTCTTTTATTTCATCATAAGCTGTAGGTCCTTTAAGAGCTACAAACTTTCCACCAACTTTAACATAAGGCAAATCATATTCACTTAAAACATTAAGAGAGGCAACAGCTCTTGAAACAGCTATGTCATACTGTTCTCTATGCTCCGGCATACGACTGCCTTCTTCTGCTCTTGCGTGTATATAGTGAACATTTTCAAGTTCTAAATCCTGACCAACAGTTTCAAGAAAGCCAATTCTCTTTTGCAAAGCATCTAAAAGAGTAAGCTCAATAGTTGGTTCAGCAATTTTTAATGGCAATCCAGGAAAACCTGCACCAGTACCTACATCAATAACACTTTTCCCCTTAAAGTCAAAGTACATAAGAGGAGTTAAACTGTCGGCAAAATGCTTTATGAAAACCTGTTCCCTTTCTGTAATAGCAGTAAGGTTCATTTTTTCGTTCCATTCTACCAACAAGTTCATATATTGAACAAACTGTTCTTCTTGTCTGTCATTAATTTCTATATTTAACTTTTCTAAATATTCTTTTAAGCTATTCATAAGCACCTCACATATTTAAGTGAACTAAAAGCATATTTACATCAGCAGGAGATACACCACTTATTCTGCTTGCCTGTCCAATATTAACAGGGCGAACAGCCTCTAACTTCTGTCTAGCCTCAATTCTAAGACCCATTACCTGTTCATAATCAATGTCTTCAGGTATTTTTCTAGCCTCTAACTTCTTAAACTGCTGTACCTGATGTTGCTGTCTTGTAATATAACCCTCGTACTTAATCTGTATGTTTACCTGTTCTCTAACATCGTTTGGCAATTCTGGTCTGTTAAAATCTATTGGTGCAAGTTTGTCATAATCCATCTCAGGGCGTTTAATAACATCGGCCATTTTAATACCATTGTTTAAAGGTGTTGAGCCATAGCTTTCCAAAAGTGAATTTACTTCTAGTGTAGGTCCTAAATTAATTTTCATTACTCTTGCAATTTCATCTTCAATAGCCTTTTTCTTTTCACAGAATTTAGCATATCTTTCGTCAGTAATAAGACCATATTCGTGACCCTTTTCAGTTAATCTTAAATCTGCATTATCCTGTCTTAAAAGCAATCTGTATTCAGCTCTTGAAGTCATCATTCTATATGGTTCGTGGCTTTCCTTAGTTATAATATCGTCTATTAATACCCCAATATAGCCCTCTGACCTGTCAAGTATTAAAGGCTCTAATCCCTTACAGTATGCACCGGCATTTATACCACCCATAATACCCTGTGCTGCTGCTTCTTCATAACCACTTGTACCATTAAACTGACCAGCACTAAAAAGACCAGCAATATTTTTAAATTCAAGAGAAAGTTTAAGCTGATTTGCGTCAATGCAATCGTACTCAATGGCATAAGCTGTTCTCATAAAACGCACATCTTCAAGACCTGGAAGTGTTCTGTACATAGCAATCTGAACATCTTCTGGAAGTGATGAACTCATACCCTGAACATACATTTCGTTAGTGTCTTCGCCCTCTGGCTCAATAAATATCTGATGTCTGTCCTTATCAGCAAAACGAACTACTTTATCTTCAATAGATGGACAATATCTAGGACCAGTACCAGTTATTACACCTGAATAAAGAGGAGAACGGTCTAAGTTCTGTCTAATAATTTCGTGAGTTTTTTCGTTTGTGTATGTCAAATAACAGCTAATCTGTTCTCTAGCAATATCTTCTGGCTTATTTTCAAAAGAAAATGGAACAATCTTTTCATCGCCTGGCTGTTCTTTCATTTTTGAAAAATCAATAGTTCTCTTATCAACTCTAGCCGGTGTACCTGTCTTGTATCTTCTTAATTCTACACCTAACTTTTTAAGGCTGTCACTAAGATGATTAGCTCGTCTTAAACCATTAGGACCACTTTCAATAATTGTATCGCCATAAAGGCAACGAGCCTTTAAGTAAGTACCAGTACAAATTACTGCTGCCTTACACTTGTAAAGAGCATTACTTTCAGTAATAACACCTGTTACTTTGCCGTCTTCAACAACAATTTCGTTTACTTCCCCTTGACGCACAAGTAAATTTTCTGTGTTTTCAAGAGTCTTTTTCATTTCATTGTGGTACTTAGT
>OBHX01002189.1_pt1 | contig 15587 bp, 12 predicted proteins | sample 1519331 | NCBI WGS metagenome assembly OBHX01 (sample SAMEA2602897, study PRJEB22501) | metagenome
CTCAAATCGTGACATCTAATCCGAGGTTACAACCTGACACACATTTTGCAGTAGATATGTTTCCATATAAGAAAACCGAGCTTTTTCAGAAGTCTGGCTTCAAATCCAAACCTCCGAAAAAGCCCGGAAATACGCCGCTTTCTGGCACTTATTTATCTTTCCTTGACATCAATACTACCGTCTCAATATGTGTATCGTTGTCCAAACTCAAGCTCATATCTTCCGCAATAATCGGGAGTTTGAATTTGATGGACTTGAGCCACTGACCGTTGGGCTGACGTTCCTCATAGATCTGGACTTCGGAAAGCAGCGATTCCATGAGCTGCCGCTTTTCCTGATCGTCCATGACGGAATAGAGCTTATCAAAGTAAATCAGCACCTTGTAGATGTTGTCGCCTGTCAGCTTTTCCGCCTCAATCGCCATCTTCTTTGCTCTGGCGGCAACGAGCTGGTTTTCCGTGTCTTCGATTTTATCATACATCTTGTAAAGTCGGTCATCAAGGTCTGCTTTGCGTTTGATGTAATGCTTATCGTCCGGGTCGAGGGAATCAATCTCATCCATCAGCCGAGCCTTTACGGAGTAGCTCTGGCGAAGCTGCTTTTCATGCGCCGCAATCTCCTGCTCAATGGCAGAGGTATCCACCTTCATGCTGATTTTTTCCTGCATCATGGCAGCGAACTTCGGATTGCTTACCAGTTTTACGATAACCTCAGTAACGGCGCTGTCCAGCAGTTCTTCATTGATCTGCTTCTTGAAGTTGCATTTATGCCCGCGCGTCATCGCACGGTGCTTACAGCCATAGTAATAAAAATCCTTGTATTTTGAGCCATCCGCCTTATGCTTGATGCTTTTGTTTCCGTACATTCCCACGCCGCAGACCGGACATTTTACAATGCCGGACAGCAGATGAATTTTGGTGTCCTTGCCCCTGTTGACGTGTTCGTATTTCTCCGCTTGTGCCAGCAGCTTGACCTGCGCCTCGTGCCATAGTTCTTCGGAGACAATTCCCTCATGCAGACCATCTACCAGCAGATAATCGTCTTGTTCTACCAGCCGGTAATCATTTCGGGTGCCATGCACCTTCTCCGTTCGACGTCTGCCATAGGCGATTTTCCCGCAGTATACCGGATTTTTCAGAATCCTGCGGATCAGCGCCGCATCGAATAAAGGATTTTTTCCGTTTTGTCTTTGAATTTTGTGAATCCCGTGGGTTGCAAGGTATTTTGCAAGGCCGTTTGCGCCGGTATCCGTATGCACATACTGGTCAAAAATCACGCGGATTGCCGCTGCTTCTTCCTCATTGATGAAAAGTTGTCCCTTTTCCAGCTTGTAGCCATAAGGCGCAAAGCCGCCATTCCATTTTCCTTCACGGGCTTTCTGGATTCTGCCCTCCATTGTCTGCACACGGATATTCTCACGCTCGATTTCAGCCACAGCAGAGAGAACGGAGATCATCAGCTTCCCGGCGTCCTTGGAGGAATCGATCCCATCCTCCACGCAAATCAGATTGACGCCAAAGTCCTGCATAACCTGCAAGGTGGACAGCACATCTGCCGCATTTCTGCCGAAACGGGAGAGTTTGAACACCAGCACATAGGACACGCCGTCTTTACCGGACTTGATATCCTCCATCATGCGGTTAAATTCTACACGCCCTTCAATGGACTTGCCGGATTTACCGGCATCCTCGTATTCTCCCACAATCTCATAGTCATTGAACTCGGCATAGGCTTTCATTCTGGATTTCTGTGCATCCAGAGAGTATCCGTCAATCTGCATGGCGGTGGAAACTCTCGTATAGATATATACTTTTGTCTTTTCTTTCTTCATCTCACAATCCTCATTCGTGCCACATACTGCGGCGCCTTTATGTATCCTTACTCCGAAGCTCTTCCGGAGTAAGTTTGGACACTAATTACACGATTATTATATCATGCTGTTTTAGTTTTTTCAATAATGTCATCTGTCTGTTCGGGAATATTTGTAGCTCCGGCAGTTTCTTTCCCTAAACAATTCGGCGGCTCTGGAAGGTTGTCAATGTCCAGAACCGCCGCATATTTTTCTATTAAGTTGGCAAGCAAATCAGCAAAGCCGCTCCACTCATCCTTATTCCAATCCGCTATAATGGTTTACCTCCTGTTTCTTACTGCCACGCTGTGTGTACGCCTGGATGATCTCCGGAGGGATACGGTCAAGAATCCCTTTTACCCGTTCATAATCGCTTTGCAGCCTTGCTTCCTGTAACTTCTTGACGGTGCTCTGCTGCTGGCTCTTTTCCAAAGCTTCCGTCAGATCATCGTTTTTCTTTTTCAGCGCCTTTTTCTCGGACTCAGCTGTGGTAAAGCACCTCTGATATTTCTTCATCTGTGTTTCCATCGCCGCCACATCCGGGATATATTTCTCCAGAAATGCGGCAATCTGCGCTGTCCGCTCCTTATAGTTGGTGAATTTCACATCGGAGAGCATGGCGTCCAACTTCTCCATCTGTTTTGTCAAACGGGTCATCTGTTTGAACACTCTCGGCGGGATATGGTCACGGCCAGTCTCACTGGCACTCTCGCCACGCTCCAATACCGGATACTTCCTGACCATATGTTCCCAGAACTTGTCCTGCCATTGGGTCATCTTTTTGCGGTTTCCCAGAATCTCCTTGGCACACAGCCGCTTATCTTCCGTCAACGGGACAAAAGAAAGGTGCATATGGGGCGTTTTCTCGTCCATATGCACCACGGCAGAGATAATGGTTTCGGGGGATTGGTTCTGTTGGATAAACTCCAATGCTTCATTGAAGAATTCTTTGATTTCAGCCTGTTTCTTGCCCTTGAAGAACTCCGGGCTTGCGGTAATCAGCGCTTCTACCACACGAACACTGTCGGAGCGAGTGCGGCATCCGGCTGCGGCAATTTGCCGTTCGGACTCTGTCCGGTACTTTCTTTCCGGCTTAACAAGGTGGAAATTCAAATGGCTCCGACTGGTGTCAATATCCGGATTGCTTGCGTATTCTTCTTTAGTGCGCTCATTGTGGGCTTCAATACGCCCGATCTCCGGCCCCTTATACTTGACAAATCTCAAAATAGCAAACTGTCCTTTTTCCATTATTTTTCCCGACCTTTCTGCCACACGATGTCGTAGCCCAATACATCAGCCAGCTCCAAAACCTCTTTATAACGGATACTTTCCCGCTGCAGTTTGGCCGACAGGTTGGAAACGCTGTCCGACCAGCCGTATTCGTCATGCAGCAGGTCAACCACTTCCTGCATTGTAATTCCGGCACGCACAATCTGTGCCTTGATTTCGTTGCGTACATTCATATCAAAAAATCCTCCATAAAATATCATTGTTGATTCGGTGCACACTCTCCGCTTCAAAGTGAAACCGATACACCGAGCAGTGAAAAATCTGCAATCTCTGAAATCCGTCCAGAATTTCTCCTGTAATGTCCTGTCCATATCTGACCATATCCCACTTTACTGTTCCGTGTGATTTGGGCTGGGACAGTAAAAACACCCACCATTCCCTAAACACGGTACACGATTCAGAGAAGCGCGATTCCGTAAAATCATTTCGTCCTGCGGCCAAAAACTTGCCTGTTTCCACTACCCTTGAAAATCCATGCCCCAAAACAGGTCTTTAAGGATGCTTCTGCCAAAAGGAAGTGGGGTGGACTGAAAAGTACATGTACCAAGTGTACTTTGGTACCGTAGTACATTTGGTACGGGTGGTACATGTATTTTCGGGTCACTTTCGCTTTTACAGAAACGGTTTTTGCAAAAGCTCAATGCCGACAAAACCTCTGGCGAACTTCCCACCGCCGATATTGACCTTATTTGTGTATTCAAGGTGATAGTGACTCTCATTCTGTTTGAGAAAGGAGCAAAAACGCTTTTGCGAAAGGCTGCTCATGGCATTATCATCACACCACAGCTTGTAAACAGCGTACAGGTCTTTGGAGCTGACTTCGTAATCTGCCTTGAAACGGATATACCCCTCGGAGCCTAAAAAATCGATAATGTTGTTGCCGTCCGATACCGCAGCCTCCATGTTGTCCTGCGCCGACTGGCTAAGTGTAAACTTGTAATCGTTGGCAATCAGGCGATGCAGGCCCGCAAGTGCCCACAGGAAAATGCCTTCCGCTTCGGTGCACATCTTTTCCGCAATATACGGATCGTCTTTCCGGTTCGGGTCTTTTTCTTTGGCGGAAAGGATAATCTGTCTGCGGAAAAAGCCCACGCTGTGGTCATTGAGAGATTGTAGGACGCCGTTGCCCAAGCCGATAAAGCGCACATACAAATCGCCCTGGTAGCTCTGCTGCCCCTTTTTCTCCAGATCCATCGGCAATTCTGCGGTGATGATTGCCTTGATGTGATTGGTCTGGGGCAAGGCTTCCAGCTTCATATCATCGTCCAGCATCACAAGCTCATGCTCCAGATCGGCACGAGCGAAGGGGCTTGTCTCCACCTTTGCGATACTGCCTGTGTTCATGTTGCTGCCCAGCAGCGCACGAAGGACAATACCAATGCGGCTTTTGCCCTCGCCACCTTTGCCAATCAAAAGAAGCATCTTCTGGCCTTTGGTGGAGGGAATAAAGCAGTATCCCATAAATTCCTGTAAAGTCAGAATGTCCTCTGGCTCCAAAAGCTGAGACAAAAAATGCAGCCATGTCACTGGCTGCGGAGCTTCTGGATTGTAAGAAACGGGCAGACGGTTCCGGCAGAAATCCTTTTGCGGACTGAATGTGCCGTTCAGATAATAGGTGCCGTTCGCCACATGGATGCGGTCTTGATACAGGGACAGCTTTTCGGTGCAGCACTCCATCCGCATGACATCCAACAGATTTGCGACTTTCTTTGCAATCCCACTGGTCACATAACACTTGATGCGGTCATAAATCACCTTTTTCAGGCGGTTTTCATCGTGTACTCTGCCGTTGACCGTGAAAAACGCTCCGTTTACCGTGACCATTGGATATTTCCGGAGAAATTCTTCGCAGAATAGGGCTTCGTTGATCTTCCTGCCATCAAACCACACCGGATTATCAAAGTGCGCGGTCTGCGTCATTTTCCCGCTCATAGCGTACATCCTCCTCTCTCTTTCTTGTGGTGTAGTCATGGAGAAACGCAACCTTGCTATCCTTCATCAGCTCGTCCACCACAGCAACACGTTCTTCCAAATCACCTACGGTCAGAATGTCAGTCAGATACTCGATGCGGTCAAGCATCTGGCAGGCTTCCACAAAACGATCATTCAGAGCATCGTCCGGCGTTTTGGGTGCATACCGTACTTTCCAATCTTCCAGCAGATGCAGATAATCCGTCAGCACACGGAAGCAAAACATTTCATCCTCCCGAAACTGCCGGATGTGAGGTCGCTTGGGTTTGTGGGGAACTACCACAACCTGTCCCGGCTGTGTAGATATACCGAAGTCCGCAGCCAGTCTTTGTGCCGCTTCATAGCTGCTGAGATCAAACATCTGTGCCGCAAAGTCGATCACATCACCTTTGGCTCCGCAGCCGAAGCAAAAGAAATATTCCTCATTCAACTTCAAGCTTGGATGCCTGTCATTGTGGAATGGGCAGCAAGCCATGCCGTTGCGGCTGACTTTCAGCCCGTAGTGTTCGGCGGCTTGTCTTACAGGAACTGCCGCTTTCACAGTTTCAAAAATATTCAAATAGCAATAATCCTCCTGCTTGCTCTTGGTTAAGCCGTTCTACCCATTCCGTTTCCTGACAGGCAACCCTGCTCGGCGCTGTGTCGTCTCCTTTGTGGAGCGCTCGTTCCTTTTACAGAAGTCATGGCGGTTTATCTCGGTCTGGACGGTCATTCGATTTTCAAGGCGTCTTTTCGATCCATCGTGAGCCAAGTTTACTGCAAAAAATAAGCGACCTTCGTTTATGCACGAAAGCCGCAAATGTCGGAAGTATAGACTTGAAAAATTGCAAATTTGCACAGGGTGGTTTATAATGATAGTAGGTTGGGAGGCGTTGCACATGAAGAAGAACTATGACGATGAGCAGGAAAATACCACTGCGTACCGTGTCCGCCTATTACGCCAGGACAGGGGATGGAGCCAAAAAGAACTGGCAGACAAAATATTTGTTGCTCACTCTCAGATCAGCCGTTTGGAGAGTGGAGAAACCACAAATATTGGCAGCGCTTTGTTAGTCTCGCTGGCTAAGGTATTCCATGTTTCAACAGATTATCTACTTTGCCTTACGCCCATTAGCGTACCGAAAAGCTATGATATTTCCCAGCTGGGATTATCAGAGGAAGTAATCCGCAGGCTGATTTTGAAAACGATTGACCCCGATGTGTTAAACAGGCTTTTGGAGCATGACCAGTTCCCAAAACTTTGTGCTTTGATGAAAAACTATTTCAGCAATACCGTTGCAAATGGTATCATGGCAAGAAACCAGATTATTGACCTTGCCACTGATCCTCTTGCAGAGCTGATGAGCGCCGATCCTTCAAAGCGAACGGAAATGATAAAAGGCCTGAGTTTTCTGAACTCCAGCAAAATTCAGAGTAATGAAGCAGACATAGAGAAAATCAAAAACATATTGATGAAGATCATTCGGGATGTAAAAGAGGACATGGCAGAGGAGCAACCCAGTGGAGCGGTTGCTACAGCAGAAGCAGTAAAGGGGATTCGTGCCGCATTACCGGACAAGCCACAATCTGAATTGACAGCCGATGATGTGTCAACAGCCATTACTGCCTACATAGGAACGATGATCACAATGGACGAGAATACTTCAGAACTGTTCCAGCAGCTTGCCAAGCAAGTTCTTGAGCTCCCCTTGGATAGGGAAAATTAAGCGTGTCGCTGCGGCGGGTTTTTATATACCTCTTGCGCCCCCGTTGACACAGAAAAACTTTTCGCACAGCTACAAGGTTTTCTGCGCCACCTACACCCGAACAGCCGGATTTTGCTCATGGCAAATCCTTCATTTTGTGTATCTTACAGCCCACAAAATCCGCCTGTTCTGCTGCCACTGAAAACGGTCTGTCTGGCGTGGGACAGCCCCTTTCCAGCGTCAGCGGTCGCAAAAGGTATAACACACTAGACTTTGCAAGCAAAATCGTGTGCCAACAGGGGTGCTGCTCGCCCCTATTGGAAACCCAGAGCCAAAGGGGCTATGCCCCTCTGGACACCCGCCTGTCCATGCAGTGGCGATCCATCCTGCTCCCACACGACGGATACGCTCCTGCCCGAACAGGTAAAACAGGCACAGAGGTTTGCCCAAATAGCGGGTAAATCTCTGTGCCTGTTTTGGTCAGCAGTGGCTGGGAAAAGGTGAACGGAAAGCCTTGCTGACTGATAAATTCGAGTTGGATATTTTCGTATTGAGATGCGAAAATCTGTTGTCCTGAATTCCTGTATCTGGTATAATAAAAGCGTCGAATTTTCTGACCAGAGGTACCCATATGGCCATTTCTTACAATAAGCTCTGGAAACTGCTCATTGATCGTAAAATGAGCAAGGCAGACTTACGCCGTGCGGCGGGAATCGCTCCCAATACCATGACAAAGCTAAACCGCGACGAAGAAGTAACCCTAGAAACGCTGGGGAAAATCTGTGCCGCATTGGGTGTCAATATTGGGGATATTATCGATTTACTTCCCCAGGTATAAGTATATTTATCGCATAGGAGATTTCTTAAGATGTTTGATATGGATCAAAAAATAGATTTTCAAGCGCAAGAAAATGCCACCAAGATGATAGGGTACGTAAAAAAGGCCGCGGAAATAACCCATACAGTCATCATGGCGGGTCAAAAAGCATCAAAGGCTGTTTCTGCAATTCAAACACAAGATAAGAGCAGAAAATGGACAGTTTTGCAGGAATATCTGAAAGAATACAGTTTATTTATCAATAACACAACCTTTCTTACCGGAGTTTGCGTCTACCAAGTAAATGCGGAGTTCTATGCTGAGGTTAATTTGCAGGAGCTTGACCGGCAGCTTCAAATTATGGTTGGAATCGTATACCTGAAAGAGGCAGTTCGTGCCGCAGTCAGTGAGACATATAAAGAGTACCTGAAAAAGTTGCTGAGGGAAAGTGGAATATTCACCGAGGCACAGCTAAATCTTTTGTAAATCAAATGGAGAGCCAATATGCCAACACTTGAATGGATTGGAAAAGATAAAGTGGTAAACCACCACCAGGAGGTGCCTTACCGGGTGCTGGAGCGCCAGTACAGTTATGATGAAGCCGGACAGCACGCCGAGGACAATGGCAGCGAAAACATGATTATCCACGGTGACAATCTGGAGGCACTGAAAGCCCTGCTGCCCCGGTACGAGGGCAAGGTAAAGTGCATCTACATTGACCCGCCTTATAATACCGGTAATGAGAAATGGGTATACAACGACAATGTCAATGACCCCAAGATCAAAAAGTGGTTGGGAGAAGTGGTTGGCAAAGAGGGCGAGGACCTCTCCCGGCATGACAAATGGCTGTGTATGATGTACCCCCGTTTGAAGCTGTTGCAGCGGCTGTTGGCCGAAGATGGATTTATTTTTGTAAGCATTGATGTTTTTGAATATGCAAATCTCAAATGTATAATGGATGAAATATTTGGGGTTGCAAATTTTAGAAATTGTATTTCTGTGCGTCGAGGTATAAAAAATGTTCAGGCCCAGTTTGAAACTGTGCAGGCGTTGTCATTAGGGCATGAGTATATTTACTTGTATTCTAAGAATCCTCAAGCTAAACTTCCCAAACTTTCCAAAGACTTTGAAATTGAAAAAGCAGGGAAATGGGATACGTTTTGGCGTGGAACAGATAGACCTACTATGCGATATGAAATTTTTGGATACTGCCCAGAAAAAGGTCAATGGAGATGGGAAAAAACAAGAGCCAGCAAAGCAACTAGAAATTATGAAAAATTTCTTTCCGAATATGCAGATAAGATGTCCATTGATGACTACTATATTGAACATCTGATGGCAACAAATGAAAAACTAGATTTTGTCCGAATGAATGAAACGGGTACGATCCAGTATTATGTCCCACCACAATCAGGAAAACTATTGAGCGACAACTGGATGGACATTCTTTTGTCTGGCTCATATGCTGGATTTGATACAGAAAAAAGCATTTTGTTGCTGGATAGAATTGTAAAATGGATAGCTACAGATAATGATATAGTTCTCGATTCTTTCGCCGGTTCCGGCACTACTGCCCATGCTGTGCTGAACATGAACAAGGCCGACGGCGGCAACCGCAAATTCATCCTGGTGGAAATGATGGACTACGCCGACAGCATCACCGCCGAGCGTGTAAAACGAGTAATTGGCGGCTACGGCGAGGGCAAAAAAGCCGCGGAAGGTACTGGAGGCAATTTCAGCTACTATGAGCTGGGGCCTGTGCTTCTGCTGCCAGACGGCAACCTCAACGAAGAAGTAGGCCCGCAAAAAATCCGGGAATACGTCTACTACATGGAGACTAAAGAGCCCTTGCCCGCCGAACAGCCCACGGACGAGCCTTACTTCATGGGCCTGTGCCGCAACACCGCCTATTACTTCTACTATGAGCGGGAAAGCGTCACCACGCTGGACCATGCCTTTTTGGCTACCGTCCAGACAAAAGCCGAGGGCTACACCATCTATGCCGACCTATGCGCCATCCCGCAGGAGACCCTGCGCAAGCATAACATCACCTTTAAGAAAATTCCTCGGGACATTGCCAGGCTGTAAAGGAGCGTGAAGAAATGGAACTGAAATCTTATCAGAAAGAAGTCATTGCCGATCTTGCTCGCTATCTGGAGCTGGTGGTGGAGCTGCAAAGCCCGGCAAAGGCGTATCAGACCCTCTGGAACGAAAAGAATGTTCTGGTGGGCTTCGGCGGTATGCCGAATTATGTGAATGTACTTCCCGGTGTGCCCCATGTGTGCGCCAAGGTGCCCACCGGCGGCGGCAAGACCTATATTGCCGCCAGTTCTCTGCGGACGATTTTTGACGCCATGCCCCAGCGCCGGGCCAAAGCCGTGGTGTGGTTGGTGCCCTCCGATCCCATTCTGACTCAGACACGCAAGGCGCTGGAAAATCCCGACCATCCCTACCGCCAGCGGCTGGATGTGGATTTTGGCGGGCGGGTACAGGTATATTCCAAGGAGCAGGCTCTCATGGGGCAGAACTTCACCCCTTCCGCCGTGACAGAACAGCTTTCTTTGTTTGTGCTCAGCTATGATTCCTTCCGTACCAGCAAAAAGGAGGGGCGCAAAGCCTATCAGGAGAACGGTTATCTGGCCGAGTTTGCAAAGTGGATGGATGATCCGTCCGTTCTGCTGGCCGATACCGATGAGACGGCGTTGATCCAGGTAATCCGCTATCTGAATCCGATGGTCATCGTGGACGAGAGCCACCATGCCACTTCGGATTTGAGCGTGGAAATGCTGCAAAACTTCAATCCCAGCTTTGTGTTTGACCTGACCGCCACACCCAAGAAGAAAAGCAACATCATCTCTTTTGTAGACGCCGCACGGCTGAAAAAGGCCAACATGGTCAAGCTGCCGGTCATTGTCTATAACCGTAAGTCTCAGGCAGATGTATATGGGGATGCTATCGCCATTCGTGCCAAGCTGGAGGCACAGGCCAAACGTGAGCAGGAAACCAGCGGGCGCTATATTCGTCCCATCGTTCTGTTCCAGGCACAGCCCCGCAACAATGCAGATAGCACCACATATGAAAAAATCAAGAAAACGCTGGTGGATGGCGGCATTCCCGAAAAGGAAATCGCCATCAAAACCGGCGATAAAGACGAGCTGAAAAATATGGACTTGCTGTCCCCAGACTGCCCCATCCGGTACATCATTACCGTCAACGCCCTGAAAGAGGGCTGGGACTGCCCCTTTGCCTATGTGTTGGCCACGGTGGCAAACCGCACTTCTACCGTGGATGTGGAGCAGATTTTGGGGCGTGTACTTCGGTTGCCCTACACGCAGAAGAACAGCAGTGAAGTGCTGAATCTCTCCTATGTCATCACATCTTCCGCAGACTTCCACCAAACGCTGGAGAAGGTTGTGGCCGGGCTGAACAGCGCCGGTTTCAGCAGGCGTGACTACCGGGCACAGGATGTGGACGTTCCCATTACAGCTGCACCCACACAGGAACCGGAGCAGCTTCCCATTGTCCCCCCTCCCGCTGACGAACCAGATCTGCCGGAGGTAGACGGCTCGGATTTGAAGGCACGTTTTGAAGCGGCAACACATGAGGCAGAGCAATCCGTGCAGGATGGAACTATGCAGTCCGATCCCATGCTGTCACAGGCCCTGCAACAGAATAAAACCTATGAGGACGAGATCAACCAGGCCGATAACACCGCTTTGAGCCAGTCTCCATCGGAGGTGCGCGACAAAATGAATCAGTTCCGAATGAATGAGGAATTTGCAGACGAAGCCGCTGCCTTGCGCTTCCCCCAATTTATGCTGGAGACTGGCCCTAGTCTGTTTTCGGAAGCCCATGAAACCCTGGAACTGGAACATTTAGAGGGTGGTTTCTCTCTGCGGGACAAAGACGCTCATGTGGATTTCACTACCGTCAACGCTGAGATGGCGCGGGTGGATGTAGACGATAGCAAAGACAGCACCGCAAAGGCGTGGCGGTTATCTGGTGGCGACAGCGCCTTTTTCCGGGAGTGGTTCAACACCCAGCCCTCGGAAAAGCGGCTCTCGCTGTGCAAGGGCATTATCAAGCAAAAGCTCTCCAAGATGAACTGCGTCAATGACCGGGAACTGGATGAGTACATCGACCGGGTGATCGGCACCATGAGCGAAGATCAGCTCTCCGAGCTGGAACAGTCGCCGTATCCCTATGTCGTGAAAATTCAGGGAAAGGTAAAGGAATTGATTGCCCAGCATCGCTCCAGCGTCTTTGATACCTGGCTGGAGCAGGACAAGATTTCCTGCCTGCCCAACTATGCGCTGCCTGCGGTGATCTCCCCAACGGCATTTACCTCGATGGTGCCGAAATCGCTCTATACCGCCGAAGAAGATATGAACGAGTACGAGTTCAAGGTGGTGTGGGCACTGTCGGAGCTGGGCAACGTCAAGTGGTGGCACCGGAATATTTCCAGACTGGGCTTCCAGATTAACGGGCCCGTTCACGCCTATCCTGACATCATCGTGATGCTCCACAGTGGGAAGATTTTGATGGTAGAGACCAAGGGCGACCACCTGGACAACGATGAATCTAAGGAAAAAGCCAAAATCGGCGACCAGTGGGCGAAGCTGGCCGGAAAACAGTACAAGTATTACATGGTGTTTGAGACCAAGCAGCCGGACTATCCGGGAGCGTATTCCCTGGAGCGGTTTATGGAGATCGTGAATGGATTATAATTTTCCAGATATATTTGGAGGAACACATGAACACTAGAATCGAAATTTGTACAAAGGAAGATGAATCCACAACTGTTAAAGGCGGTATTTTAGAGCGGTTGGTGGCGCAAATATTGACGGTTCAGCAGTTTGAAGTTACCCAAACAGTGCGTGTAACCGGGATGGAAATAGATGTATATGCAAAACACAAAATCACAAATCAAGTGATTCTTGTTGAGTGTAAGGCTCATGAGAATGCTTTACCAGCGGATGTCATCACTAAATTGTTAGGAAACATAATGCTGCGCAAAGCTGATGCTTGTTGGCTCGTTACAACAGGGCCCCTGTCTAAGGATGCAGAAGGCACACGAATTGAATGGGAGCAAGAATCAAATAGCGAAAGAGGAAAACTGTCTTTTTACACACAGGACAGAATTCTAGATTTATTAGTTGGATCTAGGCAAATTCAGCCATTGGACAAGATTCTTGGGTTAATTTCAAGTGAATTTGTACCTGGAGATGATGCAATGTTAATGTGCACATCCTCCGGTATGTTCTGGATTATTCCGATTGTTGATCCTGCTCTGGGAATTTCTTCAACAGTTCTTGCATTTGATGCTGTTCATGGCCAAAGAGTAACATCAACCGAGCAGCTTAACAATCTGAAGGCCCATAGAAATAGTTTTAGTAGTTTTCAGTGGCTAGGGAGCGAAAGTATCGACTCTAAGCAAACAGAACTGCTTGCCGAAGAATATAGGAATATTGTTCCGGTAATAAGTGGTGATGATTGGAGCGATTATCGCCCAGCTAGACCAGAGGATTTTGTCGGTAGGAAGAAGATCTTATCGGATATACTGGATTTTTTAGAAAGTGTTAACAATGGAAATTCAAGAACGAGGTTGTTTTCCATAAAGGCACCATCTGGTATGGGAAAAAGTTCTGTTGTATTGAAGTTGGCTTCTCAGGTGACAACAAGCCGAAAGTATTCCAAAAAATTTTTTGTGTATGCGGTAGATGTTCGTACCGCTATGTCAGCGCGATATGCAGAAATGGCAATTAGATCTTGCTTTTCTGAAGCTGATTCACAAGGATTTACAGATGTTACAACGAGGGACATCAATTCAACTACTGTAAGTCAGTACCTAAATGATAGTTCAATTCAAAAGACATTAGAATATTTAAAACAACAAGGTAAAACTATAGTAATTGTATTTGATCAATTTGAAGAGCTGTTCTCTCAAAAGGGGTTGTATCCACTCTTTGATAATGTGCGTGTCCTTTGCAATGAGATAGATGCGCTACAAGGTCCACTAGTTTTAGGATTTGCATGGAAAACAGATTTAACGATTCCTGCTGATCATCCGGCATACTATATGTGGTCGAATTTGGCAGATAGGCGTAAAGAATTTGAATTGTCGCAATTTAAGGCGACAGAAATTAAAAGCGCTATTAAGCTTTTTGGTAGGCATTTGCAAGAGCCTGTTAATCCGATTTTAAACAATTACTTGACCAAACAATGTCAAGGATACCCTTGGTTGTTAAAAAAGTTGTGCATTCATGTTTTCAAGTTGATACACGACGGAAATAGCCAGGACTATGTTATTGGTCAAAGGCTTAATATAGTAGACTTATTTGAAAGAGATATTTCTGAACTAACGCCAGACCAGCACGCTTGCGTAATAGAAATTGCTAAATCTTCGCCGGCAGATTATTTTTCAATTACAGAAACATATGGTAGCGATATGGTGCAAACTCTGATAAACGGAAGAATTGTAATCCGACGCGCATCAAAGTTGACATTGTACTGGGATATTTTCCGAGATTATGTTTTAAATAAGACTGTTCCAGAACTTATGCTGGATTATATCCCTCAGCAGCAATTTAGAACAGATATGCGAGCATTTGCGTGCCTAATAGACAAAGGAGATTTGGCATCTTCGGAATTGGGAAAAGAATTATCTGTAAGTACGGCTACAATCGATAATATAATGATTGACGCAGTTATGTTTGGTGTTGCACAAAGAAATTCAAATACCATACATATAATTCCGGACTCTAAAGAGGCGCTTATTTCCACTCTCCAAGCTATTTTTAAGAAGCATACTGTATATGTGGAAATAAAAAAGTTGGGACTTGAATATTTTAATTATTCACATTTTGCGAAAATATTTCATACGATTTATACCGATAACAACATCAATGGCAAAACAAAGGCAACATATTGTAGCAAACTGTATAATTGGTTTGTTTGCTTAGGTTTGTTTGAAGAGGTTCAAGGCCAGACACATCTAATTAGCGCGCCAAGTGCTAAATCTGCTGCATTTAACTTGGATACAAGAAGCCGCAGAGGCCGTTATCAAAGCGGCGGGCAAAACCTGTTTTGGGGGCAAACTTCTCCTGAAAAAATGATTTGTGCATACAATTTGATTGATTCTGGGCGAACAAATTACAATGAGCTAAAATCAGATGGCTATAGAAATGCGATAGAAGCTTTAGTAGCAGCTCGTGCAATAAGAAAAAGTGGCGACGAGGTCCATACTATTTGTAGCCTCCCCCAAGCATTTGCTAATATTGAACAATCGGATACAATTGTGTTTGCAAAGTCTTTGCTTGAGAACAATCCATCCATGAAAAGTGACGAAATGGGGATTAAACTGGAAGAGAAGTTTACTAAAAAATGGAAAAGCGGATCAAGAATACGGTATGGCAATGCGGTGATTGTATGGGTCAAATATTTAGCAGCTAATGATCACAACTAATTACAACGAATTTTCAATAATTAATTGATGCAGTATAGTGAAGGTGTAATATTATAAAATAGCCAGGCCCGTACTACTTTTATAAGTAGAGAACGGACCTGGCTATTTTGTGCAATCAAACCCTAATTTGAAACCACAACTTTTACGAAATCATCTGGAAATGTTTTAGAGCTTCTATGATTGCTACTTCCTTTTCCGGCGGGCACTGTGGCACTTTTGCATCTTCCTTCTTTGGCAGGTTATAATTCTGTCCCACATCCAGCCCGCACTTCCGCTTGACTTGGGAGATATACAGGCTGGACACCTTCAAACCGTACTTCTCCAGCACGTAGGCTTTGATCTCGTCATAGGTAGCCTTGCTCTCCGCAGCCGTTAAATCCAGTTCATCCATGCTTAGATCAATCTCGATATGTTGCTTTGCGTGAAGTTTGGACAAAAGACATACCGTCTCCACATGTTCCGTGTGGGGGAACATATCCACGGGCTGGATTTTTAATGCTTTCCATCCGC
>OBHX01002192.1_pt1 | contig 15571 bp, 8 predicted proteins | sample 1519331 | NCBI WGS metagenome assembly OBHX01 (sample SAMEA2602897, study PRJEB22501) | metagenome
GAAAGAGGTAAGAATATGGAAGACACAAAAACATGTCTTGAGAAGCAGCCGTTATCTCAGGAAATGCTTGAAAAGATGAATGCTTACTGGCGTGCTGCCAACTATCTGTCAGCCGGTCAGTTATATCTTCTTGACAATCCGCTCTTAAAAGAGCCACTTACAATGGATCAGATCAAGAAAAAAATCGTTGGTCACTGGGGAACTGTCCCAGGACAGAACTTTATCTATGTACACTGCAACCGTGAAATCAAACGTTATGATCTGGATATGATCTTATTATCAGGTCCTGGACATGGCGGAAACTTCTTAATTGCCAATACATATCTGGAAGGTTCTTACAGCGAAGTATATCCGAACATCAGCCAGGATGAAGAAGGTATGAAGAAGATGTTCAAGCAGTTCTCATTCCCATGTGGAGTTCCGAGTCACTGTGCACCAGAGACACCAGGATCTATCAACGAAGGTGGAGAGCTTGGATACTCTATCGCTCATGCATTCGGTGCTGTATTCGACAACCCGGATCTGATCGCAACTGTTGTTGTTGGTGACGGTGAAGCTGAGACTGGACCGTTAGCTACTTCATGGCAGTCTAACAAGTTCCTGAACCCAGTTACAGACGGTGCTGTACTTCCAATTCTTCATTTAAATGGATATAAGATCAGTAACCCTACTATCTTCTCTCGTATTTCCCACGAGGAAGTTGAGAACTTCTTCAAAGGATGTGGATGGAAACCTTACTTCGTAGAAGGCGATGATCCGATGACAATGCACAAGAAGATGGCAGAAACAATGGATACTGTTATCGAAGAGATCAAAGCAATCCAGAAAAATGCACGTGAGAACAATGATCCAGAACGTCCGGTATGGCCAATGATCGTTCTGCGTACACCAAAGGGATGGACTGGACCAAAGGTTGTAGATGGACAGCAGATTGAAGGATCTTTCCGTGCACATCAGGTACCACTTACAATGGAAAGTCCAGAACATCTGGAACTCTTAAAAGAGTGGCTGGAAAGCTATCATCCGGAAGAACTCTTCGATGAAAACGGACACCTGATCCCAGAACTTGCGGAACTTGCACCTAAGGGAGATGCCCGTCTCGGAGCTAACCCACATGCAAATGGTGGATTATTATTAAAAGACTTAAGACTTCCTGATTTCCGTTCTTATGGAATCGAAGTTGAACCAGGTAAGACAAAGGCTCAGGATATGATCGAACTTGGCGGATATATCCGTGACATCTTCGAATTAAACGAAGAGAACAAGAACTTCCGTATCTTCGGACCTGACGAAAGTATGTCTAACCGTTTATACAAAGTATTTGAAACACAGAACCGTGACTGGAATGCCGGACTTCTTGACACAGACGATTGTCTTGCAAGAAACGGACGTATCATGGATGGTATGTTAAGTGAGCATATGTGTGAAGGATGGCTGGAAGGTTATCTGTTAACAGGACGTCACGGATTCTTCGCAAGTTACGAAGCATTCATCCGTATCGTTGACTCTATGGCAGCTCAGCATGCAAAATGGTTAAAAGTATGTAACCAGCTTTCATGGAGACAGCCAATTGCTTCTCTTAACTTCATCCTGACATCAAATGTATGGCAGCAGGATCACAACGGATTTACACATCAGGACCCAGGATTCCTGGATCACATCGCTAATAAAAAAGCAGATGTTGTCCGCATGTATCTCCCACCGGATGCTAACTGCTTACTCTCTTGCTTCGATCACTGTATCAAGAGCAAGAACTATGTCAACGCTATCGTAGCTTCAAAACACCCAAGCTGCCAGTGGTTATCTATGGAACAGGCTGTTAAGCACTGTACACAGGGTATCGGTATCTGGGATTGGGCAAGTAACGACTGTGGTGAAGAACCAGATGTTGTTATGGCTTGCTGCGGTGACACACCAACTCTTGAAACAATGGCTGCTGTTACAATTCTTCGTGATGAAATGCCAGAACTCAAGATTCGTGTTGTTAACGTTGTTGACCTGTTCAAGATGGAATCAGATCACAAACATCCACACGGATTAAGTGATGCAGAATATGATGCAATCTTTACAAAAGATAAACCGATCATCTTCGCATTCCACGGATATCCGACACTGATCCATGAACTTACATACGAACGTAACAACCACAATATTTCCGTTCATGGATATCAGGAAGAAGGAACGATCACTACACCATTCGATATGCGTGTACAGAACCAGATCGACCGTTTCAACCTGGTAAAAGATGCTATCATGCACTTGCCACAGCTTGGCAACAAGGGATCATTCCTGATCCAGAAGATGAACGACAAGCTGGTTGAGCACAAACAGTACATTGCCGAATACGGACAGGATCTTGAAGAGATCCGTAACTGGGAGTGGCATAAATAAAAAAAGTCCTCTATTGATTAGTTTGTTTTAATATAATAAAAGCCCGGAAGCTTACAATATTTTACTCCAATTCGATACCTTTATCTTTTATCTGATCATTATTGATCATCCGAATTTATGTAAGCTTCCGGGTTTTTACATTTCTTTTTCTTTCAGGAATTTCTGAAATTCTTTTGCCGCGATACTTTGCGGATATTCCATGTCGTAGATCAGTATGATATTACGTTCCGGCAGCTTTTCTTTCACTTTGATCTCAAATACCTGTCCGGACTTAAGTTCCGAATCTGCAAATTCCGCCGGGATGAAACCAAGTCCCAGATTGTGCCTTACCGCCGGAAGTATCATATCCGTCGTTGCAAGCTCCATATCCGGTGTAAATGTCAGACTGTTCTTTTCAAAATATTCATTTAGAAAACGTCTGGTAATCGTCTCTGCAGTCAGACTGATCCACGGATAGGACACCAGTTCCTTAAGTGAGACCTCTTTCCCATCATCCTTTAATTCTCCAAATCTGTTTCCACTGATCAGGATATCATGATATTTTCTCAGAATCTTCATCCGAAGAGGTTTTGCTACCTGAAGGTTCGCCGATACAAATGCAAGGTCTACTTTTCCTTCTTTTACTGCATTCACCGACTCTGTCGTACTGTTATTCAGAATCTTAAACCTCACATTCGGATACAGGCTGTTGAATTCTTCCATTGCCTGAAAAAGATAACAGTGAAGTGCCGTCTCCGTAGCGCTGATATAGATCGTTCCGTTCTCCAGCGAGATCAGATTACTCAGATCATTCTCTCCTTTGAAAAACTGGGCACATCCTGCCGCTACATATCCATAAAATGTCCGGCCTTCCGGAGTTAGCTGCATTCCGGTCTTACTCCTCGTAAATAAGCGGCAGCCAAGTTCATTTTCCAGTTTGTGTATGGTACGCGTGACTGCCGGCTGGCTGGTCTTCAGTACCGTTGCCGCCTTGGTAAGATTTTCATATTTTGCTACATAATAAAATATTTTGTAATATTCAAAATTTGAATTCATAATAAAAACTACTCCTCTTCATCTCTCACTATATTTTAAAAAATAAGTGAAAAATGTCAAGTGATATCTTCATTCTCCACCGCTGTCAACTTTTCTTATATACTTTTACATATTCCAAAAGAGATCTGACATATCCAAATGCCAAATCTCTTTTTTGTCCTTATTAACCTTTTACAGCTCCGGCTGCAACACCTTTGATAATATGCTTCTGACAAGCCAGATAGAAGATAACTACCGGAATTACCGCAAGGATCAGCGCTGCCATAACAGCACCCATATCTACACGTCCATAACTTCCCTTCATATACTGGATCGCAATTGAGATTGTCTTATACTTATTCAGATCCAGTACCAGGTATGGAAGCAGGAAGTCGTTCCAGATCCACATCGTCTCCAGGATTCCTACGGAAATGTATGTCGGCTTCATGATCGGAAGTACAACGGAGAAAAAGGTTCGAAGTGGTGTACATCCGTCGATCATTGCTGCTTCTTCAATTTCCAGTGGAATGGATTTTACAAATCCGCAGAACATGAATACTGCAAGACCTGCACCAAATCCGAGGTAAATGATGATGATTCCCCAAGGTGTACGAAGACCGGTACGGTCAGCTACCAGCGATAAGGTGAACATAACCATCTGGAACGGAACAACCATGGAAAATACGCAGAGTAAATATAACAGTTTTGTAAACTTACTGTTTACTCTTGTAATATACCATGCACACATAGAAGTACATACAAGGATCACAAGTACGGAACCAACTGTGATAAATACAGTCCAGCCGACTGCACTCAGCAGTTCATATTTGTCAATTGCGGACAGGAAGTTATCGATTCCTACCCATGTCTGCTTTGTCGGGAGTTTGAATGGTTCTTTGTTGATAAATACTTTATTTTTAAATGAGTTGATCAGCACGATCAGGATCGGCATGATATATACAATACCGATGATCGTAAATGCACCTGTTCCAAACCAGCTTAATTTACTTGTTTTTTTCTTCATTACTGCTGTACCTCCTTAGAACGTGTTGCACGTAACTGGATCATACCGATCACAACTACGATTGCAAAGAAGATGACTGCCTTCGCCTGTCCGACTCCTTCCCATCCGGTACGTCCGTAGAACGTATTGAAGATATTAAGCGCCATCATCTCAGACATCTTAGACGGTTCACCGGCTGTCAGGGACAGGTTCTGATCGAATAACTTGAATCCGTTTGTAATTGACAGGAACATACAGATCGTGATCGATGGCATCATCATCGGGATTGTTACCTTGAATAATGTCTGGATCTTATTTGCTCCGTCAATCTCTGCTGCTTCAATGACATCACCAGGAATAGACTGAAGACCCGCAATATAGATGATCATCATATAACCGATCTGCTGCCAGCTGACCAGAATGATCAGTCCCCAGAAGCCATACCACTCATTCAGAGCAAGTGCGGTACCATATCTGGAAAGAACTCCGTTAAAGATCAGCTGCCAGATATATCCAAGTACGATACCACCGATCAGGTTCGGCATGAAGAAGACCGTACGGAAGACATTTGTTCCATGCATTTCTTTTGTCAGTGCCATTGCAAGTGCAAATGCTATGATGTTAATGATCAGAAGAGATGCAATCGCGAACAGTACGGTATACCAGAATGAATGACGGAATGCCGTATCTTTCAGTGCTTCTATGTAATTTGAAAATCCTACGAATTTCGCGTCTGTTACGGTTGTAAATTTACAAAATGAAAGCCAGATTCCCATAATAAAAGGAACGATAAAGCCAAGAATAAATGCAAAAAACGTTGGAAGCACGAAAATCGGCATATAACGTTTGATGGATTTTTCCATAATAAATTCCTCCTTCCATGCAGAGAATCTCCGCTTCATTTCCCTGCACTTTTTCATAAAAGCGGCGGGGGTTTTTTTTTACCGCCCCCCCCCTCTCCCCTCATATAATTTTTTTTTTTTTTTACTTTTTTTTTTTTTTCTGCCGCTTCTTTTTTCCCTCCCTCAACCGAAGCTGTTTTTACTTTTTCCCCGTTTGCTTTTTTCGGGGCTTCCTCGGTACTTTTTATTTGAGGAACCACTCCGTTCTTTCCCCCCTTCTATTTGTTTTTTTAAAAAAAGGCGGGGGTTTTTTTTACCACCCCCCCGCCACTACTCACTTCATATAACTATTTTGATTGTTACATTTTTATTTTTATTTTGCTGCTGCAGCTTCTTTTGCCCATCCGTCAACGAATGCTGTTGTAACTTTTGCCCAGTTTGCATCTGTCGGATCTGCTGCGTAACTTGTCAGTGCAGAACCCACTCCGTTCTTCCACTCTTCTGATGGCATTGTTGAGAAGTTCCAAGATACAGGAGTCTTTCCGTCTTCTGTATATTTGTTTGCTTCGTTAACAAGTACGTTGTCTGATTTCAGGTTCTTCTTAAATGGAATTGTGAATCCCATGTCTTTGCACATTGCCTTTACACCATCATCAGATGTTACACACCAGTTCATGAAATCAAGTGTTGCCTGAATGTCGTCTTCAGATGCTTTGGAGTTTACACACCAGTAGTTCTCTGTACCTGTACAGATTCCCTGATCTTCTTCGCCTTCTACACCGATGTAGATTGGAAGGATTCCAAGATTGTCATCTCCGACGTCTTTGATGTTGTTATATTCCCATGTACCATTCTGGTAGAATACTGCATCACCTGTTACGAAATCTGCTGTTGCATCGTCAGCTGTCTTTGTAGAAAGTTCTGTTGGTTTGCAAGTAGCGTTGTTGATGTAGAGATCCCAGATCTGACGGTAGTTATCAAGGTATGTTCCTTTGATAGCATCTGTGTTATCGATTCCTTCATCTTTGTATTCATAGTAGATTGGAAGGTTTGCCAGATGAGTTTTGAATCTCCAGTCAGATGATCCGTCCATACCAGCGGATGTAAATGCTGAGAATCCAAGTTTGTCCTTATTTGCTGTGATATCTTCTACAACTTTCTTGAAGCTGTCAAAGTTAGTGATATCATCAGCTGAGTATCCTGCTTTCTTTAACAGTTCTTTGTTGTAAATGATTCCGTAGCTTTCTATTACGTATGCGATTCCTGACATCTTGTCGCCGTCCATCAGTGCGAAATCATCACTTGTCAGCTGTTTTGCAACATCAGAATCTTTCAGATCGTAGCAGTAATCTTTCCAGCTTGCAAGTCCAACCGGTCCGTTTACCTGGAACAGTGTCGGAGCATTGCTCTTAGCCATCTCAGATTTTAATGTCTTTTCGTATTCTCCGGATGCTGCTGTAAGTACTGTTACATCCACTCCTGTTTCTTTTGTATACTCTTTTGCCAGATCCTGCCACTGCTCATCCTGTTCTGGTTTGAAGTTTAAGTAGTATACTTTTCCTTTTGCGTCTTTCTTGTCTGACTTGCTGTCAGAAGAGCTTCCACATCCTGCAACCATTCCTGTTGCCATGGCTGCTACCAGCATTGCTGATACAACTTTACGCATTTTCATAATTCATTTCCCTCGCCTTTCTTTTTTGAAACCTTCGTTTCTCTTGTTGTCATTATATTAACAGAAATGCGCTCAAACCCTGTATCAATAAAACAACCTGATATACAAAAAAACATATCTATTGTTCTTCTTCAAACTGCCGGATGCTTTCGTCTTCTGCCTGCGTGAATTCCTGCTCCGTTATCTTTCCCTGTGCCAGTTCCGCCAGACATTCTCCCAGTACATCCTCCTGTAGCAGTGAATTCCACTTCACCTGATAATTCGGTACAATCTGTGGATTTCCCGTATAAGCCTTCAGATAATCATCCAACAGCGTTCCTTCCTGTCTTGTCCTGCTGTTCAGCAATTCTTCTTTCTGTTCTTTATTCAATTTCGTTCTGAATTTGAGGAACTCAACTGCTCCTTTTTTCACCTTTTCACTATAAGTTGATACAACTGCCCAGCCGAATGTCTCCGGTGAGCCTATCAGTTTATTTTCCGGAAATGTAGAAAAACATACTTTTTTCTGCATTTCCTCCGGAATCTGATCAATCATCCAGTAACCATTAGGTATCATCGCTGCATTTCCTGCCACGAAATTATCATGAGCTACGTCAAAATCATTATGTAATGCATCCTGGGTCGTATATTGGAATAATTTTTTTAATGTACCGGCTATCTCCAGCCCCGGTTCATTCTGATAGGTATCCGGATATAATTGCTTCATGAATGCCGCACCTTCTTCACTTCCTGCTACTTCTGCTGTTGCAAGCAGCATTGCGGCCCATGCCGTCCCTTCCGTATGCAGGGCAAGCGGCGTGATCCCTGCTGCTTTCAGTTTCTCACAACATTCCCAGAACTCCTCCCATGTCTCAGGAAATCTGCTGATTCCTGCCTGTTCAAATAACTCCCGGTTCCAGAAAACCCCTGAACAGGCGAATGCCGCCGTGCTGACCGGACCCAGATAAATCTTTCCATCCTCTTCCCGGACCGATTCCATTACTGACGGTTCGATCATATCTTTCCATTCCTGATCTTCGTTAATGTAAGGTGTCAGGTCCTCAATCCTGCCTTTCTTGATCATCATCTGATAGAAAGACGGAAGCATACGCAGATCAGTGATAATAGCCGGTAATTCATCTGTCACATTCATACGTTTCAGATTCTTCCGGTATTCTTCCTCCGTCTCCATCACCCAGTCCACATCTATATGATACTTTCCTTTATATGCCCTGTTGAACCGCTCCACCACTTCCTCTTCATTCTTATTACCGGTACTGGAATCTACGGTAAGGATCATTGGGATCTCTACTACTTTATTCTTTTTTCTGGTCTGTGTATCCTCTTTTCCCACACAGCCGGTCAGTGCTGCCAGCATGACGATCACCATCACTGCTGCCATAATCCGTCTACTGTTCACTGTTTTCTTTCCCGTCATCCGGGATCTGGATAACACAGACGGTTCCATTTGTATCCGATTCATAGAAAAATCTCACATCCTCCCCATACTTTAACCGCAGTCGCGTAATAATATTTATCACACCGTAACCATGTTTTTTGTCTTCAAAACTGTCTTTCATTTTTGATACCGGTATCTCTGACAGTCCGTTTAACTTCTCCGCCATCTGCTCTTCCATCGGAGTTCCGTTATTATAGACACTGAATGTAAGCTGTCCTGCCTGTTCAGTGACACTGATCCTTATCAGACCGCCTTCGAAGATATCACAAAATCCATATTTGACTGCATTTTCCACAATTGGCTGTAAGATCAGCTTTAATATCCACCTTGTTTTCAGTTCTTCTCCACATTCGATCTCATAACGGAACAGATTCTCATTGCGGATCTGCTGGATCTCCATATAACTTTTTACATTTTCCAGCTCGTCTTCTACTGTCACAATCTCACGTCCTTTGCTCAGTGACAGACGCAGATACTTTGACAGTGCCTGTATCATCTTCATCGTCTTCTCTTCCCCGTTGATCCGCGCCAGCATATAGATGGTATCCAGGGTATTATAGAGAAAATGCGGATTGATCTGGCTGATCAGCGTATTCATCTCACTGATTCTTAGTTCTTTCTGCTGATTCTTGACCTCGTTCTGGAACTCTTCGATATTCTTTAACATCTCGTTATAGGCATGCCCGATCTTATCCAGTTCTGTGTCCGTATGGATCTGAATGGTATGTGTAAAATCATTTCCATCAAAACTTGTCATGGCATCACTGATCTGTCTGATCGGCCGGGTAAATGTCTGTGATGCATAAAGACTTAATACAAACGCCAGCACTGCGATCACCGCATAGATAGTGAGTAATACGATCAATATCTGCGTCATTCCCTGATTCAATACCATATCCGGCACCAGTGTAAAGATCACCATCCCTGTCTCTTCCTGCCGGTATGCCTGTAAAATCCCGCCTTCTATCTTTTTTCCCCGCACGATCACACCGGATTTTTTCGTTCTGGTCAGTTCCGTAATCTTCTTCATTGTCCTTTTTTCGATACTGAGATCTTCCGGTTCCTGCCGGATGCAAGTCTTTCCTTCCGGACTTATGATTCCCACTGCAACATCTTTTGCAATCTTCCTGTCTTTATCCATAACACTTTCCAGAAACTGTTGATTCATCTTCAGATACACGATTCCAGGTTCATGTGCGTAATCCATACTATTCACATATCTTCCGATAAACAATGCTTCATCCCCCGTACCAAACAGGTAATCCCGGGTCCAGATCCACTGCGTCTTCGCATACTCATCCCCCATTTTCTCACGCAGACCGCTGCTTTGAAAATCCGAATAACCAATCTGGGAATAGGATTTTTCGTAAACATTTCTTTTATTATCAATGTAGCAGTAATCAGCGACATGATTCAGATCTATATATGCAAAATATTTGCTCAGTGCATTCTTCTCTACTTCCTGCAGTTCTTTATTCTTCAGACTCTTCTGCACATCATTTTCCAGGATGATCTCTGCTGTCACGGCATCCGTCTTCCGGTAGAGATTATCCAGGGCTATCCCCATCTTCTCATTCATGAATTCATACTTATCCACAATCACATCTGTCATATTCCGTCTGACATAAGTCCATACACAGATGCTGGAAAGAACCAGTGCCAGTATCAGAAGCGTACACATATACTTCAGATACTTTTTCTGGATTCCTGACATTTTACTTTTTTTCATACTTCATATTCCCTTTTGTAATCTCTCGGAAGCTGTCCTGTATATTCTTTAAACAAATGCGAAAAATAGGATGGATTACTGATTCCGACCTGCTCGCAGATATTACCGATGCTGGTTCTTCCGTCTTCCAGCAGTCTCTTTGCCAGCTCCATTCTACGCTGCAGCAGATATTGTTTGAATGTCATATGAAAGGTATTCTTGAATACCCGTCCAAAATATACCGGATTCAGATATACATGTGTCGCCACTGATACAATCGAAAGATCTTCATTATCCAGATGTTCATCTATATATGCCACAGCCGCTGCAATGTATTCTTTTGATCCCTTATTCTCTTTCTTCTCTGCATTTTCCAGTCTTTTTTCAATAGCAGTTCCCAGAATCTTGTAACAGACATCCACCGCTTTTGCCGCCTTTAAGTTTCTCATATTCGAATAATAATTTTCAAATTGCTGATTCAGTGATTCGTCCATCCCGTAACTGTCTTTTAACATGAATTCTGTCTTTACCATGATCTTGTGCATATACTGGCATTGCAGTTCTTCTCTGTGTGGCAGTTGGTAAATAAAATGTACAAATGCCTGCTTTAACTGTACGGCGTCGTTCTTCCGCACGCTGTTGACCACCATCATCTCTGCCTCCGCCGGATATGGGCTTTCCTCTTTTTCTTCAACAGTCTCCGGGATTGTAAATACTCCCGCTCCGGATGCATTTGTAACAGCGAACAATCTCTGCGCTTCTTCGAAACTTCTTCTGATTCCGCGGATCCCTTTATATGGTTTGGATATTGCTGCAATAACCAAGCTGTTCTCTTCTTTTTTTACCTCTTCCAGTAGTTCTTTCAGCTCATGTACCGCTGTGTTCTCCTGCGTCTTTATAATAAATGTACGATGTCCTTCTTCACTTTCGAATTTCCAGTATGTGAATCTCTCTGCGATCTTTTCTTCAATCATTCTGACCATGGAAAATCTCGAGGCTTCATATTCCAGTTCATTGGTAATCTTATAGGCCAGATCAAGATCTGCATATACTGTAATAAACCGGTCTCCTTCCTTCATGACATCCTGCAGCGTATGGAAGACTTCATCTACTTTTTCTTCCGGCAGCCGGTTCTGGACATATTTTTGCACGACAACCTGCAAAAATCCATCTCCGTCCTTTTTCAGAAGTCTCTCCCAGCGGTCATACTTCTCCTCATTTCGGATCTGATCTTCACAGATTTTACCGACATCTGTCATCGTCGCCTGTAATTTTTCATCTTCAATCGGCTTCAGAAGATATGCGAATGCCCCCAGATCACATGCCTTCTTCGCATATTCAAAATCCCTGTATGCACTTAATACCACGAACTGACATTCCGGGTTCTCTTTCTTGATTTCTTCCATTACCATAAGTCCGGAAATCTGTTTCATCCTGATGTCTGTCAGCACTACGTGTGGTTTTTTTTCGCGTATTATCTTTAACGCCTGCTCTCCGCTCTGCGCAAAACCAACCACCTCATATCCCATACCGTTCCAGTCATACGTCTTTACCAGACCCTCCAGCAGGATCGGCTCATCATCTACGATCACCAGTTTTAACAACCCCATAGTACACCTCATACCTTTTATTAATACCATCTTAACATATTACAGTCTCATTCTATAATTTTTTATACTTTTTCTTTACCAAAAATCATATCTGTTATGCAAAAAATCATACTTTTTATATCAAAAATTATACTTTTATGAAAAATCAGAGGTTTTGGCATATACAAAACAAAAAGAAAAACACAATATCCAAAACGTTTCCATTCCCTTCTCAGTGAATCCTTCGTTTGAATATTGTGTTTTCTTTTTGTTTCCTGTTATGTTTATCTTGCGCAGACTTCTGTCGTTTTTCTGATCTTCTTGATCAGTTCATCTGTAAATGCGCCTTTTTTCATTCTCCACATCCAGTTACCGCCGAGTGTAGACGGCATATTAATTCTTGCCTTATTGCCAAGTCCCAGATAATCCTGCACCGGAATGATACACGTATCTGCCACACTTCTCATCGCCAGACTTATGAAATCCCAGTGCACTTCTTCATCCGGAGTGTATGGATTATTCAGATATTCCTTTGTCATCTCTTTATCTTCTTCGGAAAGTGTCTGATACCATCCCTGAAGGGTATCGTTATCGTGGGTTCCTGTATAGACTACACAGTTTTTATCATAATTATGTGGAAGATAATCACTGTCCTCTCCTGCCACAAATGCGAATTCCAGTACTTTCATTCCCGGATAACCACTGTCTTTTAACAATTGTCTCACCGTATCCGTCAGGAATCCCAGATCTTCCGCAATGATCGGAAGGTCACCTAATGTTTCTTTCATCGTACGGAACAGATCCATGCCCGGTCCCGGCATCCATTCACCATTCTCTGCCGTCTCATCTCCATACGGGATTGCATAATATTCATCAAACCCACGGAAATGATCGATACGGATGATGTCATATAATTTAAAGCAGCAGGCCACCCGCTTCATCCACCAGTCATAGCCTGTCTTCTTATGGTAATCCCATGCATACAATGGATTCCCCCACAGCTGCCCGGTTGCCGAAAATGCATCCGGCGGACATCCCGCTACCGCAACCGGCAGATTCTCTTCATCTAACTGGAACAGCTTCGGATTCGCCCAGGTATCTGCACTGTCAAATGCTACATAGATCGGGATATCCCCGATAATCTCAATGCCTTGTTCATTGGCATATGTTTTCAGTCCGGCCCACTGTCCGGCGAACAGATACTGCAGAAATTCATAAAAATCAATCTCTGCACTTAATTGTTCCTGATATGCCGCAATTGCTTCCGGCTTACGCAGCCTGATGTCTTCCTCCCACTGATCCCAGCTTTTTCCGTCAAATGAATCTTTCACTGCCATATACAATGCATAATCCGCAAGCCATGCTTTTTCTTCTTCCAGATAAGTACGGTACGCCTTACTTTCCATCAATCCGTTCTTTTTGGCTCTTTTATATGCAAGCTTTAATACTTTAAATCTTGCATTATATATTTTTTCATAATCGATTTCTTCTTCATTCTCTCCGAAATCTGCCTGGTCACACTCTTCTTTTGTCAGAAGTTCATCCTCAATCAGCGTCTCCAGATCGATAAAATACGGGTTTCCCGCAAATGTTGAAAAAGACTGATACGGTGAATCACCGTATCCTGTCTGTCCAAGCGGCAGGATCTGCCACAATTTCTGTCCTGCTTCTTTTAATATATCTACAAATTCATACGCTTCTTTTGAAAAACATCCGATTCCATATGCCCCCGGAAGTGCAGAGACCGGCATTAACATTCCACTCTTTCTCATTAACTTTCGTTCCTTCCTCGTTATGATACTTATAATTAAGTATAGCAGTGTTCTTTGGATGCTTCAAATAAAAAGTATACTCTGTATATAAGAAATCATAGATTATTCCACAGATGTCACCGTATAATCCTTGTCTTCTACTGTCTTCTTCAGCACATCATCTGCGATCTCTGCATTTAATGTCAGCTCTGCTGTTCCTGCCTCATGGCTTACAACTGCTTCATCTACCTGTGGAAGTGCTTCCAGTGCTTTCTTTACAGCTGCCTCACAGTGTCCACACATCATTCCCTCAATATGCATTATTTTTTTCATTGTCTTGTCCTCCTTCTTGGATCTCTTTTTTTCTTTTTTGGCTTTTAATTTTTTATCTTTTGATGCATCATACATCTTAAAAAGATTCAATCTCAATGCGTTCGATACTACGCAGAAGCTTGATAAACTCATGGCTGCCGCACCGAACATCGGATTTAATTTCCACCCGAACAGCGGATACCACACACCAGCCGCAAGCGGGATTCCGATAATATTATAGAAGAATGCCCAGAACAGGTTCTCATGAATATTACGGAGTGTCGCACGGCTCATGCGGATTGCTGCCGGCACATCACTTAACCGGCTCTTCATCAGAACAACATCTGCTGCATCGATCGCAACATCCGTTCCGGCTCCGATCGCAATACCCATATCGGCTCTTGTAAGTGCCGGTGCATCGTTGATACCATCCCCGACCATCGCAACTTTTCCTTTTTCTTTCAGCTTACGGATCACCTGCTCTTTTCCTTCCGGAAGTACGCCTGCAATCACTTCATCAACTCCGGCCTGCTGTCCGATGGCTTTTGCAGTACGTTCGTTATCTCCGGTCAGCATGACTACATGGATTCCCATGTTCTGTAATTCTTTGATCGCCTGCGGGCTGTCTTCTTTGATGACATCCGCCACTGCAATTACACCTAATAAACGGTCTTCATTTCCAAAGAATAATGGTGTCTTACCTGCTTCGGCAAGTTTCTCTGCCTTCTTCTGGATATCTCCATCAACGGATACCTTACTGCTGATAAATGTATGATTTCCTCCATATAATGTATGGTCATCCAATATGGCTGTCAGACCGTTACCCGGAAGAGCCTGGAATCCGGTAACTTCTTCGATGCCGGCATTTTCCTCTTTTGCATTTTCAAGGATTGCTCTTGCCAGTGGATGTTCACTCTTATTCTCCAGTGCATACGCACATTTTAATAAGGTATCTTCTGTCACTCCCGCTGCCGGAATGATATCTGTCACTTTCGGTTCTCCACTTGTGATCGTACCGGTCTTATCCAGCGCAACAATTTGCATCTTTCCAGTCTCTTCCAGTGAAACTGCTGTCTTGAACATAATACCATTTCTGGCACCCATTCCATTTCCGACCATAATTGCTACCGGTGTTGCAAGTCCAAGCGCACATGGACAGCTGATCACCAGCACCGCAATTCCTCTGGATAACGCAAAACCAATACTCTGTCCTGCGATCAGCCATACAATAATTGTGAGCACTGCAATTGTGATAACCATTGGCACAAATACACCGGATACACGGTCCGCAATCTTTGCGATCGGTGCTTTCGTTGCAGCCGCATCACTTACCATCTGAATAATCTGCGAAAGTGTCGTATCCTCGCCGACTCTGGTCGCACGGCACTTCAGATATCCGGACTGATTTACGGTTGCGGCTGATACCTTATCACCGACAGCCTTATCTACCGGAATACTTTCACCTGTAAGAGCAGATTCATTGACTGCACTGTTTCCTTCTATGACTTCTCCGTCAACCGGAATATTCTCTCCCGGTTTTACAACAAAGCAATCTCCCTTTTGTACCTGTTCGATCGATACCTGAACTTCTTTTTCTCCACGGATCACAACCGCTGTCTTTGGCGCAAGCTTCATCAGTCCTTTTAATGCATCGGTCGTCTTTCCTTTGGATCTTGCCTCCAGCATCTTTCCGACGGTGATCAGTGCAAGGATCATAGCTGCTGATTCAAAATAAAAATCATGCATATAAGACATTACTGCATCCATATCCCCATGCATCTGCGCATCTGTCATTGCAAACAGTGCATACGTACTGTATACAAAAGACGCTCCGGATCCAAGTGCCACCAG
>OBHX01002203.1_pt1 | contig 15522 bp, 9 predicted proteins | sample 1519331 | NCBI WGS metagenome assembly OBHX01 (sample SAMEA2602897, study PRJEB22501) | metagenome
TCAACATCGTGCGGTGCAAGAACCCCCGCTGCATCTCCTCCATCGAGGAAGAGTGTGACCAGATCTTCGAGCTGAGCTCCAACGGCAAGTATCGCTGCATCTACTGCGAGCAGGAGCTGCAGGTCAAGCCGGAATAATAGAGATAAACGATAAAAGCCGCCTGTCATTCAACGAATGACAGGCGGCTTTGCTTTTGATTCTCAGACTTTCCGGCGCAGCAGGCTCATAGGCGGCAGCTCCGGGGTGGGGATGGTATAGCGCTCCATCGCGTGGGGCGTGGACTCCACCAGCTCACCGGCCTCATTCTTTATCCACTCGGGGTTCAGCGGGATGCTGCGGCCATCCGGGCAGAGCACTTCCAGCGTGTCGCCGAGGCTCCACTTGCCCCGCTGCTGGCAGCTGGCGACGCCGTTCTCCCAGCCGTCCACCGTACCGACAAACTCCCACTCGCGGATGTAAGTAGCGCTGTCGGTGGCCTGACGGGCCTGCTCCCGGCCAAAGTAGAAGCCGGGCGAATAGTGGCGGTGACTGGTGCGGGTCAGCTCAGCCAAAACCTCTTCCGGCAGCTCGAAGTTCTCGTTCATCGGGTCGGCCAGATACTGGTCGAGGGCGCGGCGGTAGGCCGCCGTCACGCTGGCGACGTAGTAGAAAGTCTTGGCGCGGCCCTCGATTTTGAGGCTGTCCACGCCCGCGTTGCAGATGAGGTCGAGGAAGGGCGCGGTACACATATCGTTGGCGTTGAGGATGTAGCTGCCGTTCTCGTTCTCGCCGATCTCATAGAGCTGCCCCGGGCGGGTCTCCTCGCTGAGATAGTACTTCCAGCGGCAGGGCTGGGCGCACTGGCCGCGGTTTGCGTCGCGGCCTGCCATGTAGTTGGAGAGCAGGCAGCGGCCCGAGACGCTCATGCACATGGCGCCGTGGACGAAAGCCTCAATTTCCAGCTCCGGCGGGGTCTTGTCGCGGAGGGTGGCGATGTCCTGCAGGGTCATCTCCCGGGCCAGCACCACCCGCTTCGCGCCCATGTTGTAGGCGGCGCGGGCAGCGGCCCAGTTGGTGATGCCGGTCTGGGTGGACATATGGATGTCGATGTCGGGCGCGAACGTCTTGCAGGCGTCCAACACGCCGAGGTCGGCCACGATGAAGGCGTCCACACCGGCGGCGGCAGCGTCCTTGATGGCCTGAGGCAGACGGTCAGCCTCCTCGTTGGTGGGCAGGGTGTTCATGGTCAGGTAGACCTTGCGGCCCCGGGCGTGGGCATAGATGACGCCCTCGCTCAGCTGCTCCGGGGTGAAGTTGGTGGGTGCAGAGCGCATCCCGAACTCGGGCAGAGCGCAGTAAACGGCGTCCGCGCCGTAGTTGATGGCATACCGCAGGCGCTCGAGGTCGCCTGCCGGGGCCAGAAGTTCCGGTATCTGTAACATGGTATTCCTCTTTTACTTCATACTTTTATTAACTTTAGCCGCCTCATCGCAGTTTTTCTGGTGGTCTGCGTAGGTGCGGGCGTAGTAGTAGTGACCGGCAAGGTCCGTGACAAAGAAATAGGCGTCTTTCACCTCATCGTCGGGCTGCGGGTCAAGCGCCGCACGGATGGCCGCGATGCCGGGGTTGGAGATCGGGCCGGCGGAGAGGCCGGTGCAGGTGTAGGTGTCGTAGGCTTCCAGAATGTTCTCCGGGATGCTGTCCCAGCCGCCGTAGTAGGGCGCGACCCAGTTCCAGAGGTAGTTGTTGTCGGCGTCGCTCTGGACGTGGCTGGAGGTGTTGCTCTGCAGTTTGGGGTAGGGCGAACCCTCGGCCAGACGGTTGCGGAACACCTGCGCCACATTATCGTCCTGATCGTTGCCGGCCTCCTCCTGCACGAAGGACGCCAGAGTGATCACCTCGGAGAGGGTCATCCCCTGCTTTTCCATCTCGGCATACATCTCATCGGTGATCTGCTTGTCGAAGTGAGAATAGAACGTCTCAACGTAATGATGGACGGTGTCGTCCTTCAGGAAATCGTAGGTATCCGGGAAAAGATAACCCTCGCACTTGAGGAAGCGGTCCGGGGCGTCCTTGTCGTCGGGGACGTACTGCCAGAACCTGTACTGGCTGAAATCGCCGGTGTTGGCCTCCTTGAGGAAGTCCTCGGCGCTGCACAGCCCGGCGTCTTCCATTTTTTTCGCAATGGCGATGGCCGTTGTCCCCTCGGGGAAGGTCAGCCGGACACTGTCGGCCTTCGCGTAGGCGGAAAGTGCCTCGATGATGTCGTCGTAGGAGCTGCCGGGGGCGAGGTCGAACTCACCGTATTGGAGCTTGCCTGCCGCGCCCTGTTTGCCTGCATACCAGCGGAAGACGTGGGGGTACTTGATGACGCCCACCGTCTTGAGCTTCTGGGCGATGGCTGCCACGCCGCTGCCCTGCTGGATGCTCACACTCACCGGTTCGCCAGCGGAAGCACTGCCGTTGATCTCTTTTCGGATGGCCAGCAGACAGCCGCCCGCCGCCAGTACCAGGATCAGCAGCACGATCAGAATCATTTTCGCTGCGCCGCCTTTTCTGCTTTTTTTATGTTTTGCATCGTGTGCCATGTACACACTCCTTTACCATTCCGTTCAGCTTTCCATCATCAGCCGCATATAGCTTTCTTCCACATCGAAAGGCTCCGCGTCGAACCGTATCATGCCGTAGTCCTGCCGGGTGCCTTCGCCGAGGAAAAGATTCTGAGCCGCGCCCACTGTGATGACGGCGCGCTCCACGATGACCTCCTTCTCCCGGGCCGCTTCCATCAGCACCTCGGCAGAGCGGTCATCATCGGCCATCAGCTCCACAAAATAGAGGGTGTCCTCCCGGCGGAAGTAGATGCCGTAGCCCTTCTCGCTGGACACGATGGTCGCGCCCCGGGCGTAGAGGTCTGTCAGCACGACGGCCATCTGCTCCGGCGGGAACTGGACGGTATCGGGATAGAAGCGCTCCCGCAGCTCACAGAGCTTGCGGGCCGTCACGGAGTCGAACTCCGCCTGACTCCACAGGTTGCGGGACACCTCCCGGGGCAGGCAGCGGAGGGCAAAAGCCCGCTGGAAACCCTTGTTTTCCAGCAGCGCAGCCTGCTCCTGTCCGGCCGGAACGGCCACGGTGAAGCCCGCGCCCCGCAGCTTCTGCTGCGCACAGAGATAGTCCACGAGTCCTGCCAGAAGCAGGCTTCCCTGCCCACAGAGGCCGTAGAGGTAGCTGCCGCTGCGTCCCTTGAGGGTGACGGGGACCGCCAGCGCCGCAGCGGCGATCTCGTCATTTTCCTCAGCGACGTAGATATTTTCCGCCCCGGCGAACTTTTCCAGAGCAGTCTTGATGAACTCGGCGCTGTCGCCGCGTTCTTTCTGCCACAGTGCCACGACTGCCGCCTCATCCGACGGCTGCATCAAACGATACATTGATAGTATCCCTCCCATTTTCGCGGTTATCCGAGTTCTTTTTCCGCCAGCGCCCGCACCTCGGCCTGAATATCCTCGATGGTGCGCATGGCTCCATTTTCCGTGCAATGGACGGTGGCCCAGCCCAGATGCTCTGCGCAGTACTCGGCGGCACGGCGGCTGCGGGCTAGATATTCGATGTCCTTTTCGTGGACGTCCTTCCTGCTCTCGTCGCCGTGGTAGCGGCCGGTCATGAGCTTCTGGCTCACGGCGGGGTCTACCTGTAAGTACACCACAGCGTCCGGCGCGGGCAGACCCAGCAGTCTGTATTCGTAGTCAAAGGCCCAGCGGAGGAAATCGTCCCACTGCTCGGGCGGGAGCTTGGAGCACTGATGCACCGCGTTCGACGTGGTGTAGCGGTCGGCGATGACGATGCCGCCCGCCTCGTAGAAGCTGCCCCACCTGGTCTTATAGCTGGCGTACCGGTCCACCGCATAGAAGCTGGACGCCGCATAAGGGTTGACGTCGTCGGGCTTATCGCCGAACTGACCGGAGAGGTACATCTTTACCAGCGCACTGGAATCGCTCTCGTAGTCCGGAAAGGTGATCTCCATCACCTTGCAGCCGCTCTCGGCCAGATGGGCGGCCAGCAGCTTTGCCTGGGTGGCCTTGCCGGAGCCGTCCAGCCCTTCGATGACAAGAAGCCTGCCCTTGCTCATTCTGCCTTCTCCCCTTTCAGCGCGGCGTACTGGGCGCGGACTTCGGCGGTGCGGCCGCAGCACATCTTGCCCTCCGGGCAGGGGCCGGACACACAGGCCGGGCCGGCGGTGCGGAAGATATGGGGTGCCACCGGATAGACCAGCCGCAGCATCTCTTCGGCCAGCTGCCGTATCTCCCACTGGGCGCGGCTGCAGCAGCGCAAGTGGAAGAAGTTCTGCAGGCTGCGGGCGTTCATGGTCACCACCATCTTGGTCTCGCAGGCGTTGGGCAGCACGAAGCGGGCGTCCTCGTTGGCCTGCTTGGAAGCCTTGGCCCGGGCCTGCTTTTCGGGCAGACCTTCGGCCATCAGGCGGGCGGTGTGGCCGTCTTCCAGCTTCTGCACGAGGTCGAGGTAGCGCCTGGCGTCCTCGTTCATGCTCTCGATGAACGCCGCCTTTGCCTCGGGGATGGCCTCGATCTCGGGCGGGATGACGTAGCGGAAATCGTCCAGACGGACGTACCGCTGACTCTGGACGCTGAAGGACGCGATGCGGTGGCGGGTGATCTGGGCCAGCAGGGTACGGCTGACGCCCTCGATGCCGAAGGTGAAGCTTGCGTGCTCGATGGGGCTGGCGTGGCCCAAATCGCTGAGCATGGTCAGGAAGCGGGCAGTCTTTTCCTCATCCAGCCCGTCCAGCAGGTCGGTGATGTGGGCGTCGGAGTAGCAGAGCTTCGCCGCGGCCGCCACGACCTTCTCCGGCTCCGGCGTATGTGCTATCAATCGGACAGTCATCATTTTTTCTCATTCCTCCGTCGTTATCTTCACAAGGGGCGCATAGTTTGCCATGGTCTTCTTCACGCCCACCTTCTCGAAGCTGATCTCCACGATCTGGTCGCCGGCGGCGGGCTTGACTTTCAGCACCTTGCCGCGCCCGAAGACCTTGTGCTCCACGATGTCGCCCGGCTCATAGTGTTTGGGGCCGGTGGATGCCGCTGCCGGACGGGGCGAAGACGTCACACCGCCGCCTGCGGGTTTGACCGGCGCTTTGGGCGCTGCCGGACGGCCATAGCCCGAGCCGAAGCCGCTGCTTCCCGAACCGGAGCTGCAGCCGCCATGACCCGACGAAGCACTTCCCCGGCCCGCGTAATCGGAGCCAAAGCCTCGGTCATTGGACATTGGTGCGTTATATTCTTTATTCAGATAGCCGCTGCGGCTGCCATAGCCCGAGCTGTAACCGGAGGCCGCACGCCCCCAGCCGGAGGGGCCGGAGTAGCCCGACGCACCGCCCGGCACGGTATCACTGCCGTAACCGCTGCCCCAGCCGCCCAGACGGGAGCGCTGTTCCAGCACCGGGCTGCGGGTCTCTTCGATGTACTCCGGCTCGATTTCCCGGAGGAAGCGGCTGGGCTCGTTGCGCTGAGTGCGGCCATAGAGCATCCGGGTGACGCTGTTGGAGATGTAAAGCTCCTTCTTGGCGCGGGTGATGCCGACATAGGCCAGGCGGCGTTCCTCCTCGAGGTCAGCCTCGGAATACTTGCTCATCTCACTGGGGAAGACCCCCTCTTCCATGCCAATGAGGAATACATAGGGAAACTCAAGGCCCTTGGCCGAGTGGATGGTCATCAGCACCACCTGGTCGGCGCTCTCGTTGTAGCTGTCGATGTCGCTGATGAGGGCGATGTCCTCCAGATAGCCTTCCAGCGAGGCCTCTTCGCCGTGCTGGTCGCAGTAGCTCTTGACGTTGTTGACCAGCTGGCCGAGGTTCTGCAGGCGGTCAGCGGCATCCTCGTGACCTTTGGCGGCGTCGGCTTCCAGCATGGCGCGGTAGCCGGTGATCTCGACGACATCGGAAGCGAACTCATCCAGCGTCTTCGTTTCCAGCGATTCCTGCAGTTTCTGGTAGATGTCCCAGAACTTGAACAGCGGCGCGATGGCGCGGCTGAGCTTGGCGTACTGGTCGGCATGGGAGATGACATCCAGCATACTGATGCCCTGCTGAGCCGCCAAATCCGCGATGACTTCGATGGTCGTCGCACCGATTTTGCGCGCAGGCTCGTTGATGATTCGACGAAGTCGGACATCGTCCCGGGGGTTCGCCACGATGGACATATAGGAGTGGATGTCCTTGACTTCCTTGCGGTCATTGAAGCGCTGGCCGCCCACGATCTTATGCGGGATGCCCGCACGGGTGAAATAGCTTTCGATGGGGGCCGACTGGGCGTTCATCCGGTAGAGGATGGCGTGGTCGGCCAGATGTCCGCCCTCTTTGAGGTGCTGGCCGATGACGTCCGCGATATGGCTGGCCTCGTCCTGCTCGTTCTCGGCGGTGTAGACCTGCACCTTGTCGCCCTCGCCGTTCTTGGTCCAGAGGGTCTTGCCCTTGCGCTCGGTGTTGTGCTGGATGACACAGTTGGCGGCATTCAGGATATTTGACGTAGAGCGGTAATTCTGCTCGAGTCGGATGGTCCTGGTGCCTTTATAGATGCGCTCGAAGTTGAGGATGTTCTCAATGGTCGCGCCGCGGAAGCGGTAGATGCTCTGGTCGTCGTCGCCCACGACGCAGATGTTTTTCTCCGGGCCGGTGAGCAGGCTCACGAGCCGGAACTGAGCCACACTGGTGTCCTGATACTCGTCCACCAGCAGATATTTGTACTTGTTCTGGTAGAACTCCCGCACGTCCTTGTGCTCCGACAGCAGGATGACCGTCTGGTAGATGAGGTCGTCGAAGTCGAAAGCACCGGCCTCCTTGAGCTTCTTTTCATAGGCGGCATAGACCTTGGCCGCAAGGGCGCCCTTCGTGTCCCGGGCCGGGGTCTTCAGGGCCTCGGCGGGGCTGATGAGCTGGTCTTTCCAGCGGCTCATCTGGTTGATGGCGCTTTTGACCGGGAAGAACTTGTCGTCCACGCTCAACTCTTTGTACACAGCCTTCATGACACGCTGGGAGTCGTCGCTGTCGTAGATGGTAAAGCTGCGGGGGTAGCCGATCTCCTCGGCCCAGCGGCGGAGAATGCGGACGCAGGCCGAGTGGAACGTGGAGGCGAACACCTCGTCGCCCTCTTCCCCGCCCAGCATCCGGCGCAGGCGCTCTTTCAGCTCACCGGCGGCCTTGTTGGTAAAGGTGATGGCCATGACGTTCCAGCTCCGGACGGCGTCCTTCCGCAGCATCCCGTCCAGCCACGACGGGGCATCGGTGCCGGTCATGATGGCGGTGCGCAGGGCTTTCACATCGTCCTCCGTCACCTCCCGGGGCGTCCACCTGGAGCCGTGGGCCGAGCCGAAGCGGATGAGGTTGGCGATGCGGTTGACCAGCACGGTGGTCTTTCCGCTGCCTGCACCCGCGAGGATGAGCAGAGGGCCGTTGGTGGTGAACACCGCCTCCCGCTGCATATCGTTCAGGCGTCCGAACTGCTTTTCGATATACGTATCACGCAAAGCGCAGAATTGTTGTGCGAGATCTGTTGCCATTGTTTCACCTGTTCTTTTCAATCATTTCTGGATATATCACTTAAAATATAGTATATCACATTTCAAAAAAGTTGTACATAAAAACAATGCAAACAAAAAACCGCCCCACCGCGGTCAATACCACGATGGAGCGGAAATTTCAGGAAATGCTTAGCCGAAGATGTTGATGAGGATACCAGCAGCGACGGCGGAGCCGATAACACCGGCCACGTTGGGGCCCATTGCGTGCATCAGCAGGAAGTTGGAGGGGTTCTCGCTCTGGCCGACCTTCTGAGAAACACGGGCAGCCATAGGCACAGCGGAAACGCCAGCGGAACCGATCAGGGGGTTGACCTGACCGCCGGTCAGGATATACATGACCTTGCCGCAGAGAACACCGGCAGCAGTGCCGAAGGAGAATGCGATGAGGCCCAGCACGATGATGAACAGGGTGCGGCTGTTCAGGAAGGTGTTTGCAGAGGTGGTGCAGCCAACAGACAGAGCCAGGAAGATGGTGATGATGTTCATCAGCTCATTACCGGCGGTCTTCTGGATACGGTCCACGACGCCGCACTCCTTCATCAGGTTGCCCAGCATCAGCATACCGACCAGAACGGCGGCATCCGGCACGATGAGGGAAACGATGATGGTGACCATGATGGGGAAGATGACCCTCTCGGTCTTGGTCACGGTGCGCAGCTGCTTCATCACGACGGTACGCTCTTTCTTGGAGGTCAGAGCCTTCATGATAGGCGGCTGGATAACAGGCACCAGAGCCATGTAGCTGTAGGCCGCGACGGCGATGGAGCCCAGCAGCTCAGGAGCCAGACGGGAGGTGACGAAGATAGCGGTGGGGCCGTCTGCGCCGCCGATGATGGCGATAGCAGCAGACTGCTTCTGGGTGAAGTCCACCAGACCGGTAGCGGCCAGCAGACGAGCGCCCATGTAAGTACCGAAGATGCCGAACTGAGCGGCAGCGCCCAGCAGCAGGCTCTTGGGGTTGGAGATCAGGGGTGCGAAGTCGGTCATGGTGCCGATGCCGAGGAAGATCAGCGGCGGGTAGATGCCCAGCTTGACGCCCATGTAGAGCATATCGGCCAGACCGCCGTTGTTCAGGATCTCGACCCACATCGGGTGCTCGAGGCCGTCACCGACGAAGTACTGCATATGGATGACGCCGCTGCCGGGGAGGTTGGCCAGGATCATGCCGAAAGCCATGGGCAGCAGGATCAGAGGCTCGAACTCTTTGACGATGGCGAGGTAGAGCAGGAAGCAGCCTACGCAGATCATCACTGCGTACAGCCAGCCGCCCGGCTCACCGAACTTGGCAAAACCGGAACTCTGGAAAATACCGACCAGAGTCTCAATAAACTGAGTCATGTTTTTCCTCCTGTGTTAAAAGGGTGCGGTGGTGTCGTTGACGCCAGCCTTGCCCCAGCCATTCTTGCCGCGGCGGACTGCCTTCAGCACATACTTGCCGTTGCCCATAGAGTAGATGGCTGCCATGATGGCTGCCACAACGTCGCCGGGGATGCCTGCCTCCACCTGCGGTGCAGCAGCCTTTGCGGGTGCGGCAGCGGGCGCAGCGGCCTGTTTCACAGGAGCAGCCGGTTTTGCAGCAGACGCAGCCTTGGCGGCTGCCTTCTTGCTGTTCATGGCGTCAAAGATCTTGCCCTCCAGCGTGATGATGGCCATCAGCAGGACGAGGATCAGAAACACCAGCACAATACCGGTTATGGTAACGATCACATCATAACCTAAATCCATGGTCTTCCTCCTATTTACTTTTTTCTTTGCCGCCCGGGGGGCGGGCGGCAAAAAGCGATTTGAAGATATTATACAATATTTTCCGGGTCGATTCAACAACTATGAACAAAAATCATATTGTTTTTCACGGTTCTGTGAACAGCACTTCCCTCTCAGCGGCGGCCCATGCGGGGGGTGGCGTCCATGAAGCCGGTCTCCAGCTTGTCGCCCAGACGCAGGCTCATGGCCGTACCCAGCGCGACACAGTTGACGGGGTCAGGCGAGACGGTCACTTCCACCTTCAGCTCCTGGCTGAGGTACTCAGGCAGGCCGTGGAGCTGTGCGCCGCCGCCGGTGAGGACGACGCCGTTGCGGTAGATGTCGCCGGCCAGCTCCGGAGGAGTCTTCTCCAGCACCTGATGGGCGGCGGTGCCGATCTGCTCGCTCAGGCGCATGACCGGCTCGTAGAGGTCGGCGGTGGAGACATTGACACGCACGGGCAGGCCGGTGAGCAGGCTGCGGCCCTTGATCTCCATGGTCTCGTTGAAATCTGCCTTCTGGGGGCAGCAGGCCACGTTCTTTTTCAGGTTCTCAGCGGTGCGCTGGCCGATGGCGATGCTGAACTTGTTGCGCACGAACTTCAGGATCTCTTCGTCGTAGTGGTTGCCGGCCACGCGGACGCTGGTGGCCTTGACCTTGCCGCCGAGGCTCAGCACGGCGATGTCGGTGGTGCCGCCGCCGATGTCGATGATCATCCGGCCATCCGGCACGGTGATGTCGATGCCGGAGCCGAGAGCTGCGGCGATAGGCTCATCAATGAGGTAGACCTGACGCGCACCGGCGGCCATGACGGCCTCCACCACGGCGTCGCTCTCGATGCCGGTGATGGCGGCAGGCACGCAGACGGCCACACGGGGCTTGACCATGTGGGAGCTGTAGACCTGATTGACGAAGCGGCAGATGAGCTCCCGGGTCATGGTGTGGTCGCTGATGACGCCATCCTTCAGCGGGAAGATGGCGGAGATGTAGTTGGGCGTGCGGCCCACCATTGCAAGGGCCTTGTCGCCGGCCTCAAGCACGCAGTTCTTGCGGGTATCCACCGCCACCACGCTGGGCTGGTTGAGCACGACGCCCTGCCCCTCCTGCGCGATGATGATGGTCGTCGTACCAAGATCGATACCGATGTCGTTCTGTGCCATAGTTGTGATATTTCCTTTCTCTGCTGCCCATTCTCTATTTCCATCGCCCATCTCCGGGCGCGGGTCATCAAAACACATTATAGTATAACACAGGTGTATCCAAAAAGAAACCCTTAAAGGTTCTCCTGCTCCGGGGGCAGAGCCTGGGCCAGCAGGGCGGCCAGGCCGCTGTAGCGCAGGTTCTGGCGGATGTTGGACATCATCCGGTTCACCACGTCCCGCCGGCCCACCACGATGCAGAGCTTCCGCCCGCGGGTGACGCCGGTATAGAAGAGGTTGCGGTAGCACAGGCGGGGCGGCACCTGCGCCGCCGGGAGGATGACCGCCGGGAACTCGCTGCCCTGGCTTTTGTGTACTGTGATGGCATACGCAATTTCCAGCTCGTTGAGGTTCTCCGCCGGGTAGACCAGCCGCCGGTCGTCCATCCGCACCACCATGGAGCGGCTGCGCACATCGATGGATTCCACGATGCCGATGTCGCCGTTGTAGGCGCCCACACCCTGTTCCCCGCCGATGCGCTGCCACGTTATCTCGTAGTTATTGCGCACCTGCATCACTTTGTCCCCCACCCGGAAGACCCGGGCCGCGCTCTGCAGCTCCGGCTTGCCCTTCCTGGGCGGGTTGAGCATGGCCTGTAACTCCGCGTTGAGGGCCTGGGTGCCGGTGGGGCCGAGCTTCGTGGGGCAGAGCACCTGAATATCCTTCACCGGGTCGAACTGGTAGCTGCGGGGCAGACGGGTGGTCACAAGGTCGCAGACCAGCTTCTGGGCCGCGTCGCCGTCGGCTTCGAGGAAGAAGAAATCGTCCGTCTTTCCGCCCTTTTTCAGCGGTTCGCCCGAGATGATGTGGTGGGCGTTCTCCACGATGAGGCTCTGAGCGGCCTGCCGGAATATCTCGTTGAGGCAGACCGTCGGCACCAGCCCGGAGCGGATGATCTCGCCGAGGATATTGCCCGGGCCGACGCTGGGCAGCTGGTCGGCGTCGCCTACCATAATAATACGGCAGCTGTACCGCAGTGCCGCAATGAGGGCCTGGAACAGCTTGACGTCCACCATGCTCATCTCGTCGAGGATAACGACGTCGCACTTGAGCAGGTTCTTGTCATTGTGGATGAAGCTGACCACACCGCCGGTGTAGTCCACTTCCAGCAGACGGTGGATGGTGGAGGCTTTCCGGCCCGTCAGCTCGCTCAGACGCTTGGCGGCGCGGCCTGTGGGAGCGCAGAGGGCTACCCGTTCGGCCTCGTTCTCGAGCAGCTGCAGGATGGCGTTGACCGTGGTGGTCTTGCCGGTGCCGGGGCCGCCGGTGAGGACAAGGCAGTTCTCGGTCATGGCCTTGCGGATGGCTTCCTTTTGGAGCGGCGCGTAAGCAAAGCCCTGCGCCAGTTCCAGTATTTGGATGTTCTTGTCGAGGCCGTGGGCCGTCTGCTTCCCACGCCTGGTCAGCATGGCCAGACGGTCGGCGATGTCCTGCTCTGCAGCCAGCAGATCCGGCAGATAAATATACGGTGTGTCGTCGAACATCCGCACCGCCAGTTTCCCGGTCTGGATGCAGCTGTCCAGCGCCGCCGCCAGCTTTTCGGGGGGCTGGTGGATGAAGTTCGACGCTGTTTCCAGCAACTGCGCCCGGGGCAGACAAGTGTGGCCGTTGCCGGCGTTGTGGCGCAGGGTGCGCAGAAGGGCGGCTTCCAGCCGCTGGGCGCAGTCCCCTGCCATCTGGTAATACTGGGCGATGCTGTCGGCGTGGCGGAAGTCCAGCTGCAGCGGTTCGCCGCAGAGCAGGTAGGGGTTCTGCTGGATGGCCTGCATGGCTCCCGGCCCGAAGATGCGAAAGACTTCCATCGCCCGGCGGGGGCTGATCTCGAACTGAGCCAGATAGGCGATGAGCTCCCGCATTCCGAACATCCGCTTGAACTCCTGCTGGATGCGGTCAGCCTTGTCCGCCGAGATGCCCGGGATGAGGGTGAGCTGGGCGGGGTCGTTGGCGATAACTTCCAGCGCCGCCGCGCCGAATTTGTCAATGATCTTATCCGCCGTCCGAGCCCCGATGTAGGGCAGCGACCGGCTGGCGAGGAAGGCGTAGACGGCCTCGAGGTCTTTGGGCATATCCGTCTCGCACTCCTGTGCGTGGAACTGTCGGCCATAGGTGGCGTGGTTCTCGTACCTGCCCCGGCAGACGACGCTCTCACCGGCGTGGAGCTCTCCCACCACGCCGCACACAACGGTGACGACACCGCCGCCCGACACCTCGAACACGGTGTAGCCGTTGTCCTCGTTCAGGTAGATGATGTCCTCTACCGTGCCTTCCAGCCGTTCCAGCTCCTGCTCCATCGTCCCGCCTCCTCGTTTTGACACAACTATATATAGTATAGCGGTTTTGGGGGGATTTGTAAATACAACAAAAGCTCCCCCGAAGGGGAGCTGTAGGCGAGGGTCAATCCTCCACCCGCGCTGCGGCAAGCTCCTTCGTCAGGCGATTGCGCACTGCAAAGTACGCCGGGATGAGGAAGAAGCAGGCGAAGAACCATGCCACAGGGTTGGCGATGCAGGCCGCAAAGTAGCCCCAGAGCGGCACGAACCAGAAGCCCACCATGGCACGGGCGACCATCTCGGCCACGCCCGCGAACATGGCAAGGCCGGAATAGCCCAGGCCCTGGATGGTGTAGCGGTAGATGATGAGGACGGCCAGCGGGATGTAGAACACGCTGTTCCAGAAGATGAAGCTGCGGGCATTCGCCATGATCTCCACCTCGCTGCTCTCGAGGAAGAGGCTGATGAGCGGCACATCCAGCACACGCAGGATGAGGAAGGATGCCACACTGTAGACGCAGCCAATTCCCAGCGCAGTATTGACGCCCCGGTCCACACGCTTGAGGTCGTGAGCGCCCATGTTCTGGCTGGCGTAGGTGGTCATGGCGGTGCCGATGCTCTCCAGCGGCACCGAGAGGAACTGGGCGGCCTTGCTGCCTGCGGTCTGCGCGGCCACGATGCTGCTGCCCAGACCGTTCACCGCGCCCTGCAGCACGACGCTGCCGATGGCGGTGATGCTGCACTGCAGGCCCATAGGGATGCCCATGTTGCAGAGCTTGAGGCAGTGGCTGGCGCTCAGACGGCCCTCTTCCCTGCTCCATTTCAGCTCCGGGTAGTGGCGGCCGATGTAGATGAGACTGCCGATGCCCGCCACCGCCTGACTGAACACGGTGGCGAAGGCCGCACCGAACGCCCCCATCCGGAAGATGAGGATACAGAGCAGGTCGAGGCCGATGTTCAGCACGCTGGCCACCAGCAGGAAATAGAGAGGCCGCTTGCTGTCGCCCAGCGCGCGCATGAGGGCGCTGGTGACGTTGTACAGCAGGGTGAAGGGGATGCCCCAGAAGATGGTGCGGATGTAGATGTCCGCGATGTCGATGATGTTGTCGGGGGTGTTGGTCCAGACCAGCACCGCCCGGGTCAGGGCCACCGTCACCACCGTGAGCACGACGGCGAAAAAGAGGCTCAGCCAGACGGTATTGGCGGTGTAGCGCCGCATCTCTCTGTAATCCTTCGCGCCGAAGGTCCACGAGATGGGGATGGAGAAGCCGCAGGCGATGCCGTTGACGAAGCCCAGCACCAGATAGTTCAGGCCGCCCACGCTGCCCACCGCCGCCAGCGCATCCACGCCCACGAAACGGCCCACGATGATGGTATCGGCCAGATTGTAGAACTGCTGGAACAGACTGCCCAGCATCAGCGGCACCGCAAAAGCAAGGATGAGCTTGAGCGGGCTGCCCTGTGTCATGTCTTTTGTCATACAAAAGCCCCTCCCCGGGCGGTCACTTAACATTTCTTTGCCGGATCTTTACCGACAAAAACGCCCTGCCGGACGAGGGGCAGGACGTTTTGCGTTTCATGAGTGGTATTATACTCAGCTCATCGTGATTTTGCAAGGGGTTTTTCTCAGATTTCTTCGTACAACATTGCTATTTTCTATCGGCGGTTTTTGGTGATTGTGCGCAGAGAGCGGCAGGTCTGCCTGTAAGCAAGGCCCCCCTGCCACGCTCCCTCTCAGCGCACGCTCTCAGCCTTCATAATCGTACATCCATGCAGAGTCAGAATATGTGGAGTCATGATATAAGTCATAATATGCGGACTCATGAAAGGGATCCCACGGACCATAGTCATGGAGCGTTACCCATTTGTTTGGTTTCCAGTTTGGTTTCCAGTTTGGCTGCTGGCCGCTCTCTTGGCCCGACAGCCATACCCACTTACCCTGACTGTCCTTTACCCATCCTCTTACTTCCGGCTGCTGGGCGCTTGTCTCCGGCTGCTGGACCGTGGTAAGGCTGTCCGGCGAGAGAGTCGGGAGGCCGCTGAGGTCACCGACGGAGGGGGCCGGGTCGTCCTTCTTGCTGTCCTGCTTCCCGCCCGCGAGCTTCACGATGTTACCGGTAAATGTCTTCCACACCGTCTGGTCGGAGGCGGGCTGCTTCGGCTGCTGGGCCGTGGTAAGGCTGTCCGGCGAGAGAGTCGTCAGCCCGCTGAGGTCACCGACGGCACCCGTTCCCGGCTGAGTCAGCCCGGGCTGTCCGCTCAGGGAGCCGCCTTCCAGACCGGAGATGACAACTCCCCACCATTGCTCTTTCTCCTGCCTGCGGCGGGCGATGGCCTCCTCCACCCGGGCAGTCTCCTGTGCTTTCTCTTCCTCATCGCCAACGTGGTACACGAGGACCAGTTCCTTGCCGTTTCGGCGCAGGGCGGTCTCATCCGAGAATGTTTTTCTATCATATCCCGTCTGCCCGACAACATGGAATTGATAACGCCCCTCATGGGACAGCTCGAGTTCGAATGCGCCATTCACGCCGACCAGATCTTTGATCCGGGCCAGCGGAATGACGGCCTCCATCTCCCGCCCTTCCCCATCAAGGAACCGGATGCGAAGCTCATGGACCTCCTTTGCAAGCTCCCGCAGCGAGTCGCCTGTCATCCGAAAGAATGTGCCATGGGCATCGAAGCTCAGGACCTTGTTGACCGGGTCATACTCTGCCGTGGTCACATCTGCAAGCTCCTGT
>OBHX01002207.1_pt1 | contig 15517 bp, 12 predicted proteins | sample 1519331 | NCBI WGS metagenome assembly OBHX01 (sample SAMEA2602897, study PRJEB22501) | metagenome
GATAACTGGAAGCGGCAAATCCTGCAAGATCACCGATGACACCGCCGCCAAGAGCGATGACCAGATCACTACGGGAAATCTTTGCCTCCAGCATTGCCTTGTAGACAGTCGGAAGTGTCTGGAAATCCTTGGTTGATTCACCGTGAGGAAGTACCAGATGGTGGCATTCGTAAGTGGAGTCCAATGTATGGATCAGCCGGTCACCATATAACGGAAATACATTGTCATCGGAAATGATCATAATGCGTTTTCCGTGGTAGATCTTTCGGATGTAATCTCCGGCCTGGGATAATATGTTGTTTTCAATATAGATAGGATAACTGTCTTTTCCCAGATTAACTGTAAGTTTCATAATATATACTCCTGTAAGGTTTTTGTCTGAACCGCCATGCGTTCGTAAGGAACTGCCAGTGGCAGGTTATCTGCATTAGATCGTCTTGCCGACAACACCTGCAATCTGTGAAACCTTTTTGATCAATTCGTCGTATTTCTTAGGTTTTAATGACTGAGCTCCGTCGCAGAGTGCGGATTCCGGATCATTGTGTACTTCTATCATCAGTCCGTCGGCTCCTGCTGCTACAGCGGCCATTGCCATAGAATCTACTAACCACCATTTGCCGCCCGCATGACTTGGGTCAACGATGATCGGAAGATGTGTCAGTTTACGAAGTACCGGGATACTCTGAAGATCCAGAGTATTTCTTGTATAGCTTTCGAAAGTACGGATTCCGCGTTCGCAGAGGATGACATTTTCATTACCGGATGCCATGATGTATTCTGCTGACATGATCCATTCTTCGTAAGTTGCGTTCAGACCTCTCTTTAAAAGGATTGGACGGTCAAGTTGTCCTAATTCTTTTAACAGATCGAAGTTCTGCATGTTACGTGCACCGATCTGGATAAGATCTACTTTCTCGTTAAAGATATCGAGGTATTTGTCTGACATCAGTTCGGTTACGATCGGAAGTCCTGTTGCTTCTTTTACAGATGTTAAGATGTCGAGTCCTTCCAGTCCGAGTCCCTGGAATGAATAAGGACTTGTTCTTGGCTTGAATGCACCTCCGCGGAGTAAGTTGGCTCCGGAAGCTTTTGCAGCCTGGGCGATTTCAAGTACCTGTTCGTAAGATTCTACGGAACAAGGACCGGCGATCATTGCCAGGTTGTCGCCGCCAACTTTTACACCGGATACATCGATGATGGAATCTTCCGGATGGAATGCACGGTTGGCTAATTTGTATGGCTCCTGTACATGCATAACTTTATCGACTGCAGAATCAATTTCGAATAATTTGGAATCGACTTTGGCTGTGTCACCGATACAACCGATAACTGTCATCTCTTCGCCCTGTACAACGTGTGTGTTAAGTCCTCTCTTTTTGACCATGTTCTCGACACGAGAAACATCATCTTTTGTAGTGCGTGGTTTTAATACGATAATCATAATAAATATCCTCCAACATGTATGATAATTGTGCCTGTGTGATATTTCTTTTCCCGTGTGAGTCTAGTATAGTCGCACTGTAAAATATTCGCACTGCAAAACTTTAATTACTTAAAGCGTAAAACTAATGATATATTAACGCAATGGGATTTGATTGTCAACACTTTTATTCGATAAATTCTTTCATTTTTAAAAAAGTGTGTTAGACTAAAATTGTATAGTAAAAAAGGAGTGGGAAAATGGTAAGTGTTTGGGCAGCAGATATTACACCATTACTAATAGAAGAGACGTATCAGGCATATTATGATAAAGTGCCTGAGTGGAGAAAAGATAAAGCGGATAAACTTAAAAATGTGGATGACAAAGCAAGGAGTGTCGGTGCCTGGATATTGTGGGAAAAGATGAAGAAGGCTCTGAGACTTCCGGAATCGGCAGTTTTCAATCTGTCACATTCGGGAAAATATGTATTGTGTGCCTGTAGTGACCGTGAAGATGTTCAGACAGGCTGTGATGTGGAGATGAAGGGAAAGCTGCGGATGCCGGTGGCAGAACGGTATTTTTGCCGGGAAGAATGTGAGATCATCCGCAATGGGAAGGATGAAAAAGAACAGGCGGAGTGGTTTTACCGCTTCTGGGTATTAAAAGAAAGCTTTATGAAAGCAACCAGAAGAGGAATGGGCCTGGACATGCGCACATATGAATTTGCCTGGGGACAGGACGGCATACCATATCTGAAAAAGCAGCCTGAGGAATATCCGGAGAAATATCTGTGCAGGGAGTACGAACTGGAGCAGGGGGACGCAAGGGTCGCGGTAATTACGACAGATAATGAGATCGAGGGGAGATTACACGAAGTCAGACTTGCTTAATAAAGGGGTGTATGAACATGAAACAGTTAATGACAAAATGGGCAGACAATATAAATGAAAAGAATGTACTAGGGGAGTACCCAAGACCGCTCATGCGCAGAAAAAGCTATGTAAATCTGAACGGAATATGGAAATATGCAATAAGAGAAACAAAAGGATTTCCAAAGAAAATGGATGGGGATATCCTGGTTCCGTTTTCGCCGGAAGCTGTATTGTCGGGGGTAAACAGACAGTTAAAACCAGAAGAATATCTATGGTATAAGAGAAGGCTTCCGGATGAAGTAAAGCCGGAGAAGGGAAGCAGATGGATCCTTCATTTTGGAGCGGTAGATCAGTGTGCGGTCGTATATATAAATGGAAAGAAACAGGGAAAGCATGTGGGAGGCTATCTTCCATTTTCATATGATATTACGGAAGCATTAAAAGAAGAAAAGAATCTGTTGACCGTAAAAGTAAGAGATTATTCGGAGACTTGTTATTATAGCAGAGGAAAACAGAAACTTAAAAACGGAGGGATGTTCTATACGGCACAGAGTGGAATCTGGCAGACCGTATGGATTGAAAAAGTTCCAGAGTGTTATATCGGACATCTTAAGATCACACCTCTTTATGACCAGTCTTCTATAATGATCCAGATGGAAGAAGAACATGGCATAAAAGATATTGATTACGAAGTTACGATAACGGCAAGAAAGATGTGGCCGGTGAAAGCATCCGGAAAGACGGGAAAGCCGTGTGTGATCATGATCCCACATATGAGAAGCTGGAGTCCGGAAGATCCATTCCTGTATGATCTTCATGTGAGGATGGGAGAGGATTCGGTAGAAAGTTACTTTGCCATGCGTAAGGTAGAAGTTAAAAATGACAAAGAGGGAATGCCGAGGATATTTTTGAACAATGAGCCGTATTTTGAAAAAGGAGTACTGGATCAGGGATATTGGCCGGATGGTCTATACACACCGCCGTGTGATGAAGCGATGATCTATGATATCCAGAAGATGAAGGACCTGGGGTTCAATATGATCCGCAAGCATATTAAGATAGAACCGCAGAGATGGTATTATCACTGCGACCGTATCGGTATGCTGGTCTGGCAGGATATGGTGAACGGAGGACGGGATTATAAGAGCTGGTATGTAACGTATATGGCGACAGCCATGGAGGGAATGCATATCCGGGCAAAAGATACCAGGATTCATCTGATGGGACGTCAGGATCCGGCCGGGCAGAGACAGTTTGAAAAAGAGATGAAGGAGACGGTTCGATTGCTTTATAATCATCCATCCATTGTTACATGGGTTATTTTTAATGAAGGATGGGGACAGTTTCAGACGAAGAAGATGACAGATATAGTAAGGGCAGAAGATCCTTACAGGCTGACAGATTCTGCGAGTGGCTGGTTTGATCAGGGGTGCGGGGATATACGAAGCATCCATGATTATTTCTTCCCTTTGCATGTAACACCGGAAAAGAGGGTAACGGCACTTACTGAGTTTGGCGGGTATTCGCTGCAGATCCCGAAGCATAGTATGTACGAGAAAAAGGTCTACGGTTATAAAAAGTTCAAGAGAAAAAGAGAACTTACGGCGGGCTATGAGAAATTGATAAAAAAGCTCATTATTCCGAATATCAGCCGTGGATTAAGTGCAACTGTTTACACACAATTATCGGATATAGAAGAAGAGGTAAATGGAATCATTTCTTATGATAGAAAAATAGTCAAAATGGATGAAAAGACCGTTAAAAAACTGAATGAAAAACTTCATTTTTAGCCTTTATTTTCGGGGAAATGTAACGTAAGCAGAGTTGACGTGTTTTCTGTGATTTGTTAGAATATAAAAGGGAAAAATAAAGATTTATCAAGATAGAAAAATGTTTACAAAACCATAAAAAAGCACACGAGGAGAGTATGGGAGAGTAAGAATAATAAGGAGGAAAAGAATGTTGGAATTAACGTTTGGAGAACAGGTCAAGATCATTCTGAGCCGTAAAGGGATGACGATCAAAGAACTTGCAGAGAAGATAGAAAAACAGACAGGAAAGAAGATGTCGCGTCAGAATCTGACCCAGCGTCTTGGCAGAGATAATTTCCAGGAGCAGGATATGCGAATGATCGCAAAGATTCTTGAGTGTCCGTTTTATCTGGATATATTAGAAGAACATGAGGAGCATGAAGAGAAGCCTTCAAAGGCCCAGAAAATTACAGAGCCTGAAAAGAAGAAAACATCTGCCAAAGCAGAAGAAAGAGATATTACGATAGGTGAGCTTGTAGATATTCATAAAGAATTAGATGCAATAGAAAAGAAGAAAAAGAAGAAGTCTAAAAAGGTTGTAGAGCCAGATCCGGAATATGTTCAGGAAACAATATTTGATTTTGTAAGAGAGAAAGAAGCGACAGCAGAACCTGCCACAGAAATAGAAGAGCAGGAAGAAGAGATACAGGAGCCGGTGGAAGAAACCGGAAGTTCGGAAGCTGTGACACCGGAAGCAGACGAGCCGGTGGCCGGAAGTGAAGAAGAACCGGCAGCGGGTGTAGAGGAGCATGCTGAGAAACCTGTATATGAAGACGAGCCGGTGTATGAGTCAGAATCGGAATATGCAGAAGAACCAGTGTATGAGTCAGAATCGGAATATGCAGAAGAACCAGTGTATGAAGCAGAGCCAGAATATGCAGAAGAACCGGTGTATGAAGCAGAGCCAGAATACGCAGAAGAATCGGCGTATGAAGCAGAGCCAGAGTATGCAGAAGAACCAGTGTATGAAGCAGAGCCGGAATATGCAGAAGAACCAGCCTATGAAAGTGAGCTGGAATATGCAGAGGAGCCGGCTTATGAGTCGGAACCGAAATATACAGAGGAGTCAGCTCATGAGTCAGAACCGGAAGTAGAAGAGCCAGAGGAACCGGAAAAACCGGAGCCGAAGAAAGTTGAACCGGAGAAGAAAGCGCATGGATGGAGAGCGCTCTTCGGAATACGTAAAAAGCATGAAGAAGAATCAGCGCATGAAGAACCGGCAAAAGAAGAAAAGCCGGAAATCCAGTATCATGAGTTTGATTATTCGGGAGACGGTGAGTCAGAGAAACTTGCAGAAGAATTTATGCCGGAGGAACCGGAACAGGAGGAAACATATGCAGCAGCTGATGAGACCTCCGGTTATGAGAATAACGGATATCAGAGCCGGTATGCGCAGGAAAATGAAGAAGATTTATTCACATCCGATGAAGAGGATCTCAGTAAAGGTGAACTTAATCCTTACACAGGACATGAATATGAATCAAACAGCGTAAGAATGCATCCGAAGAGAATCGGCTATGTACAGGTATATGACAGAGGAAAACATCAGTGGACAGATATGACGGAGTGGGCATTCCTTGGATATCAGGAACGTAAAAAGGCACTTCTCGGAAAAGATTATGAGCCGCCGATCTATCTGGATTAGTGTTGAATGAACATAGAAAGAAAATGTTATGAATAAGGTGTTCAGCCGGATCTCCGGCTGGACACTTTTTGTACAAGGGGATGCAAGAGAAGCTGCCGCCTACAGGAACTTCCGGTGGCAAATTTTGTAGATTAAAATATGAAGGAGGAGCAGAAAATGGAATGGACAAGGCTTTTATCAACAAAACGTCAAAGACAGAACAGATACAAGAGTCAAAAATATGGTGATGCAGACCTTAGAAGTGAATTCGAAAAAGATTATCACAGAATCATCGGCAGTGCGTCATTTAGGCGACTTCAGGATAAGACACAGGTATTTCCACTGGATAAAAGTGATTTTATCCGTACGAGACTGACCCATTCCATGGAAGTCTCTTCGCTGGCAAAATCTCTGGGTCAGAATATAGGAGAAAGCATATTGGTACACAAGAAAGATTCCAGTTTCACTGTACAGATGAAAGAGGATATCTGCAATATTCTTCAGTGTGCAGGACTGATTCATGATATCGGCAATCCACCGTTTGGTCATTATGGAGAAGCGGCGATCAGGGAATGGTTTGAAAGAAATCTTCCGCTTCTGACATATCATGGAACGTCACTTGAGGAGTTGCTCGAACCTCAGATGAGGGAGGATTTTTATCATTTTGAAGGAAATGCACAGGCACTTAGGCTGGTCAGCAAATTACATTTTCTGGTAGATGAAAATGGAATGAATCTGACGTATGCGCTTTTGAATACAATTATAAAATATCCGGTAGCATCTACAAAGATCCATCCGGAATCAGGAGATATAAGAGAGAAGAAGATGGGCTATTATTATGCAGACCGGGAACTGTTCGAGGATATTGTATCAGAGACGGGTGCGGGAAATCACAGACATCCACTTACCTTTATACTTGAGGCAGCAGATGATATTGCATATAAGACCGCAGATATTGAAGATGCATTTGTAAAAAGATTTCTTACATATCATAGTCTCAGAGATGAACTCAGAAAACTACAGAACAGGGAGAAAAAGTATGCAGACCCAGAAGAGAAAGATCAGAACTGGTTCTGCCCGGCAGATAAACTGGTAGAATTATACGACCGTGCAAAGAAGAACGGGGTAGATGATCCCGGTGATTATGCAGTGAAGAACTGGATCGTAAAAGCACAGGGATTTTTGATTGGCTGCGCAACTTCCGGATTTACTTCTCATTATGAAGAAATTATGGAAGGCACGTATAAAAAAGATCTGTTTGCAGGTACTTTGGCTGAAGGATTGGTAAAACTGCTTGGAGAGATAGCGTGCAAATGTGTATTTAAAACAGAGACGATCTATCGTATGGAAGTGAAAGAGGCGGTGATGCTGGATAATCTGCTGGACAGGTTTGTCGGTGCAGCAATAAAATATGATGATCCAACGCAGAAACTGAACTCAATAGAAGAAAGACTGATTTCATTTATTTCCAATAATTATAAAAAAGCATATCGTTATCATGCAGAAGAAAAATCAGAAGTTTATCGTCTTTATCTGAGACTTCTGCTGGTTACGGATTATATCTGTGGTATGACAGACAGCTATGCGAAGAGGCTGTATCAGGAATTGAATGCGATTATGGCATAAAAGAAAATATTTCAGAATAGATTGTGATAAATAGCCGGAAACAGGAGAGGATATTTTGAGACGGTTTATTCGATATCTGTATGAATACGAACAAGAGAAGAAGATGCGGAATGTAGGCTTTGTAAAAGTAGAACAGGATGTGGATCAGTGCGTGATCCATGTGCACGGAAAAGGATTCCGGATGGAAGAAAATGCGCAGGGACTTAGGGCGTATCTGTTCTGGAATACAGAAGATAAATGTATTGGAATCCCGCAGGGAGTGACAGAGGTTCCCGGCCCGGCGGTGAACTGGCAGCTATGCTATACACCGGAGGATGTCGGTAAGAAAGAAAATTATAATCTTGTCAACGGAATTATATTAAAGGACGTAAATGGACACTGGTATGCGGCAGTCTGGAATGACGATGTAGTAAACGTCTGCAGGATGGAAATGTGGAAGATGGAAGAAGATTCCGTGCAGGGTGAAGAACCGGAATGTAAGAAGGGATTAGCGCAGGACGAAGAACCGGAATGTAAGAAGGAAACCTTGCAGGATGAAGAATCAGAGAGTGGGAAACTTGAAGATGATTTGGAAAAAGAGGCCTGCCTGGGGGGTAAAGTCCGCAAGATCCAGCGTAAAGATATGGTGTGTCTTCCGAGGTGTGAATGGAGACATGCAAATAATAGTTTTTTGATCCACGGGTATTATAATTATCACCATCTGATATTGACAGTCCGTGATGACCGGTTAAAATTAGGAGTACCGGGAGTGTATCATCCGCAGGAAGAAAAAGCCGCAGAAAGCTTTGGATTTCCGGAATTCATTCCTGCAGAAGAGCTGGATCTTAAGCTTACAGATGAAGAGAAGAATGACAGAGAGAAGTTCGGATACTGGTGCAGGGATATAAGAGGATCACATGACTGTGTAGAACCACAGAAGAGATAGAAAACAGGAAAATAGACGGAGAATGAATATGCAAAGCACAGATGAAAAATATATGAAAGAAGCGATCAAACAGGCAAAGAAAGCATATGCGATCGGTGAGGTGCCGATCGGATGTGTGATCGTATATCAGGATAAGATCATTGGGAGAGGATATAACCGCAGAACAATTGATAATAATACCCTGGCGCATGCAGAACTGATCGCGATCAAAAAAGCAAGCAAGAAGATGAATGACTGGAGACTGGAGGATTGTACGATGTATGTAACTCTGGAACCATGCCAGATGTGTTCCGGTGCGATCGTACAGTCCCGGATGACACGGGTAGTAGTCGGATGTATGAATCCGAAAGCCGGCTGTGCAGGCTCTATCTTAAATCTTCTGGATATGCCTGAATTTAATCATCAGGTAGAATTGACGACAGGAGTGATGGAAGAAGAATGCAGTCAGATGATGAAATCATTTTTTAAAGAATTGAGAGAAGCAAGGAAGAAGAAAAAGCAGCTGGAAAAAGAACAGACCGGGGAAATATAAAAGACAGGTGATCATATGAATGAAAAGACAGTAGGAATGCTTGCAAAGTTTACAGGTGTGTCTGTACATACAATAAAATATTATGAGAAGATTGGTCTTCTGAGTTCTACGAGAAGAGAACATTCGAATTACAGGTCTTACGATATAAGGGCATGCACGGATATTTACGAATGTATGAAGTATAAGAATCTTGGGTTCGCATTGAAAGAGGTCGGGAATCTGATAAAGGAAGCAGATTCAGAAGCGATAGATAATCTGTTGAAAAAAAGATTAGAGGAAATAGATGCTTCACTGTCAGAATTGCAGGAATTAAAAAAACGTGTGATGGATTATCTTGCAGAGACGGAAGAGATAGAAAAGAAACAGGGAAACTGGTATATAGAAGAAATGCCGGATTTCTGGATCAGATTTCAGACGAATAACCTGGAATATGGCAAAAATGCACAACTTGAATCGGACGGGATTAATTTCATGGATTATGCACCGGAAAGCAAATCGGTACTTAAGATAAGCAGAGAAAGTCTGAATGGAACGGAAAACCAGTTCTCCTGGGGACAGGCAGTACGGGCAGAGTATATAGAAGATATCGAAAAAAATGAAAATGTCTGGAGCAGGCAAAAAGGATATACCAGGATAAAAGGCGGAAGAGCATTTGTCCTGTATCTGAAAATTACCGGACCGTATGCATCGGAAGGAGTGCTGCAGAAGAAAATCCGAAAGATATACCGAAAGTTTCAACAAGATGCAAAGATACCGGGAGATGCTTACTGTGTAAGGATTAAGATCACACATGATGAAGAAGGAAATGATTGGAATTATTTGAAAATATATATATTACTGAAACCTGAGAGTTAATCTCAGGTTTTTGCACTTTAGTGAGGTAAAATGCCATTGAAGAGGTGAAATTAGAAAGAAAAGAATAGAAAAAATTAATAGAAAATGATTAAAAAGACTGAAAATTATAAAATGTATTAATAAGAGTACACTTGACCTGATACCTGTATCCAGTTATAAAATTAACAATATAGAAAAACGGGTTAGGAGGAAACGGATAATGACAAGTGAAGAAATCAAAAATATGAGTTTTGAAGATTTCCGGACACAGATTGAGGGGATGGAAGAGGTTCAGAAACTCACAGCAGACGGAACGGAGAGATATGGTATATATAAGCATGATGTATGCTATGTAAACAGAGACGGGATTGAGCGTACGCTCCAGATGATCGTACCAGAGACGAATGCCAAAGCACCAAAGATATATCCGGCAATTTTGTATGTTCAGGGATCGGCATGGAGAAAACAGGACAACTATAAACGGCTTGGAGCAATGGCAGATCTTGCAAGACGTGGATTTGTGACAGCGATTCTTCAATACAGAGAAAGCGATCTTGCTACATTTCCTGCTCCTGTAGAAGATGCAAAGACAGGTGTACGTTTCTTAAGAAAACATGCAGAGGAATATCGTATTGATCCGTCCCAGGTCTTTATAATGGGAGATTCAAGCGGCGGCAATACAGCGTTTATTGCGGGGGTTACGGCAGATCAGGAGCTGATGGACACAGATGTATATGGAGAATATTCCTGCAAGGTAAATGCAATCGTAGATTTCTACGGAGTTACATGCGTACAGATAAAAGAAGATTTCCCAACTACATTGAACCAGGGAGAACCGGACAGTCCGGAAGGAATGCTGATCGGTAAGAAGAATGTATATGAATATCCGGAACTTTCCAATGCAGTTACCTGTATGAATTATGTAAAAAAAGAGACAGAGATACCACCGGTCCTGATGATGCACGGACTTGCCGATGATCTGGTAGCACCGGAGCAGAGTATCCGCCTGTATAAGAAATTAAGAGAAGAAGACAAAGAAGTAGAATTTTATCTGGTAGAGAATGCAAAACATGGAGATCCGGCATTCTGGACAGAGAAGAATATGGATATTGTGGAAAAATTCCTGAAAGCACACATGAATTAAGGAGGTGCAGACTATGAATGCTACTGTAATGGCTATTATTCTGGTATTGATCGTTGTGGCAACGGTTGTCACGAAGAAAGTACCATTTAACTTTGTATTATTTATTGTACCGATCATTTGCTCGTTACTTTTGGGCTTTAGCTTACAGGAGACAAGTGACTTTGTACTGGAGCAGTTCAGTTCGATCATGAAATCTGCGGGATTCATGTTATTGTTTGCATTTCTGTATTTTCAGATGCTTACAGAAGCAGGAGTATTTGATACTATCGTATCAGCAGTGACGAACAAGCTTGGCGATAAGATGAATGTCATCGTAATTATGATCCTGACATCCGTAATTGCAGCATTTGCAATTCTGACAGGAAACTTTACACCGGCGTACCTGATCACATTCCCGATCCTGGTACCACTTTATAAGAAATATGATTTTGACCGTGAGGCAGCATTTATCATAGCACAGACTGCAATGTCTGCGATGTGCTTCATTCCGTGGGGGATTGGAATGGCATATACGGCATCTTCTGCAGGATTATCTGCCAATGAACTGTCAAAGGCATCGGTTCCATGGGCATTATGTTTTATCCCGGCCATCGTTCTGCAGTGGGTATACTTTGGGATCAAGCATAAGAAACGTGTGGGAACATTTGGCGTAGTTGTAGAAAATGTAGAAGAGGAGACAAAAGAAGTAGAAGAGAATCCATACAGACGGCCAAACGTATGTAACCTGTCACTGGCAACGAGTTCAACACCGACAAACTCATCAACTTATCTTGGATGTGCATTGACAGAGACAGATGTACAGCACTTCTGTAAGAAGGCAGTTCCGGTACAGACAGTAACAAATGCAATTGTAATATTGCTGGCGTTAATATTTGGCATAGTATAAAAAACGGAGACAGAGGAATTTTGGAAATTCTTCTGTCTCTATTTTTATAGAAAACCGGCCATGGCAGGTTCTGTATATAAAAAATACCCACATGCGAAAAATCACAGTGGATAAGATGAATACTATATTATTATTTATGTGCATTGCGCTTCGAACGAGCCTTCACAGACGTTACCTTGGTAGTTAACTCAGCCCAGGCACCCTTACGGCACCCGAGAGGTTCCACTTAGTGCTGCTTCATTCCTGACCTGACACGGTTCATGGAGTCCCGTCGCGTAAGACCCAAACATCAACGTCACTTTCCAAGGGCAGCTCTGCAAAAACAAGCCCTCTGCGCAATATCACCCCTGCTATAGCGGATTGCAGGTGCAAGGTACCGCTAACACCCCGGCTGCACAGCTCAATATTTTAACGTGTTCCGGGCAAAAAGTCAATGGAAATGTTGTAAAAAAGGCGATACCAATTTATAATACCTAGATATATGAGAATTTATCTGATCGGGTGTATGCCTGAAGGGAAAAATTCTGATCTGGAGGAAAGAATAATGAAGATATTACTGGCAGCAGTCAATGCAAAATATATACATTCCAATCTGGCGGTCTACAGCCTGAAAGCCTATGCCGAGGATCCGGCGGTGGAGATCGGAGAATATACGATCAACCAGCAAAAGGACGATATCCTGATGGACATCTATAAGAGACAACCGGATATTCTCTGCCTTTCCTGCTATATCTGGAATTTGGACTATATAGAAGAAATTGTGCTGGAAATCGGAAAGCTGCGTCCGGATATGCCAATCTGGCTTGGCGGGCCGGAGGTTTCCTATGATGCAAAAGAAGTATTAAGACGGCTTCCATGTGTCAAAGGAGTGATGAAAGGCGAAGGAGAGAAAACTTTCAAAGAAATCTGCCGGATATACCGAAATGAATTCGAAAAAAGAGAAAATGTATGTGGATATCAGGATAAAAATGTGGATAATTCCTGGAAGAAATCGGAGAGTGTGGATAACCAGTTAAAGGGTGTGGACGGAATCACTTTCCGGGAAGAAAAAGAGAAAATTATCGACAATCCGTGGCGTCCGATCATGGATCTGAGCGAAGTCCCATTTGTCTACGATCATATGGAAGATTTTGAACACAAGATCATTTACTACGAGACAAGCAGAGGATGCCCGTTCTCCTGTAGCTATTGTCTGTCATCGGTGGACAAGCGTCTGCGTTTCAGGGATATAGAACTGGTGAAGAAGGAGCTGCAGTTTTTCCTTGACCACAAAGTACCGCAGGTGAAATTTGTTGACCGTACATTCAACTGCAAACACGATCACAGCATTGCTATCTGGAAATATATCATGGAGCATGATAATGGCATTACGAACTTCCACTTTGAGATTGCCGCAGATATTCTGAATGAAGAAGAACTGGAACTTCTGGAACAAATGCGCCCGGGACTGGTACAGCTTGAGATCGGTGTACAGTCAACAAATCCGAAGACGATCAAAGAGATCCACAGAGTTATGGACTTTGAAAAAGTATCTAAAATCGTGAGAAGAATTCAGGATAAGGGAAATGTGCACGAACATCTGGATCTGATCGCCGGCCTTCCGTACGAAGATGTGGAAAGCTTCGCACATTCCTTTGATGATGTCTATGCATTAAAACCGGAGCAGCTCCAGCTGGGATTCCTGAAAGTGCTTAAGGGATCCTTTATGCAGGAGCATCAGGAAGAGTACGGCATTGTCCATAAAGCGCACCCACCGTATGAAGTACTGTATACAAAATGGATTTCCTATGAAGATGTGCTGCGCCTGAAAGGGATTGAGGAGATGGTGGAGGTCTACTATAACAGCCGTCAGTTTACGAATACGATGGAAGAACTGGAAAAGGAATACGATTCTGCATTCACCATGTATGACCGGCTTGCATCTTATTACGAAGACAATGGTTATAACGCCGTTCAACACAAGCGGAGTGCCAGATATGAGATACTGCTGAATTATATACGGCTTCATCATAAAGAAAAAGAAGATCTGTTCCGGGAAGTGCTCACATATGATTATTATCTTCGTGAAAATGCGAAGAGCCGTCCGGAATTCGCCGGGGATTATCTGGTGGAAAAGAATGTGGCGAGAGCATTTTATGAAAAAGAAGAAGAGACACATATGTACCTTCCGGATTATGGAAAATACGACAGAAATCAGATGCGTAAAATGACGCATTTAGAATATTTTAAATTGGCAGATACCTATATCCTGTTCGATTATCAGAACAGAAACCCGCTGAATCAGGAAGCCAGGGTCTGTAAAGTGGAATTGATAAAGTGAGAATAAAATAAGTATTAATATAAAAGGAAATAGAATTATGAAAAAAAGAACGGGAGAGATCCTGGAACTTCTGGATGAAAAATACGGAACAGAATTTATCTGTTATCTGAATTATGAAACTCCGTGGCAGCTTCTGATCGCTACGATGTTAAGTGCGCAGTGTACCGATGCAAGAGTCAATATTGTAACAAAAGATCTGTTCCGGAAGTACCCGTCTGTCGAAGCATTTGCGGACGCAGACCTGAAAGAATTAGAACAGGATATCAAACCAACGGGATTCTATCATAATAAAGCGAAGAATATCATAGCCTGTATGAAAGACATCCGGGATAAATATAACGGAGAAGTCCCATCAGAACTTGAAGACCTTTTAAGTCTGGCGGGAGTAGGCAGAAAGACAGCCAATGTGATCCGCGGAAATATCTATCACGTGCCGAGTGTGGTCGTGGATACACATGTAAAGCGCATATCCAATCGGCTCGGACTTACGAAGAATCAGGATCCGGACAAGATCGAACAGGATTTGATGAAGGAACTGCCGGAGGATCACTGGATTCTCTGGAATATTCATATCATTACATTCGGACGTACGATCTGCAGTGCAAGGAGTCCGAAATGTGAGGATTGTTTCTTGCAAAAATATTGTAAAGAGTATAAAATGTAGAGAAATACGTTACTGTTTACGTAAAAACTGATAATCGGTAACGGGAATAGAATTAAAGAAGGTAGAAGAATGAATTTTAACAATAAAAGAACAAGAAGAATTGTATCAATTGTTGTACTTATTGTTATCATTGCCATGGTGGCAACGATGATCATTCCGTATCTTGTATAAGCATCTTATATAAAGAAAAGTGTGCTGCCATCGTGCAGACATAGTAAGAATGTACGGAATGCTGGGAATGAAGAGAATAAAAGATAAAAGGGGAACGTAACAAGCATGAAGTTAGAGACACAGACAGAACAGCTTATAAGTGAAACAGTTACCGTCTACGGATTATCACCGCAGATCGGTGTACACGCACTTGCACAGACTGCAAATGCACTGGCAGCGCAGGGTACAGTGTTTTCTGTCTGCCCGGATATAACAGAAGACGAGGAAACAGACACAGATATAAAGAACGAGGATATGCAGGATACGCACGAAACATCTGCAAGCGTCAGTGTACAGATTGCCTATCCGGAATATGTGTTCAAATCCAGAATCCACAAGATCGAAAAACTTCTGAAAAAAGCATGTAAAAAATATAACATAAACCTTGTTGCGGTACAGGCATCCGCCAATCCGGCAGTTCAGGTGATCGCAGTGACTGTTACGGGAATTGCAAAGGCACCGAAGGAAGAAGCCTGGAACCGGGAAACCGCACGAGCCTGCAGGGACATCGTGTTCGTGGGTCATGCGGGAATGGATGGCATGCTCAGGATCACAGAAGAAAAAGAACAGGAACTTAAGACTCGTTTTGCGCCGGTTTTCATGAAGCAGATAAAGTCATACGGACAGCAGATATTTGCTCCAAAAGAAA
>OBHX01002211.1_pt1 | contig 15488 bp, 11 predicted proteins | sample 1519331 | NCBI WGS metagenome assembly OBHX01 (sample SAMEA2602897, study PRJEB22501) | metagenome
GGGCAAATTTGAACTAGCCCACAACCGCGGACTATATTCCGGGGGGTCGGCTACCCCCCGGAAAAGTTCCGGTAGGGTCGGGATTTAAAAGCTTGCCCTAAGCCCCCAAAAAGTGTTGTCCCCCCCCCATGGAACGGGTGCCTGCCGCTGTGCGTTTAAGGCGGGAGGAAAGAAAATCAGAGTGAAATATTTTCGGCATCCGGATGGAAAATGTCTGGTATGTAATATATGGTATGATGAAAAAACTGTAAGAGAATGTATAAAAAGCTGCCAGCGGTGTTCGATGAGGGAACGCCGCTGGCTTTTTATAGGGGGTAGAAGTTTTTGAGCAGAAGAGTCAGGAATTACTTGTTTTCGGTTTCTGATGTTGTTTTTACATCTTTGTTTGAATCTGTGTCTGCGGGAACAATTGGGGGATGAGTGACTGGAGTGGTGGTGTTCCCTTTTTTTGCTTTGTGTCTGCGGATCAGTTTTCGTATCAACAGGATGGCAGCGGTGATGATGGCGATCAGGACCACCAGAACCGGGAGGTTGGCGATGATGGCTACGAAGAGGTCTACGAAGAAATCGCGGACTTCGTAGAGGCTGTTTCGAAAGCCGTTGCTGATGCGGCTGCCTATAGTGTTGGAGGTGGGTTGTTCGTAGGCTACTTCGTTGACGTTTAAGTAGACAGTGCTGTAGTCTACCAGGTTGTCGTAGGTTCGAAGCTGGGTTTCGTAGCTGTTGATCTGGTAGCGCAGGTCGGAGAGCTTGGACTCGAGGGCCAGGATCTGATCCAGCTCAGTGGCCTGCTCGAGAAGTTTGCTGACACGGTCGTATTCGGTTCGGAGGGAATCCAGGTAGGCTTTCTGATCAACGTATCGGAGGGTGATGTCTTCAGTTTCGATATTTTTGTTGGTGACGGTGCCCAGAGTTCCGGCGGTTTCCAGGAAACTATCCAGGTTGTCGGGAGGGATCCGAGCAGTGACGTAGTAGGAGCGTCTGCTGTAGCCGTTCTGTGGAGTATCCAGGGTGGAGGATTCGATATAGCCACCGCAGGAGGTGATAGAGTTGTCCAGTTTCGTGCGGAGGGTGTCGAGATCTTCCGTGGCGATATCCATCGAGACGGTGCGGATCAGTTTCCGGGTGCTCTGGTCGTGGGTTGCCTCAGCAGCATCGGTCGCAGCATCAGAAACGGAAGAGTCAGAAGATGAACCGGCAGTTTCAGCTGTGGCGGTATCGTCCATCATATCCGCTTCGCCGTCATAGGAGAAGCCGGAGTCGTCCAGGGGTTCGCTGGCTTCGACAGCCCAGGAGTCTGCAGATTTATTCTGGTGGACCGCAGAGGTGGTTGCAGAACTTCCGCAACCGGAGAAAAGCAGGATGCCACTCAAAAAGAGTGACGGGGCAAGTAAGGTTTTCTTTGTCATAATTAGTGCCTCCTTTTTCATGAAAATATAGAAAAATAAAAAAATTAAAAATTTTTGAAAAAAACACTTGCATTTTCCAAAAAGGTGTAGTATTATAATCGTGCAAGGTTCGTTGGTCAAGCGGTTAAGACGCCGCCCTCTCACGGCGGAAACAGGGGTTCGATTCCCCTACGAACTGCTGAAACCCGGAAGTCGGAAATGATTTCCGGGTTTTTTTGTTGCTATAGATAGAATCAAGTAAGTCACCTGTTTTAATTGCGAATATTCACTTGAGTTGTTAAAGTATTGAACGGTTATGACATAAGTACAATGTATGCAACAAAAGAGTTAAAAGAATGGGTGGTTAGCAAGTCTTTCTTTATATTCATTATAAGTGATAAATATAGGAAAGACAAGAAAGTTCAGAAAATCTTTGAAAAAGTTAGAAAAATGTAAGCAATTGTGAAGATGCTCAATAATTATGAGAAAAAGAATCATGGAGGAAAAATGTAGTGGGTGAGTATGTGAAAAAGATTGGGATGCGCCGTATCCTGATCATGCTGCTGGGTAATGTTTTTCTTGGAATGGGTGTCAGTATATTTAAGTTCGCCGGTCTGGGTAATGATGCGTATAATGCCATGATGATGGCCTTGTCTGATGTGATCGGCATTCCCTATGCAAGATTTTTTGCGATTTTCAGTGTGGGCTTATTTGTTATTGAGTTGATTGCCGGAAGACATTTTATTGGTCTGGGAACTATTATCAATACATTGTTTCTTGGATATATTGCTACTTTTTTCTATAATATATGGGATTTCATATTTACAAAACCAGGTGTACTTCTGACCCGGATTTCGGTTATGGTGATCGGGGTTATCATCTGCAGTCTGGGCGTATCCATGTACCAGCGCCCGGATGTGGGAGTGTCGCCATATGACAGTCTGTCACTTATCATGGATAAGAAGCTTCCGAAGATATCTTACTTCTGGTGCCGTATGTCCAACGATGTGATCTGCGCACTGGTGGCGTATTTCGCAGGAGGTCTGGTTGGAATCGGAACTGTGATCGCGGCGTTTGGCCTTGGTCCTATTGTCCATTTCTTTAATATCCATGTAACAGACAAACTGTTGCAAACAGAGAAGCACTCAGAAAATTAAATATAGAGTAAAGCATCGACAAAGAAAACAGAGAACACATATCAAAAACAAAGATATGTGCTCTTTTTTTTACGCGAGCAACAAGCCAAAGTCCGTGCTTGCACGAGACCTTGGCGACTGCCGCGATAACTCGAGAACCCCGCGGATTATCTTTCTCATAGTTACGCGAGTTGGTTTGAGTTGGCTATACTGTATAAATAATAGTAACTATTCAGTTGCCACTGTCCCGCGAGGTGTTTTGACATGAATATGTCAAAATCCCGAGACATACAAGCCAAAATGCCATCACCGAAGGTGATTTTTTATGCATTTTGGCTCGTAACTGTGAAGGTACTGAACAGTTACAAATAATAAAAGAATGGATTCCGAAAAGTAAGAGATAGGAAAAATATATAAAAAAGAAAAGAATAATTAGCAAAATCAGACAAAATACAAAGAATAGATAAAAAAGAAGGTAAGTTGTCTGGACGATTTTGTACATGTGTCATATTATATTTATAAGTTCAAAAATGGAGGAACCTGAGAAGGACATTAACATTGTATAATATGTTCCCATATATCATCTCTCTGCTGGTTCTTGTATTTGTATCTGAGAACTCCAGAGCACCGAAAGCGGAAGGTATTCCGTATGATAAGGGACAGAGATAAAGAAAGGTGGAAATATCGTGAAAAATTATTCAGAAGACCCAAGCAGACAGTATCATATCCAGGTGGCGAAAGGAGAAGTGGGACGTTACGTACTGATGCCCGGCGATCCGAAACGTTGTGCGAAAATCGCAAAATATTTTGACGATCCGGTGTTGATTGCAGATAACAGAGAGTATGTTACTTATACCGGAACACTGGACGGAGTAAAGGTAAGTGTTACTTCCACAGGTATCGGCGGACCCTCCGCATCCATCGCCATGGAAGAACTGTATCGCTGCGGAGCAGACACATTTTTAAGAATCGGAACCTGCGGAGGTATGCAGACAGAAGTAAAGAGTGGTGATGTGGTTATTGCAACAGGAGCCATTCGTATGGAAGGAACATCCAAAGAATATGCGCCAATCGAATATCCGGCAGTAGCAGATCTGGATGTAACCAACGCACTGGTTGCAGCTGCAAAAGCAAAAGATTATACCTACCATACCGGTGTGGTACAGTGTAAGGACGCGTTTTACGGACAGCATGAACCGGAAAAAATGCCGGTAGGATATGAGCTGATCAACAAATGGAACGCATGGAAAATGATGGGTTGTCTTGCCTCTGAGATGGAATCCGCAGCACTTTTCATCGTTGCAGGAAAATTAAGAGTAAGAGCCGGTTCCTGCTTCCTGGTAGTTGCCAATCAGGAGAGAGAGAGCCTGGGCCTGGAGAATCCGGTGGTACGTGATACCGATATGGCAATTCAGGTGGCAGTGGAAGCCATCCGTAATCTGATCAAAGCAGACCAGGCAGAAAAATAATAATATAAGAAATGGAGATAAAAAATGGATATCAAAGAAATATTAAAACACGTAGACCATACACTGCTTCTTCAGGGATCCACCTGGGAAGAAATCAAACAGATCTGTGACGATGCCATGAAATATGAGACTGCATCTGCATGTATTGCTCCAAGCTATGTAAAAGAGGCAGCCGAATACATGAACGGAAGAATCCCGGTATGTACCGTTATCGGTTTTCCGAATGGTTACATGACAACTGCAGCAAAAGAATTCGAGACCAAAGATGCCCTGGCAAACGGCGCTTCTGAGATTGATATGGTTATCAATATCGGATGGTTAAAAGACAAAAAATATGACTTGATTGAAAATGAAATCAAAATCTTAAAGGCAGCATGTGGAGATAAAATCCTGAAAGTGATCATCGAAACCTGTTTCCTTACGGATGAAGAAAAAATCAAAATGTGCGAGATCGTTACCAGCGCAGGAGCAGATTATATCAAAACCTCCACCGGTTTTGGCGGAGCAGGTGCTACTTTTGCAGATATTGAACTGTTTGCCAAACACATCGGACCGAATGTAAAGATGAAAGCAGCAGGTGGAATTTCTTCTATCGACGATGCAGAAAAATTCCTGGCACTGGGAGCAGACCGTCTGGGAACCAGCCGAATTGTTAAAATTGTGAAAAATGAGGAAGCAACTGGTTATTAAAAGAACGAGAGGTGTACAATATGGAAAAAGCAATGATTGAAAAGTTGATCGACACAGCAATCAAACAGTTGGATTTTTCCTATACTCCCTATTGCGGCTTTAAGGTGGGCGCAGCACTGCTGACAAAGAAGGGAGAAATATACACAGGCTGCAATATTGAAAATGCATCCTATACGCCTACAAACTGTGCAGAGCGGACAGCTATTTTCAAAGCAGTCAGTGAAGGAGTCAGGGATTTTCAGGCCATCTGTATTGTAGGCGGGAAGGATGGAGTACTGACAGAATATGCGGCCCCCTGTGGTGTGTGCCGTCAGGTTATGATGGAATTTTGCGATCCGGAAACCTTTCAGATCATTCTGGCAGTAGATAAAGAAAAATATGATATTTTTACACTAAATGAACTGCTTCCGCTGGGATTTGGGCCATCCAATCTTTTATAGAGCGGCAGTAGTGAACATGGAATGGAGCGGTGAGAAGTTATGACACAGGAAGAACTGCTAAGATTGCCGAAGGTGGAACTGCATTGTCACCTGGATGGATCTCTCAGTCAGGAATTTATCGAAAAAAGGCTGGGAAGATCTGTAAAAAAAGAAGAATTGAGCGTATCGGATGACTGTACAAGCCTTGCAGAATATCTGGAAAAGTTTGATATGCCATGCCAGTGTCTTAAAGATGAAGAAGGTCTGGAAGAGGCCGGCTATGATGTATTGAAAAGCATGAGCAGAGAACATGTATGCTATGCAGAGATCCGCTTTGCACCACTTTTTTCTGAAACAGAATCCATGAGCTGCAAAAAGGCAATGGAAGCACTGATCAAAGGGCTGGAGAGAGGAAAACAGGACTTCGCTATTGAGTACGGAGTAATCGCCTGTGCCATGCGTCATATCGGCGAGGAAGAAAACTGGCGGATGATCCGGGCTGCAAGAGAACTTCTTGGATCCGGTGTCTGCGGAGCAGACCTGGCTGGGGCAGAGGCTTCTTATCCCATGTCACAGTTCATGAATCTGTTTGAAAATACAAGAAAGATTGGTATGCCCTTTACGATTCATGCCGGCGAGTGCGGAAGTGTGGATAATATCACAGATGCAGTGAATGTTGGCGCAAAGAGAATCGGACATGGGATTGCCATGAGAGGTCATGAGGATGTGATCCGAGAACTGGCAGAAAAAAAGATCGGAATTGAGATGTGTCCAATCAGCAATCTGCAGACTAAGGCGGTATCCGGTCCGGAATTCTATCCGATCAGGGAATTCCTGGATCATGGTGTACGGGTTACTGTGAATACAGATAACCGGACCGTCAGCAACACGACCATGACAAAGGAACTGGAATTTATTCAAAAAACATACGGAGTCCGGGATGAGGAGGTTCTGCTTCTGATGAGGAATGCAGTAGATGCGGCTTTTGCGAGTGATACTGTCAAAGAAAAGCTGTACCGGAAGTTGGCAGAAAAATAATAATAGAAAGAGGTAGACGAAGATGAAAAAGTACAACAGAATTTTTGTGATTGTCCTGGATTCTTTGGGTATCGGAGCTATGCCGGATTCTGAAAAGTTCGGAGATGTAGGGGTAGATACTTTTGGACATATCCTGGATCAGATGGGAACCCTGGAGATCCCCAATCTGAAGAAGCTGGGAATGCTGAATCTCCACTGTGGAGGAAACATGGAAAAAGCTGCAGAACCTATGGGACGTTATGCCCGTCTCGGAGAGGCAAGTAATGGAAAAGATACCATGACCGGACACTGGGAGATGATGGGAATCAAGACGGAAAAACCATTTATCACCTTTACGGAACATGGTTTTCCGCCGGAACTCATCGCAGAACTGGAAAAGCGCTGCGGTAAGAGAGTTATCGGCAATAAGAGCGCTAGCGGAACAGAGATCATCGAAGAGCTGGGCGAGGAAGAAATCAATACTGGTGCAATGATCGTGTACACTTCTGCAGATTCAGTACTTCAGATCTGTGGAAATGAAGAAACTTTTGACCTGCAAAACCTCTATCGTTGCTGTGAGATAGCAAGAGAAATCACACTGAAAGACGAATGGAGAGTGGGACGGGTTATTGCAAGACCCTATGTAGGAAAGAAAAAAGGTGAGTTTAAACGAACCAGCAATCGACATGATTATGCACTGAAACCAACAGGTCCTACAGTATTAAATGCTATGAAGGACAAAGGTCTGGATGTGATCGGTGTAGGTAAGATCAATGATATCTTCTGCGGAGAAGGAATCACAGAAACCTATCATTCTACCAGCTCAGTCAACGGAATGGAACAGACCATCGAAATCAGTAAGAAGGATTTTCATGGCTTGTGCTTTGTCAATCTGGTTGACTTTGATGCACTCTGGGGCCACAGAAGAAATACAGAAGGTTATGGCCATGAGATTGAAAAATTCGACAAAAATCTCGGAGTACTGCTGGAACAACTGAAAGAAGATGATCTTCTGATCCTTACAGCGGATCACGGAAATGATCCTACCTATACCGGATCAGACCATACGAGAGAATATGTTCCTTTTATTGCCTATTCGAAACAGATGGAAAACGGAGGAGAACTGGAAGGCGAGAACACATTTGCTGTCATTGGTGCTTCTATTGCAGAAAACTTTGGTGTGGACATGCCGGAAGGAACGATCGGACATTCCATTCTGGAAAAAATAGTATAAAAATATGTAACTGTTCAGTATCTTCACAGTTACAAAAATATAATAAGTAAAAATTGAGAAACGGAGTCCAAACGAATCAAGTAAATCACCTGCTTCAATTACGAAGAGTAATAAGCAGTAATTGTAGGATTTATTCCCGGGAAACAGAATTGCAAATAAAACAGGGATCCGGAAATAAAAAGAACAGTTTGCTATGAAAATAATTCCATCAAAGCAAACTGTTCTTTTTTTTACGCGAACAACGAGCCAAAGTCCGTGCTTGCACGAGCCAAAGTCTATTGTTTTTCAGAAATACGTGCTGTGGATTTCCTTTCAATCAGCTGCGCATGCAAAAGGAATGTGCTGATGGAAACATGATTGAGAAGGCTGGATAATGCAAAAAATCCACTTTTACCCAGTTCTGTTCGATCCTGACGGATGGTGGTTAGGGGCGGTGATGTATAAGCAGCTATTGGCAGATCATCAAAGCCCACGATACTGACATCTTCAGGAACCCGATATCCGAGCTGTTGACACTGAACCAGAGCAGCACTGGCAATGGTGTCCTGGCTGCAGATAATGGCAGTCATTCCACTTTTTAAAAAGTTTGGAAGATGTTTTTCCATACATTCGGAAAGAAAACAGGAACAACCGGCATTGTCATAAGAAGCTTTCAGTCCGTGTTTGCGCATAGAACGGAAGAAAGCAGAGTATCGGATCTGGATAATCTGAGAACCAAGAGAATTGCTGAGATATGCAATTTTTTGGTGCCCCTGCCTGACAAGATGGGATACCGCCAGTTCCATACCCTCGTCATTATCAATACCCACATAGGCAGTGGAAGGGTTGCCTGTAATATAGTTATCATAAAGTACAGTTGGAGTACAACTGTTTTCAAAATCCTTAAGCCATGGATCGGCAAGAGAAAAACCGATCACAAAAGACCCCACATAATCATGTTCCAGCATATAAACATCATAAGGCTGGTTGCGTTGTATCTGGATATCAACAGGTTCGATCACAACATCAAATCCCTGTGGCTCCGCCAGCTGCCGGAATCCCATAATGATATCATATGCAAAATGATAAGGTTCTTCATACTGTATATTATCTTTTTCTATTAAGACACATATTTTTCTGACAGAATTTCGATAACGCCGTAACTTTGTATAACCAAGTGCGACGGCAGTTTCTAAAACTTGTTTTCGCAAATTTTCGCTGATGTCAGGGGCATTATTCAGAGCCTTTGATACAGCACTTTTGGAAATCCCCATTTTATCAGCAATATCCTGGATCGTGGTCATGATGAAATGTCCTTCCGTGTAAAAAATGATACAGGGGTCAAAATACCGTTTGCCCACAACATCATTATATAGAATATGATTGTAAAAATCAATGGAACAATGAAAAGAATTTAGTAAAGTTTTGCTATAAAATATGATTGTTAATAATTAATAGAAATACAAGGAAATAATTGTATAGAATACACAAAATAGTATGGGAATAATAAAAAAGATTGACGTAAAAAGGAAAAAGAATTATAGTAAAGATATCGAAACAATTCGAAACAAATATCTATAAATTTAGTTTCTTATATAATATAATTTGGAGGAAAATCAGATGGAATTTGCCAGCGTATATCATAAGACATCGGAACAGATGAGTTATGCATTGGACGAGAACCAGCTTGTTGTAAATATCAAGACCGGATATGATGTAAAGAAAATTTTTATCCATTATGGCGATCCCTTCGATGCAGGAATTCTGGGAGGAAATGAGAAGTGGACAGGAAAAAGGGAAGAGATTGTATACAAAAAACGTCTGTCCCACCAAATCTGGTGGACAACAACACTTTTGCCTGTGTATAAGCGATGCAAATATTATTTTGAACTTCATACAGAAAAAGAAGTCTGGTATTACTTCGAAGATGGTTTTTTGACGGAAGATCAGCTTAAGATGGACGGTCGTATGTTGCAGTGTTTTATTGTACCGTGGATGAATCCGGCAGATATAAACCGTACACCTTCATGGGTGAACGATACGATCTGGTATCAGATCTTTCCGGATCGATTCTGTAATGGAACTCCTGAAAAAAACGGAGAAGACATTCTGCCGTGGCGAAATCAGGGCAGGGTGACCAATGAGGAAAAATTCGGGGGGAATCTGGAGGGGATTCGTCAGAAATTATCCTATCTGGAAAAACTTGGAATTACCGGTATTTATTTGAATCCTATCATGGAAGCCGAGTCAAACCACAAATATGATACAACAGATTATACGAAAATTGATCCGTCTTTTGGCAATGGAGATACCATGAAAGTACTCTGTAAAGAGGCACACGAAAAAGGGATTCGAATCATGGTGGATGCCGTATTCAACCACTGTGGAAGAAAATTTGCTCCCTGGATGGATGTACTGAAAAATGGAAAGAATTCCCGCTATGCGGATTGGTTCATGGTTGAAAACTGGGAGCAGATCGGAAAGAGAGCGGATACCAGAGACAGACGTTTTTATTCTTTCGCATTTTCCGATGGGATGCCAAAGCTGAATACTAATAATGAAGAAGTGATTCAATATTTCTGCAAGATCTGCGAAGACTGGATTCGGGATTATGATATAGACGGAATCCGGTTTGATGTGGGTAATGAAGTATCCCATCGATTTTTAAAACGGATAAGGGAGCATCTGAAAAAGATAAAACCAGATATCTATTTGCTTGGAGAAATATGGCATGATGCAAGTCAGTGGCTGCTGGGTGATGAATATGATTCTGTAATGAACTATCCCCTGTTAAGTGGAATCCATGATTTTTTCCTGGATCAGACCATGAAAAAAGAAGAATTTGAATACATGGTAAATCGTTGTTATACGATGTATATGCAGCAAAATAATAATGTATTGTTCAATCTTCTGGATTCTCATGATACAGAGCGTCTGATAAACCGGCTTCATAATCTGGATATTTTTTACCAGCAGCTGTCAATTCTGTTTACACTTCCCGGAAGTCCATGTATTTATTACGGGACGGAGATTGCTATGGAGGGCGCCCATGATCCGGATTGCAGAAGGTGCATGCCGTGGAGCGAAATCGAGAGTGATGAGAACCAGGAGAGGATCGGGACGATCAATCGTTTGATCATGCTAAGACGGAATGAGAAAACCTGCAGAAGCCCACATTTTCATTTTCCAAATACCTATGAAAACGGACGATGTGTGGAATATGTAAAAATCGACGAAGAAGGAAATAAAATAGAAATATTATTAAATGCGTCTAATGAAAATGTAAGAGTAAAAGGAGAAGGCGAAATCCTTTTTGCACGGAAATTTGATGGTGACATACTTGGAGCAAACGGAACCCTGATTCGTAAGATCGGAGTAACTATTCAGTAGCAAATATCCTGTCAGGCACCAAGGTCTAGAGCAAGCACGGACTTGACTCATTGCTCACGTAAATGAAAAGGCGGCAGATTTTGTGATTGTACAAAATCCGTCGCCTTTTTCTCTGTGAAAATCAAAATATAAGGTTTCATGAGGAAAAACAGTAATTAATATTTTTTATGTTCTTCCTCGGACATAGCCTGATAATCATAAATTGGATGAAATTCCTTACTGCAATCAAGAGATTCATACTGCATAAAAATCCGATCCATAATATTCGGGATCGCGGATTCCAGAGGCTGGAACAGAAGAATCAGGTATTGCATGGAACTGTAACGAGTGCAGATATCGATTTTTCGAATGCTCTTACGAATGATTTCTTCCATTTGTAATAAAGCTTGTTCAGCTTTTTCGATGCTTGGCGAGGTTTCACCGGTGGATTCCATGGTGAGCATGATCAGGTAACATCTGCAATGGTTTCGGATGACCAGTTGATGGATATAGGAATACTGTCTTGCAAAATCACGGTAATCCAGATTCAAAGCACCCATATAGCTGCCACTGTCCTGAAGAGATTTTGCAATCTGAGTCAGATTATTGCCGGCTCCGGATACACTGGTGGACAGATGGTCGATCTGAGGCTGATAGAAGGAAAACTGATTTTTTCCATTTTGCTTGGCATAATATAAAGCATTGTCGGCTTTTGAACTGCAGTCAGGGAATGGTTCATTGCCGGAACACATATACAGGCCTGCAGACAGGGAGGCGTATTGAATCTCCGCATCATCTTTGGTGAGCGCATGGAATTGTTGGAACAGTTGTGTTATATGTTCCGAAGCTTCCTCATGGGTGATGTCAGGAAAGAAAAGCAAGAATTCATCACCACCAAGGCGACAGGCATATCCATTTGATGCAAAGCGTGCCAGAAGTTTGCCCAGAGTCATCAGAGCGCGGTCACCAGCCTTGTGTCCATGCACATCATTAATTTTCTTCAGGTTATCCATATCCACAAACGCAAGACATCCACTGTGATCCTGAACGGCACAGGCGATTTGTTTTTCGCCAAGAGTACGCAATGGAAGACCGGTAAGGAAATCGTAGCTAGTGATATCTTCCTGACTTTTGATGGTAGTAAACACATCGGATATAAACTTATTGATCGTGTGATTGGAATCCATATACAGAGAGTTTTCCATTTCTTTGTATTTGCCTGTAACATCCTCCAGATGTCCTTCGTCCATTAAATCCAGAAGAATGGCAGAGATTCGGGGATCAAACTGTTTGCCGGCACTTTCCGAAAATTCTTTTCGAATCTGATCCTCAGACAGAGCATTTCGATAGATCCTTCTGGAATGCATGGCATCAAAACTGTCTGCCACGGCGACGATTCGTGCATAGAGAGGAATAGCTACTCCGGAAAGACCTTCCGGATAGCCGGTTCCATCATAGCGTTCGTGATGACTTTTTGTTACTTCAACCAGGTGAGGAACCAGTGTAATATCTTTTAAAATATGGGCACCTATGAGGGTATGCTGTTTGATGAGGGCATATTCCTCTTCGCTGAGTCTTCCCGGTTTGCTTAAAATCTGATCCGGGATGCCGATGGCGCCGATGTCGTGCAGGTAGGCACAATCCTTCAGATTTTCTATTTCTTCAGAAGACAAACCAAGTCGTTTACCGATCAATGCTGCATATTCGGCGACACGGATGGAATGTCCGCAGTTATTTCGATCCTTTCCTTCAATGGTTGCAGCCAGGGTGCGCATCATTTGCAGGGTCATTTCCTCTGTCTGCTTTTGCTTTCTTTCCAGTTCCTGTTGCTGACGCATATCTTCCATATGCTGGATTCCACGAACCGTACGGAATACATTTACAAATAACAGAATGATCATGCCGATACCGGTAAAGATACCGGACACCGAGGTGACGAAATATACGGAGGCAGATTCAATAGTCACACAAACCATGATGAGCAGCAATCCCACCAGCAGTAACCGATCCGTGTGGTATTTGCTCTTATGCAGATACTGGAAGAGATGGACAAATACCATGACAAAGACGGCAGCGAGGATAATCTGGCCCAATGGCAGCATCTCAATGTAGTCTTTCATACCTGTGCTGTACAAAACAGAACTGATTGCAAAATTAGCCAGAACAATTCCGCCAGCGATCAGATACAGACGTCTGTGCCGGCCATTTTGTATGCTGTCTGCATAAAGCAAAAGAGGAATCGGACACAGAATGATCATGACAAAACATAAGGAGGCAAGCGCCGAAGCATTGGGAACGAGAATCTGCCTTAATTTGGATTCTCCCAGCAGCCAGACAGCACCCATGGTCATACACCAGCCAAGGTATTCCATATCAAAGTCAATATGATAGAGAAAACCAAGGATCATGCTGAATAAAATAATAGTCATTCCGGAAAAAAGAACAAAGAAACCGATAAAAGTAGAAGGTCCATATTGATGGAAGATAATCTGCCAGATGGCTGACTGATCTCCACAATAGATGGAATTAACTACCCCGGAATAGTTAGATGTATAAGTCGTCAGTTCCAGACGAAGTTCTTTTCCTGCATCCTTATAGGAAGTAGGGCAAAAAACAAATCTGCTGGCGGAATTCTTCCCAACCAATCGGGTTTCTTTGGTGGAGTATTCGGCTCTGAGTTCTCCTCCTATGTAAAACTTTACATCCTGGAGAGAAGAACGAATAGCAAATGCTGTCTCATCATAATTATCCGGCAGTGTTGTGGTGAGAACCATAGTTTCTCCTGCCGGAACCCGGTACCTTCCCGGCACTTTAATTTCTTCGGAAGTCCCATCTGCCTTTTCCCATACAAAGGTACCGGAATAAAGTGCGGCTGTTGAAGTGCGGTTTGCACTCTGCTCATCTGCACCAAACAATTCCATGAATAAAAACCAGCCGAAGATCGCGGCCATTAGGATATAGAAAAAGTATCTCAATTTATGTAAATATGATGCTTGCGTGTTCAAGGAAAAGCTCCTTTCGTGCTTAAAAATATTACCGTTAACAATATACCATTTTTTTCACGGATAGTCATTAGATTTATCATTTTAAATTGTGAATTGTTTATGACACGGATTCAGGACTTCGCTACAGGAATGCATGTGTAAACAAAAGAAATGGATGATAATATGGTTATAAAACAAAGATTAAGGATAAAACAGCAATATTAATAATTGGAAATCGGTGGTATAATACATATGTGATTTGGTAACAGTTCAGTATATTCACAGTTGCCAAGTGTTCAAGAATAATGCGTCAGATATAAGAATTCCAGGTAGCTGATGCGAAATTATAAAGGAGATAAATAAAGAGTGATCAATCAGGCAGCAAAGCGTATATTAAAAGCCTTATCTTTTGATGGTGTAGAAGTGGATGCATTTCGCCATATGGCAGACCTGAAGCGTCTGGATCCGATGAAGATATTTTACAAGAAGATAGACGAAAAAATATATAATGAAAGTCATGCAGTACCGGTTCGTATCTTTTTCCCTAATGAAAAGAGCTTTCAGGAAAGTAATGACAAAACCAGTGACAGCAGAGATAAAAAGCTGCTTTTGTTTGTCCACGGTGGTGGCTGGGTAACGGAGAGTATCGATAATTATGAAAGAATCTGCGCACGGCTTGCAGATGCAACAGGACAGTATGTGGCAGCGGTAGAATACAGACTGGCGCCGGAGGATAAATTTCCATCCGGTCTGGAGGACTGCTATGTGGTTGCGAAAGCACTGTATACAGGGAAATTTGTGCTAAATGTAAAACCGGAAAATATTACTCTGATCGGCGACAGTGCAGGAGGAAATCTTTGCGCAGCACTGTCTTTGATGGCAAGAGACCGGGGAGAATTCATGCCGAAAAGACAGATTCTGATTTATCCGGCCACTTATAATGATTATACGGAAAAATCTCCATTTCCCTCCGTTAAGGAAAATGGAACGGATTATCTTCTGACAGCAGGAAAAATGCAGGATTATATCGACCTGTATGCGAAAAATGAAGAGGATAAACAGAATCCGTATTTTGCCCCTTACCTGGCAAAAGATGTGAGTCATCAGCCGGATACCCTGATACTTACTTCTGAGTTTGATCCTCTTCGGGATGAAGGAGAGGCATACGGAAAACGTTTGAAGGAAGCAGGAAATCATGTACAGATCCATCGTATCAAAGGTGCACTACATGGCTATTTTGCACTGGGAATCAAGCATCTGTATGTGCAGGAAAGTTTCACTTATATCAATGCGTTTTTGAAGGGAGAAGCATTGTGAATCAGAAAAAAGCACATTGGAGAAGGCTGGACAATGCGGCAAAGCTGTATTCCGCAGCCAGTAACAAAAGGGATACCAGAGTATTCCGGTTTTATTGCGAATTAAAAGAAGAAGTCCGGAAGGAACTTTTGCAGGAGGCACTGGATCAGACTGTGGAGACATTTCCCATGTTTCTTATGGTACTGAGAAAAGGATTATTCTGGCATTATCTGGAGCCATGTAACCTGCATCCGGTCGTAAAGGAAGAGTATAAAGAGCCTTGCAGCAGGCTTTATGTAAAAGATAAGAAGACACTTCTTTTTGAGGTGACTTATTATAAAAAACGAATCAATTTTGAAGTGTTTCATGTGCTGACAGATGGTACCGGTGCAACGGAGTTTCTGAAGGAACTGGTGAGTAATTATCTGTATCTGGCACATCAGAAAGAGGGGCTTGAGCCGGATTCCATGTTTCCGGACGATATGACTGTCCGGGACCAGAGAACAA
>OBHX01002212.1_pt1 | contig 15478 bp, 10 predicted proteins | sample 1519331 | NCBI WGS metagenome assembly OBHX01 (sample SAMEA2602897, study PRJEB22501) | metagenome
ATTGAAACCTTTCGTAACTCATGTCCGCTGTTGTGGTGACTTCGTGTTAATCTTAACGTTATTACGGCATTGGCACGTCAGAACAATTTCTGAGAGGTGGATCCGTTGAGTATAATGATCTTAGCGACGATTTCGACGACTCAAGAGAATAAATGACGTTTAAGCCATGAAACAAGCTAAATTCCGGCAAAAGACGGGTTTTTACGGGCGTATTTAAAGTGATAATCATAAGATATCTGGTTCGGGAAACGCTCAAAAGCCAACTTGCGATCCTATTCATCCTGCTTTTGATCTTCTTTTGTCAAAAGTTGGTCAGGATCCTTGGTGCGGCGGTTGACGGTGATATCCCGGCAAATCTGGTGCTCTCGCTGCTGGGGCTGGGCGTGCCAGAAATGGCGCAACTTATCTTGCCCTTAAGCCTGTTCCTCGGGCTGTTGATGACGCTGGGCAAACTGTATACCGAAAGCGAAATTACGGTCATGCACGCCTGCGGGCTGAGCAAGGCAGTGCTCGTGAAAGCGGCGATGGTGCTAGCGCTGTTTACCAGTATTATTGCGGCGGTCAACGTGATGTGGGCCGGGCCGTGGTCCTCCAGACATCAGGACGAAGTCCTGGCGGAGGCAAAAGCGAACCCCGGTATGGCGGCGCTTGCTCAGGGGCAATTCCAGCAGGCGACCAACGGCAGTTCGGTGCTGTTTATCGAAAGCGTTGACGGCAGCAACTTCAAAGACGTGTTCCTCGCGCAAATCCGCCCGAAAGGCAACGCTCGTCCTTCGGTCGTCGTAGCCGATTCCGGACATCTTACCCAGATGCGTGATGGCTCTCAGGTCGTGACGCTGAACCAGGGGACGCGCTTTGAAGGTACCGCGCTGCTGCGCGATTTCCGCATTACCGACTTCCAGGATTATCAGGCGATTATTGGTCATCAGGCCGTGGCGCTGGATCCAAACGATACCGATCAGATGAACATGCGTACGCTGTGGACGACCGACACCGATCGTGCCCGCGCGGAGCTAACCTGGCGTATCACGTTAGTATTCACCGTATTTATGATGGCGCTGATGGTCGTACCGCTGAGCGTGGTGAACCCGCGTCAGGGGCGCGTGCTGTCGATGCTGCCAGCAATGCTGCTCTATTTGCTGTTCTTCCTGGTTCAGACGTCGCTGAAGTCGAACGGCGGTAAAGGTAAGCTGGATCCGGTGTTCTGGATGTGGACGGTTAACCTGGCGTATCTGGCGCTGGCGATTGTGCTTAACCTCTGGGATACGGTGCCGATGCGCCGCTTGCGTGCCCGTTTTATGCGTAAAGGAGCGGTATAATGCAGCCTTTTGGTGTACTTGACCGCTATATCGGTAAAACCATTTTCACCACCATCATGATGACGCTGTTCATGCTGGTGTCGCTCTCCGGGATCATCAAGTTCGTTGACCAGCTGAAAAAAGCCGGGCAGGGGAGCTACGATGCGATGGGCGCCGGGCTGTATACCCTGCTCAGTGCGCCGAAAGATATCCAGATCTTCTTCCCGATGGCGGCGCTGCTGGGTGCTTTGTTGGGTCTGGGCATGCTGGCCCAGCGCAGTGAACTGGTGGTGATGCAGGCTTCTGGCTTTACCCGTATGCAGGTGGCGTTGTCGGTGATGAAAACCGCGATTCCGCTGGTGCTGCTGACGATGGCTATCGGCGAATGGGTCGCGCCACAAGGCGAACAGATGGCGCGTAACTACCGTGCGCAGCAGATGTACGGCGGCTCGTTGCTCTCTACCCAGCAGGGGTTGTGGGCGAAAGACGGTGACAGCTTTGTCTACATCGAGCGGGTGAAAGGCGACGCAGAGTTAGGCGGGATTAGCATCTACTCGTTTAACGACAAGCGCCGTCTGCAGTCTGTACGCTACGCTGCGAGCGCGACGTTTGACCCGGAACAGAAGGTCTGGCGTTTGTCGCAGGTGGATGAATCCAACCTGACCGATCCGAAGCAAATCACCGGCTCGCAAACGGTGAGCGGCACCTGGAAAACCAACCTGACACCCGACAAGCTCGGCGTTGTGGCGTTGGATCCTGACGCGCTGTCGATTAGCGGTCTGCATAACTACGTGAAGTACCTGAAGTCGAGCGGCCAGGATGCCGGACGCTACCAGCTCAATATGTGGAGCAAAGTCTTCCAGCCGCTGTCTGTAGCGGTCATGATGCTGATGGCGCTGTCGTTTATCTTTGGTCCGCTGCGTAGCGTCCCGATGGGCGTGCGCGTGGTGACAGGGATTAGCTTTGGCTTTGTGTTCTATGTGCTGGACCAAATCTTTGGCCCGCTGACGCTGGTGTACGGCATTCCGCCGATTATCGGTGCGCTGCTGCCAAGCGCCAGCTTCTTCCTGATAAGCCTGTGGCTGATGCTGCGTAAGTCGTAATCACAGTAATCGTAGGCCTGATGGCGTTGCGCTTTTCAGGCCTACTCCGGACCCGTAGGCCGGATAAGGCGTTTACACCGCCATCCGGCAACGTAACACGGGGCTAGCGTTTTCTCCCGCCCATCAAACTCCCCAACATGCCGCGAATTATCTGATTGGTAACCTGTCGCGCCGCGCTTTTCGCCACGCTCTGCACCACGCCATCGCGCTTACCGCCGCGCGGTCCGGTGCTGCCAAACAGAATATCCTTCAACCCACCGAGAATACCGCCGTCCACATCGACGGCTTTACCGTTGGCGGGAGGCGTATTTTGCTGCTCGGTACTGGCCTGCACGCCTTGCTGCAAACGTTCATAGGCGGACTCGCGGTCAATATCTTCTTCATATTTACCGTACAACGAAGAGTGATTAATCAGTCCGTTGCGCTCGTCGTCCGTCACCGGTCCCATCCGTGAGCATGGCGCAATCACCATCGCCCGTTCAACCACCGACGGGCTGCCTTTGGCGTCCAGAAACGACACCAGCGCCTCACCGGTTCCCAGCTCCTGAATAGCTTTTTCGGTATCAAATGCCGGGTTGGCGCGCATGGTTTGCGCCGCGCTTTTCACCGCTTTCTGGTCTTTCGGCGTGAACGCGCGTAAGGCGTGCTGCACGCGGTTTCCCAACTGACCAAGCACGTTGTCCGGAATATCCGACGGGTTTTGCGAGACGAACCACACGCCGATCCCTTTCGAGCGGATCAGGCGGATCACCTGTTCGATTTTATCCAGCAGCACCTGCGGAGCATCGTTGAACAGCAGGTGCGCTTCATCGAAGAAGAACACCAGTTTTGGCTTCTCCAGATCGCCCGCTTCCGGCAGCTGTTCATACAGCTCGGAGAGCATCCACAGCAGGCTGGCGGCGTACAGTTTTGGCATCTGGTAGAGCTTCTCGGCGCTGAGGATATTAATCATCCCTTTGCCGTTGGCATCGGTACGCATCCAGTCTTTGATGTCCAGCATCGGTTCGCCAAAGAAGTGTGCCGCGCCCTGTTGCTCCAGCGATAGCAGCCCGCGCTGGATCGCCCCGACCGAGGCGCTACTGATATTGCCGTACTGATTCTGGAAGGATTTAGCGTTATCGCCAATGTACTGGGTGATAGCCCGCAGGTCTTTGAAATCGAGCAGCAACAGACCCTGGTCATCGGCAATGCGGAAGATAATATCCAGCACGCCGGACTGCACGTCGTTGAGGTTCAGCAGACGGGCCAGCAGCAGCGGGCCGAGGTCAGACACCGTGGCCCGCACAGGGTGACCTTTTTCGCCGAAGATATCCCACACCGTGACCGGATTAGCATGCGGTTGCCAGTCAGTAATGCCGATATTTTTCAGGCGGGCGAGCAGCTTTTCAGAGGCTTGTCCTTCCTCGGCCACGCCGGTTAAGTCACCTTTCACATCGGCCATAAATACCGGTACGCCAATCTCGGACAGCGATTCGGCCAGCTTCTGTAGCGTGACGGTTTTACCGGTCCCGGTCGCGCCGGTAATCAGCCCGTGACGGTTGGCCATGCCTGGCAGTAAAAACAGTTCGGTGTCCGGCGTGCGGGCAATTAGCAGGGGTGCGCTCATTGAGATTTCCTCCATTTATCCTGCCTGGAGTATAGGCAACCGTGACGCACTCTTCACCGCTAAATTGCGGAGATTGTGAGGAGAATTTAACCTGTCTGGAATAGCGGGGAGAATAGCCGGGAAGCTTACGCCACCCGGCAAAGACGATCAGAAGTCGGCTTTAAGCACTACGCGGTAGCGGGCTTTGCCGTCACGCACGTGCTGGATTGCTTCATTAATTTGCGACATCGGGTACAGTTCGGTGGTGGGCGACACCTTGCTGCGCCCGGCAAACTTCATCAGCTTGCGCAGCTCGAACGGCGTACCTGTTGCCGAACCGGAGATGCTGCGATCGCCGGCTATTAAGGTGAACGCCGGAACCGGCAGCGGCTTCAGCACCGCGCCGACGGTATGGAAGTTACCGCCGTAGGCCAGCGCTTCAAAATAGGGCTGCCAGTCGAGATCGACGTTAACCGTGTTAATAATGAGATCGAACTGGCCCGCCAGCGCTTTTAGCGCATCCGGATCGCGGCTATTGACCACTTTATCCGCCCCCATTGCCAGCACTTCCTGCTCTTTCGCCGGATTGGAGCTGAACGCGGTCACTTCGCAGCCCATCGCGTGTAACAGCTTAATAGCGATATGCCCCAGGCCGCCGATACCGATCACCCCGACGCGGCTGGTGGCGGTGATATGGTGCATCAGCAGCGGTTTGAACACCGTGATGCCGCCGCACAGTAAGGGGCCAGCTGTCGCCAGATCGATGCTCTCCGGCAACGGGATCACCCACTGCCAGTCGGCCCGCAGCTTCTCAGCAAAGCCACCGCGATTAAGAATTGTGGGAACAGACCCTTCCAGACAGTTGATCTGATTACCGCTGATACAGGCATCGCAATGCCCGCAGCTGCGCGCCGTCCAGCCAACGCCGACGCGCTGACCAACTTTCAGGCCCTTATCCTGCGCTGCGCTGCCGAGCGCCGCCACGCGACCAATCACCTCATGCCCGGCAACCAGCGGATACTGAGAGAATCCCCATTCGTTGTCGATCATCGACAAATCGGAATGGCAGATACCGCAGTAATCGACCTGGACTTCGACATCTTCCGGCTTAAGCTCGCCCGCATCATATTCATAGAGTTCGAGTTCGCTGCCCGCCGCTTTTGCGGCGTAGCTTTTTATCATCGACATCGTGTTTCCCTCAGTATGGTGTTGAACTGGAAGTGTAGAGCATGGGGAAACGGGACGCTTCGCAGAAGGGGGGATTAAGGCGGGGGCAAACTGTGATGATGGTTACAGCTAAGAAAGGTAATGCTGAAATTTTCAACACTTAGCGAGCCAGACACACGCTGGCGCTTGCATGGTGGCGCATGACAGGTATAATCCACAACGTTTTCCGCATCCCTTCCGTGCCGGAGTGGCGAAATCGGTAGACGCAGTTGATTCAAAATCAACCGTAGAAATACGTGCCGGTTCGAGTCCGGCCTTCGGCACCATCGGAACATCAATAGACGTCAACGGACGTCTTTTTTTGTGCCTGAAATCCAGTATCCGCAAGACTTTCCTCGCTTTTTCACTCAACCTAAGTCAACCTGATTCAATCTACATCAACTTACTGATGCGGGTACAACTGCGGGTATATCGCGGTACGATAATGTTTGTACCCACACAGAACCCTTGAAAGGATACTCATCATGGCTCTGAGTGATGTGAAGGTTCGTTCGGCTAAGCCTGAAGCAAAAGCCTATAAACTAACTGACGGTGAAGGCATGGTTTTGCTGGTTCACCCTAACGGTTCCAAATATTGGCGGCTTCGTTATCGCTTTGGCGGTAAGGAGAAAATGCTGGCGCTGGGGAAATATCCTGAAGTGTCGCTGGCGGATGCCCGGGCACGCAGGGATGAAGCGCGTAGGCTATTAGCTAATGGCGTCGATCCTAGTGAGAACAAGAAAGCTGTTAAGGTAGAACAAGAGCAAGAAGCGATAACGTTTGAAGTGGTCGCCAGAGACTGGCATGCCAGTAATCAGAAGTGGTCTGCATCGCATAGTGCTCGTGTATTGAAAAGCCTAGAAGATAATCTCTTTGCTGCTATCGGTAAGCGGAACATTGCAGAGCTTAAGACTCGGGATCTTCTTGTACCCATTAAAGCGGTGGAGTCATCCGGACGTCTTGAAGTCGCCGCCCGTTTACAGCAGCGAACTACCGCGATTATGCGGTTTGCCGTTCAGAGCGGCTTAATCGACTACAACCCCGCGCAAGAGATTGCCGGTGCGGTTGCCACTGCTAAAAGACAGCATCGTGCGGCTCTGGAGCTTAACCGCATACCTGAATTACTTCACCGCATTGATCATTACTCCGGCAGGCCGTTAACTCGACTGGCTGTCGAACTCACTTTGTTAGTTTTCATCCGTTCAAGCGAACTGCGCTTTGCCCGTTGGTCAGAAGTGGATTTTGAAACGGCCATGTGGACGATCCCCGGTGAGCGTGAACTGTTGGACGGTGTTAAACATTCTCAGCGTGGTTCGAAGATGCGAACTCCCCATCTTGTACCCTTATCGCGGCAGGCCTTAGCTATTTTGGAAAAGATCAAAAGCATGAATGGAAATCGAGAGCTGATTTTTGTGGGCGATCACGATCCGCATAAGCCGATGAGTGAGAATACGGTGAACAAGGCTTTGCGAGTTATGGGCTATGACACCAAAACGGAATCTGTGGACATGGTTTCAGGACGATGGCCTGTAGTTCACTTATTGAATCAGGATTGTGGTCGAGGGATGCGGTAGAAAGGCAGATGAGCCATCAGGAGCGTAGCTCTGTTAGGGCTGCCTACATCCATAAAGCGGAGCATCTGGGGGAGCGCAGGTTGATGCTGCAATGGTGGGCGGATTATCTGGATGCTAATCGGGAGAAAGGGGTTAGTCCGTTTGATTTTGGGAAACTAGAGTCTACGCGGTAGTAACGGCTGTCTTGAGGATAAATTTCCGCTGACGATTAAGTACTCTGAGCGAAGCCTGCCGCCTTGCGGTGGCAGGCATAGGGCTTAAGTTTTCTATTTTTTTGATACAACCTAGGTAACGCATTGGAACTACTTGATAAAATTTTCTTCGGTTAGAATGAGTGCATCATCCTCTACGGGTACTGTATTTTTTAGGAAAAATAATGGCTGTTAATCAGGCGAAAATTTTTGAGCATCTCGAGCAACTACTTGAAAGCACTGAGAAAAATGAATTTATATACGGCTTTTTAACTGCTTTTGAGTTCCCTAAATCTACCCTGAGTCAGATTCGGCAAGGTGGGGCGCGTAATGTTGCGAAAGAGCCAGGACACGTTGCATTAAAAAATAAACTTTACTACCAGCCAGTGGCGGATACTGATGATCTCGAATCTGCTTTTGAGCAACGTATTGCCGATTCTGCTGTAGCAAAAAATAAGATCCGCTTTGTTCTTGTAACAAATTTTGTTCGCTTTTTAGCCTGGGACACACTGACGAAGGAGCGTCTTGATATTGAGTTTGAAGAGTTGCCCCGCAACTATGGTTTTTTCTTACCGCTGGTCGGGCTGGAGAAGGCTATTCTCAATAGTGAAAATCCGGCAGATGTGAAAGCCGCTGAAAAAATGGGAAAGCTGTTTGATCTTATCAAGGAGCGTAATGATTTAAGCAAAGCAGAAGATATCCACGCGCTTAATGTTTTCCTCACTCGCTTGTTGTTTTGCTTTTTTGCCGAAGACACCAGGATCTTTGAAAAAGGGCAGTTCACTTCGGCTGTGAAAAGTTACACCGCCGAGGATGGCAGCGATTTAGATCAGTTTTTGACAGACCTGTTTACTGTGATGAACAGCAAACCGAATAGTAAATTGCGTCAATTGCTTCCCATTCATTTGTCCGCATTCCCTTATGTTAATGGTGGCTTATTCGCCAGTGATGAGCCTGTTCCAGAGTTGGGGTTGAAGGGCAGACGTATCTTACTTGAATGCAGTGCTATGGACTGGAGCGAGATTAACCCTGACATTTTCGGCAGTATGTTCCAGGCCGTGATTGATGTGGAGCAGCGTAGCCGTTTAGGACAGCATTACACTTCTTACAGCAATATCATGAAGGTTATACAACCATTATTTCTTGAGCCATTGCGTTCAGAGCTTGAAAAACAACGCATAAACACGAATGGTCTCAAACGGTTGCTTCTCCGTCTGGGGAAAATGAAAGTTTTTGATCCTGCGTGTGGTTCAGGGAACTTCTTGATTGTCGCCTATAAAGAACTACGTCTTTTAGAAATGGACGTGATTCAGGCTCTTTTGCAATGCGACCCACAATCCATTTTTATGAGCGGTATCCATCTCGACCAGTTTTACGGCATTGAGATCGATGATTTTGCCTGTGAAATAGCTCGGCTTTCTCTCTGGCTTGCGGAGCATCAACTAAATAAGCAGTGGGAAGAACATATTGGTTCAGCACCACCAGCGTTGCCGTTGCGATCATCAGGTAAAATTTGGAGCGGTAATAGCCTGAAAAAAGACTGGCAGGAAGTGTGTCCAAAAGGGATTGATGATGAAGTTTATGTGATTGGTAACCCGCCGTTTTTAGGGACGTTAGGCCGCTCTGATGAACAGCGTGCTGATATGCAGGCGGTATTTAGAGGTTTTAAGTCATTAGGTGGTTTGGATTTTGTTGCATGCTGGTTCTGGAAGGGAGCGCAATATATCCAGAATAGCCGTGCTGAGCTGGCACTGGTAGCTACAAATTCGTTATGTCAGGGAGAGCAGGTAGCAACATTATGGCCTTCTATCTTCGAGCTGGGACTGAGTATTCATATTGCCTACCCTACCTTTACATGGGCAAACAATGCACGCGATAAAGCGGCAGTACATGTAGTCATTGTTGGGCTATCAGGACGAAGCAAAACCCGTCAGCTCTTCCAACAGGTAGACGGGCACTGGCACAGTAAGCAAGTGAGCAATATTAGCCCTTATTTGGTGGAAGGCAGCAACATTGCCGTGGTACCAACCATCAAACCAATGGTCGACGGTATCCCTCCGTTATTATTTGGTAATAAACCTACCGATGGCGGCAACTTGCTGTTGAATAGAGCTGAACGTGATGCATTACTCCTGCAGGAACCACAAGCCTCTCGCTGGATAAAAAAAATATTAGGATCTGACGAATTTCTCAATAGCCAGGATCGCTGGTGCCTGTGGTTAGTGGGGATTACTGATGAAGAACTTCAATCTATGCCTAATGTATACAGTCGCGTTCAAAAAGTGGCTGAAATGCGTAGAAAAAGCGCTAAGTTAAGCACACAAAAAAAAGCTAATACACCACATATCTTTGATGAAATTCGGCAGCCTACATCTGGGGATTACATTCTGATACCACGAGTCTCATCTGAACGCAGAACGTATATCCCCCTTGGTTTTTTTAACTCCGACATCATCAGTTCTGACAGAAACTTTATTCTTCCAAATGGTAGCTTGTATGAATTCGCCATCATGACTTCAGTAATACACAATGACTGGATGCGATTGGTTGCTATGCGCTTAAAGAGTGATTACAGCTATGGCAATAAAGTAGTTTACAACACCTTCCCGTGGCCTAAGACGAACGATGCGCAGCGCAAATCTATTATTGCGCTGGCAAAAACTGTGCTATTGACGCGTGAGAATTATCCAGAAAACACGCTGGCGGAGTTATATGATCCACTTAAGATGCCAACTGATCTTTTTGAGGCCCATCAGGCGTTAGATAAGGCCGTTGATCGTCTTTACCGTGACAAACCATTCAGGGACTCCACTGAGCGTTTGAGTTGCCTGTTAGAGCGCTACGAAGCGCTGACTAAAGCATAAGGGGTCGCTCTGCCAGCCAGGGCATACAGAGGATTGCATTGTGGAAAATATTTTACAGGTGACTTACGGGCAAACTGGGCAAAGTGCGAGTCTAAATGAGTTTGGTATGCGGGAAATGCAGGCTCGAGCCTTTGAGCAGCGTAATAGCTCTTATCTACTTATCAAAGCTCCGCCAGCGTCTGGTAAATCAAGAGCATTAATGTTTCTTGCCCTGGATAAACTTGTTAATCAGGGTTTACGCAAAGCTATTGTCGCGGTCCCTGAAATGTCTATCGGAGGTTCGTTTAAAGATACTGAACTTACGAAGCATGGTTTCTTTGCTAACTGGAAAGTAAAACCTGAAAATAATCTGTGCATTGGCGGTGGAGAGGCTGGGAAGGTTGAAGCCTTTAAACGATTTATGGCGAGTCCTGACGACATTCTGGTCTGTACTCATGCCACCCTGCGTTTTGCTTTCGATAAGCTGAATGTTGAATCGTTTAATGATTGCCTAGTTGCAATTGATGAGTTCCATCATGTCTCCGCGGATGAAAACAACCGTTTGGGCAATCTGATTGATGCTCTGATGAAAGGTTCTAATGCACATATTGTTGCAATGACTGGTTCTTACTTCCGAGGGGATACCGTACCCATTCTGCAACCCGAAGATGAAGCTCAGTTCACGAAAGTGACCTATACCTACTACGAACAGCTCAATGGATACCATTATTTAAAATCTTTAGGCATTGGCTACCATTTTTATCAGGGTTCATACATCAAGGCACTACCTTCAGTGCTGGATGCTAGCAAAAAAACCATCATCCATATTCCCAATGTTAATTCCGGCGAATCAACAAAAGATAAACATGCTGAGGTTGATGCCATCTTAGATGCGCTGGGTGAGGTGAAGCTGCAAGAGCCAGATACCGGTATCTATCGAGTGAAACGCAAAAGCGATGGAAAGTTATTGCGTGTAGCGAATCTGGTTGATGATAACCCGGCAGAAAGACCAAAAGTACAGGCGTATCTGCGTAATATCCACTCTGCCGACGATATGGATATCATTATTGCGTTAGGTATGGCGAAAGAGGGGTTTGACTGGCCTTTCTGTGAGCATGTGCTGACCATTGGTTATCGCAGCTCGATGACAGAGATTGTGCAAATAATTGGGCGTGCGACACGCGATTGTGAAGGCAAAACTCACGCACAGTTTACTAATCTTATTGCTCAGCCTGATGCCCAAGATGATGACGTTAAAGTATCAGTAAACAACATGCTTAAAGCCATCACCACCTCGTTGTTGATGGAGCAGATCATGGCTCCAAATATTCAATTCAAACCACGATCTCAATGGACTGGCGAGCCGTTACCTGCCAATACTGTTCTGGTTGATGATCATGCATTACCGGTATCAGACAAGGTTCTAACAATCCTTAACGGCGGTAAAAACGAGATCCTGGCGGCACTAATGGCGAATGAGCAGGTGGTTAAAGAGGCTATTACCGAGTCAACACCGCCTGAGGTAATTACTCAGGTAGTGTTGCCATCGGTGATACAAACGCTTCACCCTAACCTGACTGAATACGAACTAGAACAGGTTCGTAGCGGTATTTTGCAGAGTCTTTTTGTAGGCCAATGTAGTGGGTTAGTTGATGAAGCCGATTTGCCGTCGGATGCCATCATTGATAACGGACAAGGTCAGCGTTCCGGCAATTCGAATGATTCATTAAATGTAAACAATCAGTTTATAAAAATGGGTGATAAGTTCATCAATATTGAAAACTTGAATATTGACTTAATTGATGCGGTAAATCCTTTCCACGGTGCTTATGAGATTCTATCAAAATCAGTCACCGCGACGATGCTAAAAACTATTCAGGAAGCAGTCAGAGCGAATCAGGCGCAGGTATCTGAGGAAGAAGCTGTGATGCTCTGGCCAAGAATTAAAGCGTTTGCCAGTGAGCATAAAAGGGAGCCATCGCTGAATGCCAGTGACGCAATAGAGGTTCGTTATGCAGAAGCGTTAGCTTACATCCGAAAAATGAAACAACAGCGTATTGTGCGACAGGAACCGTAACTTATGCTCAGACTTTCACCTCTTCAAGTTCGTCAAAAAGTGACAATTGATGACATTTTTTCTGAACCAGACGATCTTGGTTTACTTATAGTCGAACCACTAAAAATATATTCCTCTACGGGTAATCTGCCTGTAAGCAGATTAGAAGAGATTAATGCATTTTATGTGGTTCATGGGCGTCCACCTCTACCCGATTCGGAGGAATTTAAGGAAACGTTGCTAGCACAACGTTTGAGGGCACTCAAGGATAACAAGCAGTATCGCGAGATGTTGCAACCATTTGATATTCATGGCTTACTCGCAGGTGAAAATAACGAGAATACCCTCGAATCATCTGTATCATTCTCTGTTCCTCCCGTCGAGGTTGATAGGTCGGAGTTGGTTACCTCTCTGGACGATATCTTTGCTGATGATGATGATGGATTGCTCTCGTTTTCTGAGCCTGATATTTTCACGTTAAAACATGTTCCTATTGAAAAGAAAACACAGCCTGACGAAATTGCCAAACGACAGCCGTGCCCTGATTTTTATCGATTTTCCCCACTGTTTGAGACAGTCCAAAATGGTCTGAAAACAGGGGCGTTTTCATTTGTTCGCTTTCGCCATGAGTTAAAAATTCATGAAGGTGATTTTTTTATCCTCAATGGGGTTATGGGCTATGTAGATAAAGTTGGTGAGCGATTGGAGGAATATGGACCTTGGAATGCCCGTTTGCATTTGGTGTTTGAAAACGGAACTGAGATGAATATGCTTTTTCTCTCGCTTACGCATGGTCTGGTACGAGATACAGAAGGTCGTAAAGTTGTTTTGAATGGACAGTTAATACGTCCTGATGAAGCTCCGGTTCCGACAGGATATGTCTATGTCCTCGCCACGCATAGCGACCAGCCAGCTCTTCAACGTTTTAAACCTGATTTGTATAAAATTGGCTTTACTGAAGGAACTATCGAAGAGCGCATCAAACACGCTGAAAAAGATAAAACATTCCTCGAAGCACCCGTTCGTGTAGTCATGACTACGCAATGCTTCAATATCAATACTCACAAATTTGAAACGCTTATTCACGGTTTTTTAGGTAAGCAACGGCTCAATATCACACTACGGGGTTTAGATGGACAAACTTATCATCCCCGCGAATGGTTCCATGCGCCTTTAGCGACAGTGCTCTCTGTGATCAAGTACATTCTTGACGGTACAATTTCGCAATATCGGATGGACAATACGACAGGGAAGATTGTGGCGAAGAAAGATACAGGTCATTCGTGAAACTGGTGGTAACCAGTTGCCAAATGATTCGAGCATTCTGATTCTGTATAAGTTTTCTCCACATAACAAGTGTTGCTCTAGGAGATTTAAGCTGACACTACCCTAGGAATTGTAGCGTCAGCCTTCATCGGTAATCTCAGCGCAGCATCTGTTATTTAAGATTTGCGAGTGAATAAATCAATAACATTTGATTTTTCATCTTCTCTTACTGCAGGTGTCAGACTATTCTTGAGTTTAATTTTTGAATTAATATCAAGTAATGGTTTATCTGCTAAATATCCGCGCGGAAGAGAAAGAATATCTTCGGCATCAATACGTGACATGCTTAAAGTTTCAAGTAAGGTTGATTTAGAGAATGTGTTTGTTTCAAACAACAAATTGACACATCGAGGCAGTAATCTCACTGACTCTGGTTTGCGAAGATCATCAAGTGGCTCACCTTTTCTCCAGCCTCGAGCAGAAACGCTTTTATATAGGCGCTGGTATTCTAGCGGAGAGATGAGTTCCAATGATTTAGCTCTATGAATCATGGATTGAGCAGACATTCCCCAACGAGTTTTCAATGAAATAAAGTTCTCAAGCGTTGGGAACGGAGGTAATTCTACCGAAAATGCTTCCTCTGGTAACATCAAACATGCTGCAAATTTATGAGCTTGTTCCTCAATTGGTTTAAAATTGACAGAGTCAAGTCTTTCGACATATCTGTGCAACACTACGTGCCCAAGCTCATGTGCAGCGTCAAAACGACTTCTGTAATAATTATCTTTGTCACTAGCAAGAATAATGTAAGGACGATTCTCAGACTCATTCCATTGAGAATATCCATCCATCATTGCGCTTCCCTGTTCAAAACGAGAACATACAACTCCGGCATTTTCAATAATCAAAAGCAAATCGGTAATAGGGGCTATACCCAATCCCCACTGCTGACGGCATTTTGCTGCCATCAATTCGATCATTTCATCATCAATTGCACGATAATCTGTAACCTCTAAATGAGGAACATCTACTTCAGGATAATCAAGGTATTCCTGTAAAGTTGCAGAAACTTCCTGCAACCACCCCATGTAACACTCAGAAGCATTGCACAGATCTTTCGCTGTGTTTGCCATAGTTCTGAAGAAAACTGGATTGTTCTCTTTTTTCACCGCTGGTTTGATAAACCATGTGACAGGGCAGTTCAGAACCTGTCCCAAGATCGCAATGACTTCTGCATCGGGAGAATGGCTGCCATTCTCCCATTTTGTAATCGTAGAGGGGGAACGGTCAACCAAACGACCCAAATTAATTTTAGATAACCCTCGCGCTTCACGAAGCTGAGTTAACCTTTCCGGCTGAAATCCCGTTATACCCACTCTCATAATTTCACCACGTTAGCCTTCCTGTTCTTTCAGGCGTTTCTTCAGCTGTGGAATAACCTTGTCTGGTATGACCACAGCTTGTTCAGTATGGTAAAGCTCAAGTAACTCGCTTACTGAACGGTTAAAGTGATACCCCTTCATATTTGTAAAGGGAACGACAATTCTTAGGTCCAACATGTTATCTTGCGAATGACCGTGAGGTGGGTTGATATTTAAGACCAACATTCCTAGAGTGCCAACTCCACCTTCAGATTGATCACGTTCGCTAAATAAATCTGGCGTATATCCTTCAAAACTCTCGTTTAATTCTGCTAATAAAGAACGATGTTTTGCACCTCGAATGCACTTTTCATCATAGTTCAGTCCGATTCGACTAATCTTCACTCCTGCAGAATTTACTATGATGTAGCTCTCACCTTTAGGTGTCGTGTCCACGTCACAACAAACAATACCCGAGTTTTCTGCAGCTCTTCGAAAAGCCGCATTCAGTACATAATGTCGTGCTTGAGGGCGAAAGCGTGATTGTTCTGGCTCACCTAGTTTTGCGATGCTTCCCATTGTAAGCGCATTCGCAGCCACGTATGCGGTATGGAGTTCTTCTTGGATGTTAAGCCAGAATTCTCGCTGAAAAGCATTTACGATCAGTCCGCTAATGTCCTTTTGTACGTCATCTTTACTCATTTAGATACCCTGATTGCGTTAAGCAGATTTAATCATAGTTTTTTTTCGTTTTGACAGCAAGAAGAGATCATCTCTATGAGGTGCCTGAACTATTCGTAGAAAGAATGAGCCCAAGAAACTTGGGCACAGAGACGTTGCTTTCGCTCGCAATAGTGAATGTTTAGCTACGTGGTTTTGGGTATGTTGCGTTAGGCTTCATCTGTAGGGTAGCTGCTGCAATATGAACGAAATAGGCGTACTGACCTGCTCCCCGTTGATTAGTACACCCCGATGTTAGTAATGTCTTCATAAGC
>OBHX01002214.1_pt1 | contig 15475 bp, 20 predicted proteins | sample 1519331 | NCBI WGS metagenome assembly OBHX01 (sample SAMEA2602897, study PRJEB22501) | metagenome
TGCTCCATCTTCCGAGCAAGACAAAAGCGTCGTAGCAATACGGCGCTTTTTTGTTACCCGGAAGCGACAAACAGCGGCTTTTGAATGGTTGGCGGTAAAGGATACCGCCGCTAAAACAAAGCCGTTCATATCGAAAGAACACGCCCAAAATTGCCCCGAAACCATACAGCGGGGTCAGGTTTTGGGCGTTTCTGCGTTTCGGGAGCAAATCGGCAATTAGGCAGCGAAAAGGAGGTGTCAGTTATGCAGCACAGACCGCAGATGAGAATAAGACCATTGTTTGCGGACATTGGCATACTTCGTATGGCCATAGCAAATACGAACACAAGGGGACCGAGTTTGGAGAAGATGCGGACTTCTCTCCCTATTATGGTCCCGGAATTATTGCCATAGATGCCTGTACAGCGTTCAGTGGAAAGGTAAATTGTCTTGTGATAGAGGATTAACGGCGTGGCGTAGTACGGGATTGAACTTTGCATATCCGTTTATAACCACGCTTTAGACGGGCACAATATAAAGAGTGAATGTAAGCAGAGTATTGAAGTTTTTTTGGATTCCTTACGGGACGACCTGAAACCCATTGAAATTCTGAGATTCTACTGTTATAATATTAACTACAATCTTTCGGAGGTGCGAAAGGTTGGAGTTGCACCACATACACCACTTGGAGCACCACTATGGTGTATGCTTTCAGCAGGGAAATGTACAGAGTTATCACACACGGGAAAATGTGACCTGTAAGCAAAGCACAGTATTAACAGGGCTTCTACACAGCTATTCCATGTGAGGAATCTTATCCCGACAATGAAGCCGTTGGACTCCGACAAGAAGGGTTCCAAGGAAGTTTCGGCTCCTGCGGAGGCTACTCAGACGGCTCCGGTTGTGGAGGAAAAAATCGATTTTTCCAATGTTCAGATCGAGCCACTGTTCCAGGATCAGGTGGATTTTGACACCTTCTCCAAGAGCGATTTCCGTGCCGTGAAGGTCAAGGAATGCGAAGCCGTGAAGAAGTCCAAAAAGCTCTTAAAGTTCGTTTTGGACGACGGAACCGGCACAGATCGGGTCATTTTGAGCGGTATTCACGAGTATTATGAGCCGGAAGAACTGGTCGGTAAGACCTGCATTGCAATCACCAATCTGCCTCCGAGAGCGATGATGGGCATTGACTCCTGCGGTATGCTGATCTCGGCCGTGCATCACGAAAACGGCGAAGAAAAGCTCCATTTGCTGATGGTGGATCCTCACATTCCGGCAGGCGCAAAGCTCTATTGATTGCCCCAAAATTGTCGGTGCTTACGCCACAACTTACGCCAATTTACTCCGAGCTTACGCCAAAAATACGTTTGGAATTTTGCGATTGCAGACAAGTTCCGATAGACAACGACACGTTCATATGATTTAAGCCCGCTGATTTCAGTCAGCGGGCTTTTTCTATTTCTGCCCCTATTACATCTCCGTGATGTGATAGGGGCTTTTTTGTCCCTGAAAGGCGGTCAGAAAAAATTTTCTGAAAAAATCCAAATTTGGTTCGTTCAAATCGAAAAAATTTCCCAGTTGGTTAGTGAGGGCGAAAACCTCACGAACCTTGAAAACAGAATACACATTCAACAGGTACATTCCTGAGCGGGGGTGAAAGCCCCAGCCGGATGAAGGTGCGCCACGAACTTCCTGCCCACAAGGGTCATCACGGAAAGCAAGGTTGGTAGCGATTCCGAACCATTCTGAAATATCCGCTTGCTACGGATAAGGCGATGAAACGAATCAGGGACAATGATACTTTCCTATGGGGCTGGCGGAGTACCCGGCAGGGGTGAGATTCCTATGAGTTCGGTCAGCAGCCGAACGCCTGTTGATTTCCTTTTACGCATTTGGGGGATGAGATCGAGCTAAATGCGACCACCAAAGCACAGGACTCCGCTTCCTGTGTTTTGGTGGATCAAGCGATCCAAATCTAACAAGAAGGAGGAAAAGCGAAATGCCAAACTGTAAAACCATTGCTATCTGCAATCAGAAAGGCGGCACAGGCAAAACGACCACAACGGTCAATTTGGGTGTCGGGCTTGCACGACTCGGCAAGAAGGTACTCCTTGTAGATGCCGACCCGCAGGGCGATCTCACGACTTGCCTTGGGTGGCGAGATAATGATAGTCTTACGACGACCATTACCGATAAGCTATCCGGGATTAAGCCAAACGGAGGATTATGTAGTCAAAGCACTGGAACATTAACGAGGGAGAATGTCTATGAATCCGATTTTCACGAAAATAATTGATAAGGCTGACGCAGCCACCGCTGCGCCAGACGATTACATCAATCCCGATGATGGGCTGAAATACTGCGGCAAGTGCCGCATAGCGAATGAAGCCTTTTATCCCGCAGACCTTCAGGCACAGGGCTTCACCAAGCACCCGGTTATGTGTAAGTGTGCTGCCGAGCGCCGTGAGCGTGAAGAAGCAGAGCGCCGGGAATATGAGCGAATGTCCTATATGACAATGCTCCGCAGGGAAGCGTTCCACCATATGCCCGCCGCGCTCTGGCGGTTTGAGTCAGCCGCAGTTACGACACCTCAGCTTGCAAAGGCAAAGGGCTACGCGCAGAACTGGGACGAGTACAAAAAAGTGGGGATCGGGCTGCTCCTGTTTGGGGATGTCGGCACAAAGAAGCTGGTCAAACGAAAGGAATTTGAACAGTTCATCAGTGAGAAGCTGGTGATATAAGAGGTTCCGGAAAATTTACAAATAGGTGGAGAGTTTTTTCACGCAACGGCTTGAGAAAAAGGACGTTATATGCTATAATTTATGTGTAGTAGTGCGTCCTTTTTCGCAAGCGCGGAAAGGATACAATCTATGGGTAAGAATCTAAAAGGCAAAGAATGTGGTAAGGGTATCTGCCAGAGAAAGGACGGTTTATATTACGCACGGTTCGTAGATAAGACAGGAAAGCGGCATGAGAAGTATCTTCCGACGCTCCCCGAAGCTCGCAACTGGATTGAAGAATCAAAATACGCCGATGCGCACGAGGATGTTTTCGTAGCCACCGATACGACGGTGGATCAATGGTTTGATTTCTGGATTGAGAATATTGTGGGTGATTTAGCCCCTAATACGATCCGCAATTATCGGGAGCGGTATGTCCACAATATTCAGCCTGTTATGGGCAAAATGATGATTGCCAACGTCAAGCCGATGCACTGCAAAAAGGTGTTCATACAGATGGATGCTGACTATGCGGGTTCCACCATCCGTCAAGCCTATATCACAATGGGAACAATGTTCAAGGCTGCGAAGATGAATGACCTGATTGCCAAGCACCCAATGGACAGTGTGCGGTTTACAAAGCCCGTTTGTGCAACAGACGATATTAAGTTCCTCACCCGTGACGAGCAGCGTGTGTTTCTTGAAACAGCGAAACGCTCCCGCAACTATAAAATGGTGTAGTCTGATGATATCCAATAAATCCAAATGCAGAAATGGCGTAAAAATGGCGTAAACCCAAAACGCCGAACGCTGAAACCCCTTGAAAATCAAGGGAAATCGAAGGAGAATGAGTATATATGAAATTAGGAATCGTGGGGCTGCCCAATGTGGGCAAGTCGACTCTTTTCAACGCCATCACCAACGCCGGAGCGGAGAGCGCCAACTATCCCTTCTGCACCATTGAACCCAATGTGGGTGTGGTGGCGGTGCCGGATGCGCGGCTGGACAAGCTGGCGGAGATGTACCAGCCGGACAAGAAGACCCCGGCGGTCATCGAATTCGTGGACATCGCGGGCCTGGTCAAGGGCGCCAGCCAGGGTGCGGGGCTGGGAAACAAGTTTCTGGAGAACATCCGCCGCACCGATGCCATCGTCCATGTGGTACGCTGCTTTGACGACGAGAACATCATGCATGTGGTGGCCGATGCAGGTACCAATGTGCCGGTGGATCCCCTGGGAGACATTGAGACCATCGATCTGGAGCTGATCATGGCGGATCTGGAGATGGTGAACCGCCGGGTGGAAAAGGCCAGCAAGGCGGCCAAGGGCGACAAGAAATTTCTCCACGAGGCGGAGGTGTTCAAGGCTCTGGCGGAGCATCTGGACGGGGGGAAGTCCGCCCGCACCTTCGAGTGTGACAAGGAGGACGCTGCGCTGCTGGCCACCGCCGATCTGCTGAGCCTAAAGCCCATCATCTACGCCGCCAACATGGACGAGGCGGGCTTTGCCGACTGTGACAGCAACCCTTATTTTAACGACGTCAAGGCGCTGGCCGAAAAAGAGGGGGCCCAGGTGCTGCCCATCTGCGCCAAGCTGGAGCAGGATATTGCCGAGCTGGATGACCCCGAGGAGCGGGCCATGTTTCTGGAGGAGCTGGGGGTGGAAAAATCGGGACTGGACCGACTGATCCAGTGCAGCTATGACCTGCTGGGCCTTATCTCCTTCCTCACCTACGGCAAGGACGAGTGCCGGGCCTGGACCATCAAAAAGGGTACCAAGGCGCCCCAGGCCGCAGGCAAGATCCACTCGGACATCGAGCGAGGCTTCATCCGGGCGGAAACCATCAACTTTGACGAGATGATGGCCTGCGGCGGCAGCGTGGCCGCAGCCAAGGAAAAGGGGCTGCTGCGCTCCGAGGGCAAGGACTATGTGGTCAAGGACGGCGACATGATCTACTTCCGGTTCAATGTGTAAAGTAGAAGGCATTTGTCGAGAGTAAAAGGACGCGCCTTGCGGCGAAGAAAATTTTTGATTCCATACGATATTATGATATACTGAAAGCCACCCCGAGAGGGGTGGCTTTTTTGTGGTATTTACATTAAGGGATGCTTTGCTGCTCCTGGGCCGGGGCGGCATCGGCTGCGGCGGGGGTATCGCCAGCGGGGACGGCAGCGGTTTCGGACACGGCGGACGCGTCGGGAGCAGCGGAAGAGTCCGGGGACTCGGGGGCGTCTGCCGGGGCGGCGGGAGTGGACTGCATCCCCTCTGCAGTGGCGGAAACCAGGGAGGACATGGCCTCTGTCCGGCCGGCCTCATAGGCATCAGCTCTGGCCTTTTCCATTTCCTGCCGCCGGGCCTTTTCCGCCGAGCGGCGGGCGGAGGCGCGCAGCAGCGCATTGATCAGCAGGTACACCAGCAGCACAGCCACCAGAATGAGTCCTACCCAGCCCGGGATCCGGATGTGCCAGAAATTGCGCACGGCGAAGTATTCCCGCAGCATGCCCTGATAGTACAGCACTACACCCAGAGCGATGCAGACGATGGCAGCCAGAAGGGACAGCACGGCCCGGATCCTGGCCCGGCCCCGGCGGACAAAGAAGAAAATCACCAGTGCAATGGCCAGCAGGAACAGAGCCGGAGACTGGCAGCACAGGATATATCCGAAGGTATGGTTCATAGCGGGCACCTGTTCCTTAGAGCATATTCTTGCCGCGGACCATGTAGCGGCCCATTTGCTGGCCGATCACATGGCCGTTTTCCACCATGAGATTGCCCCGCAGCCACACCTGGCTTACACAGCCGCGGGTGACGAAGCCCTCATAGGGGGTGTAGCCGGCGCGGCTGACCATATCCTCGGCGCGGAGGATGTGATCGGCCTGGGGATCGTAGACCACAATGTCCGCGTCCGCACCGGGGGCGATGATGCCCTTGCGGGGGAACATACCGTAGAGCTTGGCGGGGTTTTCCGACAGGGCCTTGCACATGGTGGCCAGAGAAATTTTCCGGGTGGCCACGCCGAAGGAATACACCAGCTCACCCCGGGCCTCTACCCCGGGAAGGCCCCCGGGGATCTTGGTGAAATCACCACGGCCGGCGTCCTTTTGCTCCAGAGTGAAGGCGCAGTGGTCGGTGGAAATGGTCTGGATATCCCCCTTGCGCAGACCGGCCCACAGGGCGCGGCAGTCCTCCGCCTTGCGGATGGGAGGCGCGCAGACGTAGCGGGCGGCACGGGTGTAGTCCTCGTTATAATACACGCTATCATCCAGCACCAGATACTGGGGGCAGGTCTCCACATACACCTTCTGCCCCCGGCGGCGGGCGGCGGTGACCTCCGCCAGGGTGGCGGCATTGGTCAGGTGGACGATGACCACGGGAATATCCACCGCCTGGGCGATGCGCAGGAGACGGCTCACGGCCTCGGCCTCCAGAAAATCGGGGCGGGTCTCGGGATGGGAGGAGACGCCCATCTGGCCGGCGTCCTTCTTCTCCGCAATGAGGGCGTTGATGACACCGCTGTTTTCGCAGTGGACACCGCAGATGCCGCCCTTTTCCTTGAGCTTTTTCAGGGCCTTGTACATGGCCTCGTCCCCGATCATCATGGCGGGATAGGTCATATACATTTTGAAGGAGGAGATGCCGGCGGCGTACATGTCGTCGATCTCTTTTTCGATCTCCTCGTTCCAGTCGTCGATGGTCATGTGGAAGCCATAGTCGCACCAGCACTTGCCATCGGCCTTTTTGTGCCACAGCTCCAGGCCGTGGTGCAGAGACTCGCCCTTGTTGGGGCAGGCGAAATCCACGATGGTGGTGGTGCCGCCCCGGATGGCGGACTTGGTACCGGAGTCAAAATCATCGATGGTGGTGGTGTTGCACACGTCCAGGTCAAAGTGGGTGTGGGCATCGATAAAACCGGGCATGAGCAGCTTGCCGGTGACGTCAACGACCCGGGCCAGAGGGTCGCAGAGATTGCGGCCCACCTGCAGGATCTTTTCATCCTCCACCAGAACATCCGCTCGGCGGGTGCCCCGGCCGGAGACCACAGTGCCGTTTTTGAACAGATATTTCATAGCAGAACCCCCTTGTTTTTTCTCGGTTCCGCGCGCAATGAGCCGCGCAGAAAAATTTTGTCGGTTTCATTATACCATACCCGCTCCAAAAGTCCACAAAAATTGATAAACGGGGGGAAATATGCTATACTGCAGAAAAACGGAGGGATACATCATGCAGGATTTAACGGAAAAGACGCTGGATAGCCGAGAGGTTTATAACGGGCGCATCATCCGGGTGCGCCGGGACGAGGTGCTGCTGCCCGGGGGCGGACACGGCGTGCGGGAGGTGGTGGACCACCCCGGCGGCGTGGGGATACTGGCCCTGGATGGACAGGGGCGGGTGGCACTGGTGCGCCAGTACCGCTACGCTGTGGGAGAGCACCTGTGGGAGATTCCGGCGGGGAAGCGGGAGAAAGGCGAGGAGCCTTTTGAAACGGCGCAGAGGGAGCTTGCCGAAGAGGTGGGTGCGGCGGCGGAAAAGTGGACGGATCTGGGGCAGGTCATCGCCTCCCCGGGGTGCTACGGCGAGGTGCTGCACCTGTACATGGCGGAGGGACTGACCTTCTCGGAGCAGCATCTGGACGAGGATGAATTCCTGGAGGCGCGGTTTTTCCCCTTTGAAGAAGTGGTGGAAAAATGCCTGAAGGGGGAGATACGGGACGGAAAGACCGTCACGGCGGTGCTGAAGGCCAGGCTGCTGGAAGAAAAGGCTTGCACTTTGTGAATATTTCCGCTACACTGGAAAAAATGACGGCGGTAGGCCGGGAGGAGAATGGATATGAGTAAATTGCAGAAGATCGCTGTGGTGTTCCTGCTGGTCGCCGTGGCCACCTGGGCCCTGCACAAGGCGGGGGTATTCTATGTGCCGGGACTGACGGCGCTGACGCTGTGTGTGGCTATGAGCACCGAGGGTGCGGACATGCTCAAGGGTACGGGGAAGAAACAGAATACCTCCCGGCGGCTGGCAGCCATCCTGATACTGGCTTTTGGCCTGTTTAACCTGGTGGTGGGCGGCTTTGAGATCTACGACTATGTGATCCGGCGGTAACAAACGATGTGCGGAGGGTGCGGCGTGGGCTGCACCCTTTTTTAAGACGAAAAAATGAGGAGGAAAACCATGGAGATCACGTTTCGCAAGGCAAAAAAGAGCGACCTGGAGGCTGTGGGGCAGATCTACGAAAACATCCTTACGTCGCAGGAAAACGGCGGAAGCTATGTGGGCTGGGTGCGGGGCGTTTACCCCACCGGGCAGACGGCGGCCGATGCCCTGGAGCGGGACGACCTCTTCGTGCAGGAGGCGGCGGGGCGCATCGTGGGTGCGGCCATCATCAACCGGGTGCAGGTGGATGTATACGCGGATGTGACCTGGCAGTACCCGGCAGAGGACGAGCAGGTGATGATGCTGCACACCCTGGTCATCGAGCCGGCGGAAAGCAGACAGGGCCTTGGGAAAGCGTTTGTGGAATTTTACGAGGGGTACGCCGCCGAAAACGGATGTGCGTACCTGCGGATGGACACCAACGCCCGGAATGTGAGCGCCCGGCGGCTCTACGGGAAGCTGGGCTACAGAGAGGCGGGTGTGGTGCCCTGCGTGTTCAACGGCATTTCCGGGGTGGATCTGGTGATGCTGGAGAAAAGAATATGAGAGTAAAAGATTTGGTTGAGATGCTCTTTGGCGGTGTACCCTATTCCCGGGAGGCTGCGGCGTCGCAGGAGACGATAGAAGCATCTGTGAAGTGGGAGCTGGAGAATGCGCCCGGAGAGCCGGCTCAGGCTATGGGCAGCGTGATGACCAGATGGGCTGCGCTGCGGGCCTGCCAGACGATCATATGAACAATATGTCACTGGAGTATGAGGGGATCCGGCTGACTTACGGCATGAGCATAGATTATTTCTCTGCGCCGGGCATGGAGCAGTATGTAGATCAGCGGGGCGGTACGCTTATTACTGTGCAGCAGGACGGGACATTTGAAATCCAGCAGGTGCCGCTGAGGAATGTTGAACCGAAGTGAAAACGGACGGACAAGCAATGAGGCACGAATGCGAAAAGAATTTCGTATCTGTGCTTTTTTTCGCTTTGACAGGCTAAAAGTGACAAAATACTGAATGATTTGCACAGAAAATCGGAGGGGAAAGACCGAAGAAAATAGGCGAAAAAACAAAGTGGGGAAAAACGGGTTGACAAGGGGCGAAGGGGGTGATATTATTCCGAATAACACAGGAAAGGAGACAGAGCGATGACGTATTTCGGCGCTGACAGACGAAATATGACCGCGAAGGCACAGGACAGCTGTGCTATGTCTTCCTGCACAAAAATGACCGCTATGATGATCCTGGGCGCAGCTATTGTTGCGTCCATTTTTGCGCTGCTGCGAATTATTATTCTGGGCGGGAGCGAGGAACACAGCCGGGAATCGACAAGCGGTTTTGCAAGGGGAACGGCCTGAGAGGCACGGACCCAAAAAGGATGCAGAAGCGGCTTCGCCAGATCCGGCGGAGCCGCTTTTTTTGATCGGTAAACGACACCCCGGCATGGGCGGGATGCCTATATAAATAAGGAGGACAAGAAAATGCCTATCATTCATGTGAGCGTAACGGGAAAGCAGGACGTGCAGAAAAAGCGGGACTTTATGGAGTTTGCCGCCAACAGCATTTGCAGCCACACCAGCACGCTGCCGAAGAACATCTATGTGTATTTCCACGAGATGGAGCCGGAAAATGTACGCAAGACCGCACCCACAGTGCTCATCGACTGGACCATGATCCCGGATCGCACCAACGAGGCCAAAAAGGCCATTATGGGTGAGCTGACCGATGAGCTGGCCAAGATGACCGGGGAGAACAGGAGTGAGATCGTCATCATTTTCAACGACATACCCCTGCCCAACGCCATGCTGGGAGGGATCACCCGGGCAGACAACTACAACTGGTAAATGGACGAGGCACCCTCTTCCGCCTTTGGGCGGAGGAGGGTGTTTTTTTGTGCGGAGAGGGAGATGTTGCAGGCGGAAGGACAACAAAAGAGCAAGGATGGAAGAAAAACGGGGGGAGGTAGAAAAACAAAAGGGAGGGTCTGACATGGAGGAGAGAGCATGGGTGCGGTGCGACCGCTGCGACGGAGAGATTTACGAAGGAGCGGAGTACTACCAGATCAACGGTGAGTGCGTGTGCAGGGAGTGCCTGGAGGAGTTCGCGGGACACTGGTTCGCGCCCTTCCGGCTGATCGCGGGGGAGGAGCTATGAGCAAAAAGGGAGAGGCGTTCTGGAGACGGGTGCGCGAAGCCTATGAGCGGGGAGAGGGCAGCCAGATGGAGCTGGCGGCCCGGTTCGGCGTGAACCGGCAGACGGTACAGACCCACGTCAAGGCGGAGGGATGGATCAAGGGCGGCAGGAAGGCTCTGCCGGCACCGGACATGCGGGAGGTGACGGAAAGACTGTCGGAGGCGGCCATGCGGGAGATCGGACGGCTGGAGGAGGAAGAGACGGACGTGAAGACCATACGGGATCTGACGGCGCTGGTGAAGGAGCTGAACCAGCTGATGAAGAGCGCCGCCGGGGAAGGCGGCGAGAGCACCGTGCGGGTACAGTGGGACGAGGAGGCGGAGCGGTGGAGCCAATGAAGACGCTGCTTCTGGCTCTGCCCAATGAAAAACAGAAGCTGTTTTTGCAGTGCAGGAGGAAATACATCGCCTTCGGCGGCGCACGGGGCGGCGGAAAGAGCTGGGCCGTGCGCACCAAGGCGAAGCTCATGGCCCTGCGCTACCCGGGGATCCGGATGCTGCTGGTGCGGCGCACATACCAGGAGCTGGAGAACAACCACATCCGATTCCTGCGGCGGGAGCTGGCGGGGATCGCGGAATACAGGGCCACGGCCCGGCAGTTTGCCTTTCCCAACGGCAGCGTGCTGGACTTCGGCTACTGCGCATGCGACGGAGATCTGGACCGCTACCAGGGGGCGGAGTACGACGTGATCTTTCTGGACGAGGCCACACAGCTGCGGGAGGAATGGATGCGGCAGTTTGCGGCTTGCCTGCGAGGTGTGAACGACTTTCCCAAGCGTATTTACTACACCTGCAACCCCGGAGGGCCGGGGCACGGGTACATTAAGAGACTGTTTATCGACAGAAGGTTTGTGGACGGGGAAGATCCGGAGGACTACGAGTTCATTCCGGCCCGGGTGACGGACAACGGGGCGCTGCTGAAAAAGCAGCCGGGATATTTACAGCAATTGAAGGCCCTGCCGCGGAAGCTCAGGGAGGCGTGGCTGGAGGGTAAATGGGATATATTCCAGGGACAGTTTTTTCAGGAGTTTACGGACGACCCGGAGCACTACAGGGACAGGAGATTTACCCACGTCATCGAGCCGTTTGACATTCCCAGGGAGTGGAAGGTCTACCGCAGCTACGACTTCGGCTACGCGAAGCCCTTTTCCTGCGCTTGGTGGGCGGTGGACTTTGATGGATGCATTTACCGCATTTTAGAGCTGTACGGCTGCACGGAAAACCCCGACGAGGGGGTGCGGTGGACTCCGGAGAAGCAGTTCTCCAAGATTCGGGAGATCGAGCAGACGCACCCATGGCTCAAGGGACGGCGCATTGACGGGGTGGCCGACCCGGCCATCTGGGATACCAGCCGGGGGGAGAGCGTCTATGAGACAGCGCTGCGGCACAGAATCTACTTTACCAAGGGAGACAACCGGCGTATCCCCGGATGGATGCAGATGCACTACCGGATGGCCTTTGACGAGGAGGGATATCCTCAGATGTATGTATTCAAGGGGTGCCGGGCATTTATCCGGACCATCCCGAATCTGATGTTTTCCGACACGGAGCCGGAGGATCTGGACACCCGGCAGGAGGATCACGCGGCGGACGAGAGCCGGTATTTCTGCATGTCCCGGCCGATACGACCGGTGCGGCGGGAGGCGGAGCTGGCCCTGGTGGACGACCCGCTGAATATGAGGCAGACAGCGGGAGGCTGGCGGAGCGCGTTGGTTTAGGAAGAGGCGGAACACATGGGCCCCGCCCTACAAGTTTAGCCTTTATACGGGGAACGGGTGGGGTAAAACCCCGCCCCTACGGATGCGTTACGGGAAGCGTGGCGTGTGGCCCGGTGGGCGAGCGCAAGGGTCGCCCCTACGCAGGGGACGACGAGGCCCGCTTACAGAGATATCCGCCCCTACGGGTGCATGGTAGGGGCGGGGCGAATATGCGGGATATTTTTTGCAAAAATTTCCCCTGTTGCATAGGGAAAGACAACAAAAAAGACAACGGATCGAGGATGGGAGGGGACAGGTGAGAACAAAAAAGGAGGTTTATGGCATGGAGCCGATGACTTTGCAGAAACCGAAGATCGGAGCGGAGGAGGTGCGCCGGGCGGCGCAGATCCTGAAGAAATACAAGCAGGGCAAGGCACATCTGGAGAGCCGCATCATCGACAACGAGCAGTTCTGGAAGATGCGCCACTGGCAGCAGATGGAGAAAAACGGACAGGGCGGCAATCCGGGCGATCCGCAGCCCACCAGCGGCTGGCTGGTGAACTGCATCCTCTCCAAGCACGCAGACGCCATGGACTGCTACCCGGAGCCTACGGTGCTGCCCCGGGAGGAGGGGGACAGGATGGAGGCGAGAAAGCTGACGAAGATCCTGCCGGTGGTGCTGAAGCAGAATCAGTTTAAGCGCACCTACTCGGATGCCTGGTGGTACAAGCTGAAAAGCGGGTGCGCCGCCTACGGTGTGTTCTGGGATGCGGGGAAGCTGGGGGGTCTGGGAGACATTTCCATCCGCAGAATGGATCTGCTGAACCTGTTTTGGGAGCCGGGGGTGCGGGACATTCAGGATTCGGAGCACTTTTTCTCCACGGAGCTGGTGAGCAATGAGCAGCTTCTGCGCAGATATCCCCAGCTGGAGGGAAAACTGGGGGGCGGCAGCTTCACGGTGAGCCGGTTCCTCTACGACGACACGGTGGACACCTCCGACAAGTCCCTGGTGGTGGACTGGTACTACCACACGGTGGAAGGCGGCCGGAAAGTGCTGCAATACTGCAAATTCGTGGGGGACACGGTGCTCTACGCCACGGAAAACGACTGGCAGGCACCCACGGAGCAAAAAGTGACAGGCATGGATGAGAAGGGCGAGCGTATCTGGGAGGAGGTGCCGGTGGGCCTGCCCATGTGCAGGCGGGGCTGGTATGACCACGGGAAATACCCGTTTGTATTTGATGTACTGTTTCCCGAGGAGGGAACGCCCTGCGGGTACGGATACATCGACCTGTGCAAGTCGCCCCAGAAGCAGATCGACCTGATGAACCAGGCCATTCTTAAGAACACCCTGGCGGCGGCGACTCCCCGGTTCTTCATCCGGGCCGACGGGGCGGTGAATGAGAACGAATACGCCGACTGGACCAAGCCCTTCGTGCACACCAACGGGAACCTGGGCAGCGACTCCATCGCGCCCATCCACACGGCGGGGCTGGACAGCGTGTATGTGGCGATCCTCCAGAGCAAGATCGCGGAGATGAAGGAGACGGCGGGCAACCGGGACGTGGCCAACGGCGGCACCGCCTCCGGCGTGACGGCGGCAACAGCCATTGCGGCATTGCAGGAGGCCGGCGGAAAGTTGAGCCGGAACATGATTGACGACGGGTACGAGGCGTTTTCCGATGTGGTGACGCTGTGCATCGAGCTGATACGGCAGTTCTACAGCCTGCCCAGACAGTTCCGGCTGCTGGGAGGCGAATTTGCCAGCTACGACAACGCAGGGCTCCAGCCGGTGGCCATGAGCGACGGGGTGGAGGTCTCCTACCGGGTGCCGGTATTCGACCTGGAGATCTCCGCCCAGCAGGAAAATCCCTACAAGACCATGGAGTATAACCAGTTTGCCCTGCAGCTGTTCCAGATGGGCTTTTTCCGGGAGGACATGGCCCAGCAGGCGCTGCGGTGCCTGGAGCTGATGGACTTCAAGAACAAGGACATGGTGATGGCCATGATCCAAAACGGACAGACCCAGCAGAGGGAAATCCAGCAGCTGCGCCAGAGACTGATGCAGACGGCGGCACTGGTGGATGAGGCCAGGGGGACGGATCTGGCCGGGAAGCTGGCACAGGAGTACGGCGCAGAGCAGACCGGAGGCAAGGGCGGCTCATGGAAGAGCGAGAGTCTGTCGACCATGGAGCGCACCAGACGCGGCGCCAGGGAGGCGGTGCGGCCCAGATGATCCGGGTGAAGGCGGAGCCGGGACGGCTGACGGTGCAGGGACACGCGGACTATGGGCCCGCAGGACAGGACATTGTATGCGCGGCGGCATCGGCCCTAATGCTGGCCCTGGCGGAGCGGTTGCAGGAAAAAAATCTGGTACGGGAGCTTGTGATGCGGCCGGGATACATGCATATCGACACGCGGGGCGCGGAGAGGGAGATGGAGCTGGTGAAGTGCGGGCTCAGACAATTGCAGAGGCGGTTTCCACAGTGCGTGGAGGTCAGTGAAGAAGTGAGCCATTTCTCCCGGTGAGGGAGTGATGATACGGGTCGTGGCCTACCACGGGAAAGGAGAGAGCTATGGAGATGGAGGAAAACCAGGCGCAAATCAGCGAGCAGACGGGCGAAACGACTCCCGACGCCGGGGAGCAGGAGGATTTCGAGTCTTTGATCCGGGGAAGGTACAAGGAGGAATTTGACGCCAGAGTGCGCAAGATCCTGGACGGACGGCTGCGGGGGATGCGGCAGGAGAACCAGCAGCTGAAGGAGCAGCAGCTGCGCCGGAAGGCGGACGCGGCCCGACGGCTGCGCGGCCTGCAGGAGCGGGAGGGGGAGATCCGGAAGGTATACCCTGAATTCAGATGGCAGGAGGAGCTGAGAAACCCGCAGTTCGGAAGGCTGGTCATGGCCGGGGTGGAGCCTACGGCCGCCTATGAGACCGTGCACCGGCGGGAGCTGATGGAAAGGGCCATGCGCTACGCCGCAGGACGAACCAGAAAGCAGGTGGCTGGAAGTGTTGCCAGCGGCATGGGACGGATCGCGGAAAACGGCGGCAGGAGCATCGCCGTGACGGCCAGCGACCCCCGGGGGCTTACCAGCCAGGAGCTGGCGGATATCCGCAGACGGGTGCTGGACGGAGAGAAGATCCGATTTTGACGGAGGGCACTGCGGAGATTATGAGCTTTGGGGATCAGTGATGCGGAGCACCCTTGCGATGACATGGCGTTTGGCAAGGGGGAGAATCGAGCGCTGCCAGTGGCAGAGTAAGCGAGATGAGCGAGTGGCCGCGGCCAAAATTTCAAGCGGCAGCCGCAAGGCCGCGCAGAAATTTTGGGCACCGCAACAGGGTTATCGTCCCCTACGGGAGTATGGCAAGGAGTGCGTGCGGAGCGGGTGCTGCGTGCTTTGCTGAGAGAAAGAAATCTTCGGAGTGCGGAAGACCAGAGAAAAACAATGATTTGGAGAAAGGAAAAGATGAACATGGAACTGAATTACCAGATGTTTGCAGACGCGAACACACAGACTACCGGTGGCCTGAGCGCCGAAATGAAGACCTATTACGGCATGGAGCTGCTGGAGAACGCCAAGCCCCAGCTGGTGCACAACCAGTTTGCCGCTACCAAGCCTCTGCCTGTGGGCGGCGGTAAGACCGTGGAGTGGCGTAAGTTCGGCGCATTTGACAAGGCGCTGACGCCTCTGACCGAGGGCGTGACCCCGGACGGCAGCGGCATCTCCGTCAGCTACATCACCAAGGAGC
>OBHX01002215.1_pt1 | contig 15471 bp, 14 predicted proteins | sample 1519331 | NCBI WGS metagenome assembly OBHX01 (sample SAMEA2602897, study PRJEB22501) | metagenome
CGCGCGGCGGGAGGATTTCTGGGTCCGCGCCGCCGACAAGGGCTGTGCGGCCGCAGCTGCCGTAAAACAGGGTATCTCCGGAGAAAATCACATCCTCCACCACCAGGCAAACGGAGCCCCGGGAGTGGCCCGGCGTCTCCAGCACGGAGATGGTCAGGCTGCCCAAAGTCAGGCGGTCGCCGTCCTTATAATACCGCTGGTTCTTCTCCGTCAGCCGGGGAAACAGCAGGTCAAAGCCGCCGGACACCTGGTCCGTGACATCCTTTTCGCAGATATACACAGGCAGCTCCGGCCACTTTTTCAGCAGCTCCCCCACGGCGGTGTAGTGGTCAAAGTGGCCGTGGGTCAGCAGGATCATCACCGGAGTGCAGCCGGTGCTTTCCACGGCTTTTTCAATGCGCTCCGCCTCGTCGCCGGGATCGATGACGGCGCAGAGCTTCGCCTGCTCCTCCTGCAGGATATAGCAGTTTGTCCCAATGGGGCCAACGGTCAGAGAGTCGATTTTCATGGCAGGATCTCCTTACAGATTATCAGTGTCCACGATGAGGGTCACAGGCCCGTCGTTGACGGACGCCACCTCCATGGACGCGCCGAATTCACCGGTCTCCACGTGGAAGCCCTTGTCCCGGCAGAGGGAGACGAACTTCTCATACAGGGGCACCGCTACCTCCGGCCGTGCGGCAGCCAGAAACTCCGGCCGGCGGCCCTTCTTGCAGTTTCCGTACAGGGTGAACTGGGACACCACCAGCACCTGGCCCCCTACATCCTCCAGGCTGCGATTCATCTTTTCATTCTCGTCCTCAAAGATCCGCAGACTCATGAGCTTATCCGCCAGCTTCACAGCCTGGGCCTCGGTATCCTCATGGGTGACGCCCAGGAGAATGAGAAAGCCCGGGCCGATCTTACCGATCACATTTCCGTCCACGGTGACGGAGGCACTTTTCACGCGGGTCAATACAGCACGCATAGTGATTGATCTCCTTTGATTTTTTTATGGAAATTGGAATTTTAATGGGATGGGGAGACATGGTTTTTGCAAAGGGTGTGGTGGGCAGGCGACCGCGAGGGTCGCCCCTACGGGGGTTAACTGTGGAATTTGCGCACGCTCCCAAATCGTGCGTAGGAGCGGGGTTCTACCCCGCCCGCGGGAGGGGCAGAGCCCCGCTCCTACGGATGTATGGCAAGGAGCTCGGTGAAACGGGCCGTTGGGGACGCCGGCCCCTACGGGGTACATGGCAAGGGATTCGGCATATGGGGTATTACGGATTGCCACGACCAGTGAATCGGTCACTGGTCTCGCAATGACAGGTTTTCGATAGTTTTTATTTCCCCGCTGGGCGGGTGACGCGCATGACGCCGGACACCTGCTCCAGACGGCGGCGCACGGTGGACAGCTGTGTGCTGTCCGCCACGCTCACCTCAATGGTGATAAGAGCGAAGCCGTCACTGGTGCTGCGGGCCGCCATGTTGGTGACCCGGGTCTTGGTGGAGGACAGGATGGTGGAAATATCCATGATGAGATTTAGCCGGTCCTTGGCCACCACCTCCAGCGTGGTGCTGTACTCCTCCTGGGTATTGTCCCCCCAGGAGACCTTGATCCAGCGGCCCTCCTCCTCGGGCTTGCGCCGGGCAGGATCCGCGTTGGGACAGTCCGCCCGGTGGACGGACACACCATAGCCCCGGGTGATGAAGCCCACGATGGCATCCCCCGGCACAGGGCTGCAACACTTGGCAAACTTTACCAGGCAGTTGCTCAGTCCCTCCACCACGATGCCCCGCTCACCTCTGGTGCGCTTGGGCACGGCGGGACGGGTCTTCTCCGGTTCGTCCTTCAGCGGCTCCTCAGCGGCCCGCTCCTCCTGGTGCATCTTCAGAATTCGCTGGATTTCCTCCCGGAGGCGGCCGATGAGCTTCAGGGAGCTGACGCCCCCGTAACCGATGGCGGCATACATATCGTCCAGGCTCTTATAGGCCAGGCGCTTGAGAATATTCGGCAGGTTTTCCTCCGCCGTCAGCTCCTTGAGGGTGACGCCGGTGCGTTTGACCGCCGACTCAAAGGAGGCCCGACCCCGGACGATGTTCTCGTCCCGACACTCCCGCTTGAACCACTGGCGGATCTTGCTGCGGGCCTCGCTGGAGCGGGCGATCTTCATCCAGTCCCGGCTGGGGCCGTGGGCGGATTTCGAGGTAACGATCTCCACAACATCGCCGTTTTTCAGCTTGGAATCAAACTGGGCAATATGGCCGTTGACCTTGGCGGCCACCATGTGATTGCCCACGGCGGAATGGATGCTGTAGGCAAAGTCGATGGGCGTAGCCCCGGCGGGAAGATTGATCACATCCCCCTGGGGAGTAAAGACGAACACCTCATCGGCAAACATATCCACCTTGAGAGAGTGGATGAAGTCCTCGGCGTCGGCTCCCTCCTGATTCTCCAGCAGCCGGCGCACCCATTCATAGTCGTGCTCGTCCCCGGCCCCCTGTCCGTTCTGCTTATACTTCCAGTGGGCGGCGATGCCGTATTCGGCGATTTCGTGCATCTGCTGGGTTCGGATCTGCACCTCAAAGGGAATGCCGTTCTCTCCCACCACGGTGGTGTGGAGAGACTGGTACATATTGGGCTTGGGGGTGCCGATATAATCCTTGAAGCGGCCCAGGACGGGCTTATACAGATCATGGATGATGCCCAGGACGTTATAGCACTCCGCCACGGTGCCCACGATGACCCGGAAGGCAAACAGGTCAAACACATCGTTCAGGGACTTATTCTGAGTATACATCTTGCGGTAGATGCTGTAGGGGTGCTTCATGCGGCCGGAGACCGTGCCCTGAATGCCCGCCTGCTGAAGGCGCTTGGTGATCTGGTCATGGATGGCGGCCATGAAGCCGTCGTACTCCGTGGCTTTCTCATCCAGGGCCTCAATGATCTCCTGGTAACCCACAGGGTCCAGATATTTCAGGCTCAGATCCTCCAGCTCCCATTTCATCTTCTGCATGCCCAGACGGTGGGCGATGGGGGCATAGATCTCCATGGTCTCCAGGGACTTCTGCCGTTGCTTTTCCGGAGTCTGGTACTCCATGGTGCGCATATTGTGCAGCCGGTCGGCCATCTTGATGAGGATGACACGGATGTCCTTGCTCATGGCCAGGAGCATTTTGCGCAGATTTTCCATCTGCTCCTCCGCCTTGGAGGCGGCCTGCACTCTCGTCAGCTTGCTGACCCCCTCCACAATGTCAGCAATGGTGGGGGAAAAGGTCTTGGCAATGTCCTCATGGGTGGCATCGGTATCCTCGATGGTATCGTGGAGCAAGGCGGCGGCAATGGACTCCGAGTCCAGATGCAGCTCCTCCGCCACGATCTGAGCCACCGCCAGCGGATGGGTGACGAAGGGCGAGCCGTCCTTGCGATTCTGACCCCGGTGGTGCTCCTCGGCAAATTCAAAGGCCGAACGGATCAGCTCAAAATTGGCGCCGGGGTTATACTGGCGGACAGTGTTCTCCAGACGTTGGTACTTCTCCTGCACGTTCACGGCTTTCCCCTCACTTTCCTTTGATATATTCCAGCAGCGCCGTCCAGTAGGGCGACTGCTCCAGGTCCACTTTGCCGTCCACGGCACACAGCCGCAGACGGATCTCCCCGTCCCGGATCTCCCGGCTCAAAAGGCCGCGCTCACAGAATAGCTCCACGCAGAAGCAGGCCCGCAGGAACGGATCCGTCCCCGGAATGGCAGCGGAAAGGCCCCGCAAAAACGGCAGGTACTGCCGCTCTGTTTCCTCATACGGGACATCCTGCTGCAGCATGCGCCAAGCGGCCACGCACTGCTGCCGGGAGGGCAGGATGCGCAGCGCCTCCCGGCTGGTGAGGCCAACCCCCTCCTCCAGCCGCCGCAGAAGCGCCAGGGATTCCTCCTCCCGGGCGGAGCTTTGCAGCGACGGGCGCAGGTCCACCACCTGCAGCTGCACCGTGCGGCTGCCGCGGAACTCATTGACTTGCAGGTAAAACGCCACATCCACCCGCTCCCCTGCCTGGCAGGGGCACTGCTGGGGGGTGACGGAAAAGAATATGCCCTCCATTTGCGCGGTGCCCTTGGACAAACGCAGCTTGAGATGGCGGTTTTGCCCCACGCCCTGGATCCGGTCCAGCGTAACGCCCAGAAGACTGAAAAGAGGCCGCTCGTTGCCGTTTCCATAAGGCTCCAGCCGCCGCAGCTGCTCCACCTCCCACAGCGTCACCAGCTCCGGCCGGCGCAGCACCACGTCCACATCCAATGCAGAGGCGGCAGGACGGCCGCCCATAAAGCGCAGGACGCACTGATTCATCCGGCGGCGGAAGGCAGGGATCTTGTCCTCCTCGATGGTGAAGCCCGCTGCCAGCTCGTGGCCGCCGAAGCCCAGCAGCAGATCGCTGCATTCCTCCAGAGCGGCAAACAGATTGAAACCGCCCCAGCTGCGGCAGGACCCCTTTCCCGTGTGGCCGGAAATGTGGATCATAAAACTGGGACAAGCGTATTTCTCACTGAGGCGGGAGGCCACAATGCCCACCACCCCCTGGTGCCACTGGTGATCGGCCAGGACCAGGGCGTGGCGCTCATCGGCCGGCAGGGTCTCGATCATCTCGATGGCCTGGGCATAGATCTCCTGCTCCACTGCCTGGCGCTGCCGGTTCAGCTCACACAGCTCCCGGGCCAGCGCCCGGGCCGTAGCCGGATCCTTGCACAGCATCAGCTCCGCCGCCCGGTCCGCCTCGCCCATGCGCCCGGCGGCATTGATACGGGGGGCCAGCACATAGCCGATCTGCACGGAGGTGATCTCCTTCTGATCCAGACCCGTTTCCCGCAGCAGCGCCTGCAGGCCGATAAAATCATTGTCGGTGATATGGGCAAGGCCTCGGGCCACGATGGTGCGGTTCTCCCCGGCCATGCGCATTACGTCCGCCACCGTTCCCACGGCGGCCAGCGGGCAATACCGGGTCAGCAGCTCCTCGGCCTGCTCCTCGCCCCCCAGGGCCAGCACCAGCTTCAGCGCAACGCCGCAGCCGGCCAGGTGCTTGAAGGGATAGGGACAGTCGGGCCGGTGGGGGTCTACCACCGCGGCGGCCCGGGGCAGCTCGTCCTTACATTCATGATGGTCCGTTACCACTACATCCATACCCAGGGTGGCGGCAAAATCCACCTCCTCCACCCCGGTGATGCCGCAGTCCACGGTGATAACCAGCGAAACGCCCCTCTCATGCAGGGTGCGCATGGCATCCGCAGAGAGACCGTAACCATCCTCGATGCGGCGGGGGATATAGTGGCTCACCTGACCGCCCCGGCGGCGCAGATAGTCCACCAGAATGGCCGTGGCCGTGATACCGTCCACATCATAGTCGCCGAAAACAGCCATGTGCTCCCCGGCCCTCAGGGCCCGGTCAATGCGCGATGCCGCCCGGTCCATATCCTTCATCAAAAACGGGGACAGGGAGAGGCTCTCCTCGATCCGCAGGAACTCGGCGGCGGCCGGGACGTCCTCAATACCGTGGGCGGCCAGCACGGCGGCCAGCAGGGCTGGATAGCCCGCTTTCTCCAGCGCAGCCGTGGAGGGTGCTGCGGCGGGCAGGTTCCATTTTTCAAATTTCATGCCCGCTCACCTCCTCACTTGGCTTTTGGGCGCAGGATGGGCATTTGAATAGAATTTTATTATAACAAACCAGTGGGAAAAGGTAAAGAAAAATCTTTATCCGCAGCCCTTTCGGGGCCCACAGCGCAATATCAGGGCCGCTATACCTTTAAAATAAAGTGGCTCCTATGAAAGTCCAGCAAGCCCTCGGCGCGCATTTTCCCCAGCTCCAGAGACAGGCCGCTGCGCTCCACCGCAAGATAATCCGCCAGCTGCTGCCGGGAAAAGGGAATGTCAAATTCATACGCACCCCGCCGCTGGGCCTCGGCGGAAAAGTAGGACAGGAGCTTGGCCCGGGTAGTGCGCTGGCCCATATGCGTGAGCTTTTCACCCAGGCGCAGGTTCTTCCGGGCAAGCTCTCCCAGCAGGTTCCGGATGATCCGGCTGTGGTGCGCACAAGCGGAGGGGCACACCTGGAGGATGCGCTTTACATTCAAAAAAAGAACGGTGACATCCGTTTCAGCCATCACGCTCACGTGCAGCCGGGAGCCGGGAGCGCAGGCAAAGGCGGCGGCAAAGGTCTGCCCCGGCCCCGCCTTGGAGAGGATATTGCGGTTTCCCCATATATCCTCCTGGATCACCAGCACGTTGCCGGAGAGCACCAGGCCGATGGACTCCGCCGTATCTCCGGCCCGGAGCAGAAAAGCGTCCTTGGGATAGTCCTTTTCCTCCGCGTGCAGGCAGGAAAGCATAGTGGACAGTTCCTCCTCGGAAATGCCGGAAAATAGCTGAGAGGAGCGGATCTCAGAAAAATATTCTTTCATAAGCATCCTCCTTTGTTGAAAATTCAACCGACTTGTTGATTTCATTGTAGTACAATCAGGTCACAAAAGCAAGGAGGCGCTTATATTATGAAGAGAAGGATCATCGAAATCGATCAGGATAAATGCAACGGCTGCGGTGCCTGTGCCGCCGCCTGCCACGAGGGCGCCATCTCCATGGTGGACGGCAAGGCTAAGCTGATGCGGGATGACTACTGCGACGGCCTGGGCGACTGCCTGCCCGCCTGCCCCACCGGGGCCATCACCTTCGTGGAACGCGAAGCCGCCGCCTACGACGAGCAGGCGGTGCTGGCCAACAAGCAAAAGAAGATGCAGCAGCAGGGGATGCGTCTGCACGGCGGCTGCCCCGGGGCCCGGATGCAAACGCTCCGGCATCCGGAATCCGCCGCCGAGGCCGCGCCCGCCACATCCCAGAGCCAGCTATCCCAGTGGCCGGTGCAGATCAAGCTGGTGCCGGTGAACGCGCCGTATTTCGACGGGGCAAAGCTGCTCATCGCCGCCGACTGCACGGCCTACGCCTACGCCGCATTCCACCAGCGGTTCATTAAGGGGCATATCACTCTGGTGGGCTGCCCGAAGCTGGACAGCGTGGATTACTCCGAGAAGCTCACTGAGATCATCCGTGAAAACGACATCCGGAGCGTGACCATCGTGCGGATGGAGGTCCCCTGCTGCGGCGGACTGGAGCACGCGGCCAAAACCGCCCTGCAAAACAGCGGGAAATTCATTCCCTGGCAGGTGGTGACCATCTCCACAGACGGGAGGATTCTGGACTGACGGAAAAAGTGCCCCTCGGGCCTCCGGCCCCCGGCAAAGCAAAACTCCTCACTGCCGCAACGGCAGTGAGGAGTTTCCATTAATATCCTTATTCACCCAGGGAAGGCAGCGTCCTTTCCGGCTCCAGGAGAACAACCGTCTCCACAGATGCCCCGCATTCAAAATCAGTATCTGTTGTCTGCTACATATTGGAGAATGTCAGATTCGGCATAAACTGGTCCGTCCCTATGCGCCCCGGCACAACGGCAAGGCAGAGCGCAGCCACCGGGAGGATCAGAAGCGCTTTTACTCCTGCCACGCGTTCTACTCTCTGGACGATTTCAAAAAGCGGCTCTCTGTCCACAGCCGTCGCTCCAACAACTTACCCATGAGACCCCTACGCCGGCTTTCTCCTGTCGAGTTCGCTGTCCAATATGTTTGGCAAACCTACAAACGCCGCCTGAAAACAATAATTTTGCCTACAGGCGGATGAATGCGGCGCTGGCATAGCCGATCATGTCCTCATACAGCACCACATACCAGCCCTGATACTGGCCGAAAACCGTCACCGCAGCGCCGTTGGGAATCCGGGTCAGCACCTGGCCTTGGACGGAGGGATAGGCCCGCAGATTCACGGGGCCGCCGGAATCCGTCACGGCCAGGCCCGGCTGGATGGGGCCGGGATAGACATAGGGCAGGCCGAAATATTCCGTCATGGCCTGCACCAGGGTCTGGGCAATGAGATCGATGTGCCCGGCGATCCACTCCGCGTCGGCGACATTATCGTGGTAGCCGATCTCCAGCAGCACCGTCGGGGCCTTGGTGCGCTTCACCTCCGCCAGGGTGGTGGTGGAGCGGGTGGTCACCTGGTCGGGCAGGGGATAGATCTCCCGCAGAGCCGCGGCGAACAGCTCTGCCGCCCGGCGGCCCTGGGTACTGCCTGGGTAGTAAAAGGCGATGATGCCCCGATTCCGGCCCTCACTGCCCGGGCCGGAGGCGTTGGAGTGGAGGGCCAGGTGGAAATCGTAGCTGCCGGCATTGCTCTGCCGGATGGAGGTGGATACGCTGCCCTGGGGATCGTTGCGGGTGAACTGGATGCCATTGGAGAGCAGCAGCGGCTCCATGGCATCCGCTAAAAGGTTCATAAAATACTCCTCCGAACCGGCGCCGGTGACGTACTGGTTATACTCCTGGGTGGATGGGCTCAAAAAGATCTTCGGCATAAGCGCGGCCTCCCTGTCTGCAATTTCTCGGCGCGGCAAAAATGCTTTTGTCACACCGTCTGCGTTTTTGCAGCTTTGAAAAAGCTGCAAAAACGATTGATTTTAATGACGAGGGGCACCCTTGCCGGGTTTCCCTCCCACTTCCTTACCGTTATTGCAATCTTGCCACTTTATCCATAGTCTGAATTTCTCCTCCTATTTATATGTTTATATGGCGAGGCTCCGGGATATGTGCTATAATTAAATCGATTTTTCTTAGAAAGGCAGGCGGGACTATGAAGGCAGAACGACCCTATCCCCAGGTGCATATCACCCAAAAAGGAGAGCGCGCCCTGACGGCGGGGCACCCGTGGGTATATGCCGCGGAGGTGACGGAGCTCTCCGGCCCTGTGGAGGACGGCGGCCTGGCGGATGTCATCGGCCACAAGGGGGCCTATCTCGGCACGGGCTTTTATAACAGCCACTCCCTCATCCGCTGCCGCCTCCTCTCCCGCAATGCCAACGACCGGTTTGACGACGCCTTCTGGCAGCGCCGGGTACAATATGCCTGGGACTACCGCAAGAGCGTGATGGAGCCGGAGGATCTGCACTGCTGCCGGGTGATCTTCGGGGAGGCGGACGGCTTTCCGGGGCTGACAGTGGACCGCTTCGGCCCGGTACTGGTGGCCCAGGTGCTGAGTCTGGGCATGGAGGGTATCCGGGAGAGACTGCTGCCCATCATCGTCCGGGTGCTGCGCGGGGACGGGCAGGACATTGCCGGCATCTACCTGCGCAACGATGTGGCCCTGCGGGAAAAGGAGGGGCTGGCACAGGGCAAGGGCTGGTTCCCCCTGCCCGGAGAAGCCCAGCCCGATCTCACAGGGGCGGATATTGTGGAAAACGGCATCCGCTACCGGGTGGACTTTATAAACGGGCAGAAAACCGGGTTTTTCCTGGATCAGAAATACAACCGCCGGGCGGTGGCAAGGCTGGCTAAGGGCCGGACGGTACTGGACTGCTTCACCCATACCGGCTCCTTCGCCCTCAACGCCGCCCGGGGCGGCGCCAGACATGTGACGGCGGTGGACGTGTCGGAATTCGCCGTGGAGTGCGCCGCAGAAAATGCCCGGCGCAACGGTCTGGACGGCATCATGGAGTGCCGGGCCGCCAACGTGTTCGACCTGCTGCCGGAGCTGGAAAAGGGGCCGAAGGTCTACGACTTCATCATTCTGGATCCCCCGGCCTTCACCAAGAGCCGCAAGACCATTGACAGCGCCATGACCGGGTATAAGGAGATCAACTACCGGGCCATGAAGCTGCTGCCCCGGGGCGGATACCTGGCCACCTGCTCGTGCAGCCATTTCGCCTCCACAGAGCGGTTCATAGCCATGCTCCGCAGCGCCGCCAGGGACGCCGGAGTGCAGCTGCGGCAGATCGAGCAGCGGCAGCAGTGCTGCGACCATCCCATCCTCTGGGGCGTGGAGGAGACGGATTATCTGAAATTCTTCCTGTTCCAGGTGGTCTGACGCCGGGGGCGTGAAAAATGAATACAATTTGCGTTTTGGATACGGATTGCCACACCAGTGACATCGGTCACTGGCTCGCAATGACATGCTTTTTACATGGTGTGCGAAGGCCGTCCTTTCTGCCGGCAGGACAAACAGGCGGCTGACCCGTATCGGGCCAGCCGCCTGTCAGCGTGCCGATTTTTTCGGCACGCTGCATTAGTTTTTGCAGCCCTGTCAGGGCTCCAAAAACTGCGGATTTTAATCGCGCAGGACACCCCTCTTGGGTTTCCCGCGCACACCCTTCCTTTCCGTCCGCGCAGCTCATCCTTTCTGCCGGCAGGACAAACAGGCGGCTGACCCGTACCGGGCCAGCCGCCTGTTTTCAGAAAAAGAGGAGAGAAAAACACTTACCACGGTTATAATTTACAGTATATGCAGGAGAATGTCAACGTGCGCGGTGAATGGTTCATAATTTGTTTACAAAAAAGGGGCACAATGCCTATTGTATCCCCCAAAAATCTGTGCTATTATTTAGCTCGCTAATTATTAGTGCACTAACTTTTTAAAAAGGAGGGGAATCGGCTTGAGTAAGTGCAAAGCGCAGCAGGAGCATTTCGGCCCGCTGCTGGGGTACTGCGACCACCAGATGATGAAGCTGATGGTGCGCAAGCTGCGCAGGTATGACGTGTCGCCCATGCAGTGCCGTACGCTGACCTTCCTCAAAGAGCAACAGCAGGATGTGACGCAGAAGACGCTGCAGGAATTCCTGCGGGTGAAGCCGTCCACCGTTAACGGCATCGTGGAGCGACTGGAGGAAAAGCATCTGCTGACCCGGAGCGTATCCCCCGGGGACGGGCGGTGCAAGCTGCTGCACCTGACAGAGGAGGGGCAGTGCTTCTATCAGGAGTTCATTGCCATTATGGAAAGTGTACACAGGCAAGCGGAGCAGGGCTTCTCAGCGGAAGAGGTGAAGCTGCTGCAGGGCTTTTTGCATCGGGTGGCGGACAATCTATCCCGGGAAACGGAGGAAACGCATACATGAAGAAGAAAAAACTGATGGACTATACCGCCGGGTACAGGCCGCTCATCGTGCTGGGTATCCTATGCTCGGCGGGGGAGGCCGTGCTGGAGCTGCTGCTGCCCCAGGTCATGAGTGACATTGTGGACATCGGCATCAAAAATGCGGACAGGAACTATATCCTCATGGCCGGGCTGAAGATGGTGCTGATGGCCCTGGTGGCCCTGGCGCTGGGCGTGGGGGCGGCGGTGCTGGCCTCCAAGGCCGGCATGGGCTTCGGCGCCAATCTCCGGGCAGCGGAGTACCGGCAGGTGCAGAGGTTCTCCTTTGCCAACATTGAGCATTTTTCCACGGCGTCGCTGATCACACGGCTGACCAACGATGTAAACAGCCTGCAGGTGACCCTGATGATGGGCATGCGGATGCTGGTGCGGGCTCCGGTGATGCTGGTGACGGCTCTGGTGATGGCGCTGATTATCAGCACGCGGCTGAGCCAGGTGTTCCTGGTGGTGATCCCCCTGCTGGTGCTGGGGGTGGTGCTGGTGCTGAAAAAGGTGGGCCCGTTCTTCACCTCCCTGCAGGGGGCTACCGATGATCTGAACCTGGTGGTGCAGGAGGATCTGAACGCCATCCGGGTGGTGAAATCCTTCGTCCGGGAGGACGTGGAAAAGGAAAAGTTCGCCGGGCGCAACGAAAAGCTCAAGGGTATGGCCGAAAAGGCCTTCGGGTTTGTGGTGATGTTCATGCCGCTGATCTTTCTGCTCATGGGCGGCACCATTGTAGCCGTGCTGTGGATCGGCGGGGACTATGTGTAAGGGGGGGGGTTGCTCTTCGGCGACCTCCTCGCCCTTTTTACCCATTTTTTTTTAAATCTCCTGTCACTGATGATGGGGTCTATTGTGATGATGCGGCTTACGAGATCCATAGCCTCCGGCGACGCGGGGGTTGCGGGGGTCAACGCCGAGGCCCAGATCACCGACGAAAAGGCCCGGCAGGGGCTGACCGTGGAGAGCGGCTCCATCGACTTTGACCATGTGTACTTCCGCTACAACGAAAACGGCCAGACCTGGAACCTGGAGGACATCGACCTGCACATCCCCTCCGGGGCCACGGTGGGCATTCTGGGCGGCACCGGCAGCGCCAAGACCACGCTGGTGAGCCTGATCCCGAGGCTCTACGAGGCCACCGAGGGCAGCGTGCGCGTGGGCGGGCACAATGTAAAGGAATACTCCATGGAGCACCTGCGGGATGCCTGCGCCATGGTGCTGCAGAAGAACACCCTGTTCTCCGGCACCATCAAGGAGAACCTCCGCTGGGGCGACGAAAATGCTACGGAGGAGGAGATGCAGAGTGCCTGCCGCATTGCCTGTGCGGAGGAGTTCATTGAGAAAATGCCGGATGGGTATGACACCTACATCGAGCAGGGAGGCACCAATGTGTCCGGCGGACAGAAGCAGAGGCTGTGCATCGCCCGGGCGATTTTGCGCAGGCCTAAAGTGCTGATCCTGGACGACTCCACCTCGGCGGTGGACACCGCCACGGATGCGGCCATCCGCCAAGGGCTGCGCTCCACCCTGCCGGGGACCACGAAGGTGATTATCGCCCAGCGCATCTCCTCCGTGCAGGACGCGGACATGATCGTGGTGCTGGACGACGGAAAGATTTCCGGCGCGGGTAGCCATGCGGAGCTGCTGAAAACCAACGAAATTTACAGAGAAGTATATGAATCCCAGCAGGGAGGAGGTGCCATCGATGGCTGAGACAAAACGCAGACCCGGCCCCCACGGGCCCGGCGGCGGGCAGCGCCACGGATACCAGAAGCCCAAGGACATGAAGGGCACCGTGAAAAAGCTGCTGAAGTATATGAGCCGCTACAAGGGGGCGCTGGTGCTGGTGGCCATATGTCTGGTAGTGAGCAGCGGGGCATCCATCCTCTCCAGCTACATGCTCAAGCCCATTATCAACGACTATATCCTGCCGGGAGATTTTCCGGGCCTCATTAAAATGCTGTGTCTGCTGGGCGGGGCCTTCGCCCTGTCGGGCCTGTGCTCCTATGCCTATGCGCGGATCATGGTCCACATTGCCCAGAACACGGTGGCGGCCATACGGCGGGATCTGTTCAACAAAATGCAGTCCCTGCCCCTGCGGTACTTTGACACCCATCAGTCCGGCGACCTGATGAGCCGGTTTACCAACGACATCGACACCATTTCGGAGATGATCAACTCCAGCTTCGCCAACCTCATCTCCTGCACCCTGACCTTTTTGGGCACCATCGCCATGATGCTGTACCTGAACTGGGTGCTGACGCTCATTACCTTCGCCTTTCTGGCGCTGATGCTGCTGACGGTGAAGACCATCGGCGGGCGCAGCCGGGTGAGCTTTCAGCGCCAGCAAGCGGCCTTGGGCGCGGTGAACGGCTATGTGGAGGAGATGATCGAGGGGCAGAAGGTCATTAAGGTCTTCAACCACGAGCAGAAGACCATCGGCCAGTTTGACATTCTCAACGAGAGCTACCGGCAGGCAGCCACGGCAGCCCAGGCCTACGCCAGCTCCATGATGCCAGCCATGGGCAACCTCTCCCGCATCAACTACGCGGTGACCTGCTGCGTGGGCGGCCTGCTGGCTATCGGCGGCGTGGGGGACATCGGCTCTCTGGCCGCGTACCTGCTGTATGTGAAGCAGGTGTCTCAGCCCATTGCCCAGATGAGTCAACAGGTGAACACCATCCTGGCCGCTGTGGCTGGAGCGGAGCGTGTCTTCGCCGTGATGGAGGAGCAGCCCGAGGTGGACGAAGGCAAGACCGTACTGGTCCGGGCGGAGAAGAAGGACGGGGCGCTCCACGAGGTGCCCTACCGCACCGGCTGCTGGGCCTGGAAAGCGCCCGACGGCACCATGACGGAGCTGCAGGGCGATGTGCGGTTTGACCATGTGGACTTCGGGTACACCAAGGAGAAAACCGTGCTGCACGATGTGAGCCTGTACGCAGAGCCCGGACAGAAGATCGCCTTCGTGGGTTCCACCGGCGCGGGAAAAACCACCATTACAAACCTCATCAACCGCTTTTATGACATCAATGCGGGCACCATCACCTACGACGGCATCGACGTACGGAATATTGAAAAAAACTCCCTGCGCCGGTCCCTGGGCATGGTGCTCCAGGACACCCATCTCTTTACCGGCACCATCGCCGAGAACATCCGCTACGGCCGGCCCGACGCCACCGATGAGCAGGTGGTGGCCGCGGCCAGGCTGGCCAACGCCGACGGCTTTATCCGCCACCTGCCCCAGGGATACGATACCCCCATCACCGGGGACGGCGGCAGTCTGAGCCAGGGCGAGCGGCAGCTGTTGGCCATTGCCCGGGCGGCGGTGTCCGATCCCCCGGTGCTGATATTGGACGAGGCCACCTCCTCCATCGACACCCGGACGGAAAAGCTCATCGAAAAGGGCATGGACTCCCTGATGGCCGGGCGGACGGTGTTCGTCATCGCCCACCGGCTCTCCACCGTGCGCAACGCTCAGGCCATCCTGGTGCTGGAGCAGGGGCAGATCATCGAGCGGGGCAACCACGAGGATCTGCTGCGGCAGAAGGGGAGATATTATCAATTGTATACGGGACAGAGTGAGCTGTCTTAAACTGACAAAAAACGAATAAAATGATTCACGTCTGTGGACGCACATCCTGCAAAGCTGTGGTACAATACATGTAAGCGGAGCGGGAAAATAGTAAAGGAGGATAAGAGCATGACGGAACAGGAATTGATGCGTTTGGCCGTGGAGATGCTGGACAGAGCATATGTTCCCTACTCCCACTTCCCGGTGGGGGCGGCCCTGGAGTGCCAGGACGGCACCGTGTACACCGGCTGCAACATTGAAAACGCCGCCTTCCCCTGCACCATCTGCGCCGAACGGACGGCCATCTTCAAGGCTGTCAGCGAGGGGCACCGGGACTTTCGCCGCATTGTGATCGCGGGGAGGAGCGAGGATTTCTGTGTGCCCTGCGGCTCCTGCCGCCAGGTGATGCGGGAGTTTGCTCCGGAGATAGAGGTCATCTGCCTGAGCGGAAAGGGCGAGGCCCGGCACTACACCCTGCGCCAGCTGCTGCCGGACAGCTTCGGGCCGGAATACCTGTAACCGATACTGGGAGACGGACATAGAATGGAGCAGTCCGTCCGGAGGAGGTCTTTGCCCGTGCAAAGGGATCTATCCTGCCTGGGCTGCGGACAGCGGGGCATCATCACCGAGCTGTTTTTTTCCGGGGGAAAAAGACGGCGGCTCATGGAGCTGGGCTTCATTCCCGGCGCACAGGTGACGGCGCTGCAGAAGGCGCCCTTCGGTGGCGCCGTGTCCTACGAGGTCATGGGGACGGTGATTGCCCTGCGGCCGGCTGACGCCCGGCGCATCGGAATATGCAGTGGCGCGGATGCAGATCCGTGAAGGAAAACCGATAAAGGCGGGGGGGGGGGTTAAAAAGAGACCCCCCCCCCCCCAGGCCGAACAAACAATCTGACCCCGCTGCCTAAGCTTTTTAATACTTTTTTTAT
>OBHX01002238.1_pt1 | contig 15337 bp, 15 predicted proteins | sample 1519331 | NCBI WGS metagenome assembly OBHX01 (sample SAMEA2602897, study PRJEB22501) | metagenome
CGGCGCAGCCGGCGCAGCCGGGATAGCCGCAGCCGCCGCAGTTGGCGCCGGCCAGGGCTGCCTGGATCTCAGGCAGGCGGGGGTCTACTTCCACCTCAAAGACTTTTGCAGCCACGGCCAGGATCAGACCGAACACGATAGCAAGTACACCTAAAACGATGACTGCATACAAAATATTCATATTCTCTTTTCCTCCTTACCAGACCTTCAGGCCGCTGAAGCCCATGAACGCCAGGGCGATCAGGCCGGCAGTGACCAGAGCAATGGGGAAACCATCGAAGGCCTTGGGATTCTCACTGGAGACCTCCAGCTGCTCACGGACGGCCGCGAACAGGAAGATGGCCAGCAGGAAACCCAGACCGCCGGTGACGCCATAGATGACAGAGCCGATGAAGTTGTAATCGTTCTGCACGTTCAGCAGAGCGACACCCAGCACGGCGCAGTTGGTGGTGATCAGGGGCAGATACACACCCAGGGCAGTATACAGGGTGGGGATGTTCTTCTTCAGGAACATTTCCACAAACTGCACCAGGGCAGCGATGACCAGAATGAATGCCACGGTCTGCATATAGCCCAGATCCACGGCCACCAGGATCTTATTGACGCCGAAGCAAACGGCGGAGGCCAGACCCATAACGAAGGTCACTGCGGCGCCCATACCCACGGCGGTGTCGATCTTCTTGGACACGCCCAGGAAGGGGCAGATGCCCAGGAACTGTGCGAAGATGAAGTTATTGGTGAGAATGGCGCCAAGGGAGATGGCCAGCAAAGTTGTAATACTCATAACTTACTTACCCTCCTTTTTCTTAGCACTCTTGGCCAGGGCCCACTGCATCAGAGCAATGAGGCAGCCCAGGGTCAGGAAGCCGCCCACAGGCAGCGTGAGGATCTTGATGCCGAACTCCTCGGGGATAATGGTGATGCCGGGGGCCTTGCCCAGGGCGCCGCCGCCCAGAAGGCCGCCGCCGAACTTGCCGCTGCCCAGGAACTCACGGACAACGCACATGACGATCAGCACCAGCGTATAGCCGATGCCCTGGCAAACGCCGTCCACAGCGGAGGCGCCGATGCCGTTCTTAGAGGCAAAGCCCTCTGCACGGCCCAGGATGATGCAGTTCACCACGATCAGAGGGATGAACACGCCCAGGGAGCTGGACAGCGCGGGAACGAAAGCCTTCAGCAGCAGGTCAACGCAGGTAACGAAGCCGGCGATGACCACGATGTAGCAGGCGATACGCACTTCATTGGGAATGATCTTACGAAGCAGGGAAATGAAAATATTGGACAGGGTCAGGATGATCAGCACGCTGACGCCCATGCCCAGGCCGTTAAAGAACGAGGTGGTGATGGCCATGGTGGAGCACATACCAAGCACCTGGACCAGAACGGGGTTCTGCGTAATGAGACCCTCTTTGAGTTGCTTACCAAAATTCATAAATCAGCTCCTCCTTTCTTAGCCCAAGAGGTCGGCAACAGCCAGGGCCGCGTTGGCGCCCATGGTGATGCCCTTGGTGGAGACGGTGGCACCGGAAATGGCGGTGATGGTGCTGCCCACATTCAGGGTGCCGGCACCGCTGAGGCCGATGAACTGGTCCAGAACGGGCACACCGGCGCTGTTGGGCTCATTGTCCACCACCTTGGTGCCGATACCGGAGGTCTCGGCTTGGCTGACCACGGAGATACCGGTGATGGCCTTATTAGCGTCCACGCCCACCATCATCACGATGGTGCTCTGGGAACCGGAGGCGGAAACCTTCAGCACATAGCCGGCCTCGGCGCCGCCATTGGTCACGGGATACAGCTCCAGGATCTTGCCGCTCTGTTTGGCAGCAGCGGCAACCATATCATCGGTTACTTCCATCTTATCGCCGAACTCGCTGCCCTCGGGGGCCACGGCGCTCATGGCGATGCGGGTATTCTCGGCGTCGATCTCGGCGATCTTATCCTTGGTGATGCTGTTGACCAGGCCCAGCAGGGCGGCGACTACCAAGGAAATGACCGTGAGAGTACCGGCGACTTTCAGAATAAACTTTCCGGAGATCTTCATTACTTCGCCGCCTCCTTCTTTTCTTTCTTCAGCGCACCATAGATGGTGGGACGAATGTACTTATCCAGCAGCCAAGTGGTGCAGTTCATGATCATGATGGAGTAGCACACACCCTCGGGATAGGAACCGAAGCGGCGGATAAACACGGTGATCAGGCCGCAGCCAATGCCGAAGATGGCCTGGCCCAGCTTGGTGACGGGGGAGGTGGCATAGTCGGTAGCCATGAAGATGGCACCCAGCATCAGGCCGCCGCCGAAGACGTTATAAGCCATGTACTCCACGCTGCTGACACCGGCAGGAGCGGAAATGAGGGTGATAACGGCCACGGTGGCAATGAAGGCCACAGGGGTCTGCCAGGAGATGACCTTGCGCAGCAGCAGATAGATGCCGCCCAGCAGGAGCATCAGGGAAGAAACCTCACCCAGGGAGCCGCCGATGCGGCCGATGAACATGTCGCCCAGGGTGTATGTATTGGTCAGGGTCTCCCAACCGGCAGCGTCCACGCCCTTCATCATAGCCAGGGGGGTGGCGGCGGTGACGATGTCGGCGTTGCTGCCGATGACAGCAGCCTTCTCACCCACCTTGACCCAGGTGGTCATAGCGGTGGCATAGCTGGCCAGCAGAATGGCACGGCCTGCCAGAGCGGGGTTGATGAAGTTGCAGCCGATGCCGCCGTAGAGCTGCTTGACCAGCACGATGGAGAAGAACGCGCCGATGATAAGCATCCAGTAGGGGGTCTGCACGGGGCAGACAAAGGCCAGCAGGATACCGGTGACCACAGCGGACAGGTCGCCGATGGAGTTGGACTTCTTCATGACCTTGCGGTACAGCCACTCCCAGACCACACAGGCCGCCACGGACACCAGAGTGGACGTGAGGGCACGCCAGCCGAACACATACACGCCCATGACCAGCGCGGGCATCAGGGCAATGATCACATCCAGCATGATGGAACGGGTATCCTCATTGCTGCGGATATGGGGGGAGGAGGATGCGATCAGCTTCAAGCTTTTATAATCTGTCATTGCTTACGCCTCCTTCTTCTCTTCGGCTGCCTTCTTCTCGGCCTCGGCCTTTGCCTTGGCAGCCATTCTCGCGTTGTTGACCTTCTGCTTGCCCATGCGGAACATATGGGTCAGGGGCAGACGGGCGGGGCAGGTGTAGGCGCAGGCGCCGCACTCAATGCAGTCCATGCCGTGCAGAACATTCTGCCAGGTGTCCACATCGCCCTTTTGCAGGTACTTATACATGAAGACGGGCTCCAGACGCATGGGGCACACGCCCACGCACTTGCCGCAGCGGATGCACTGAGGCTCGGCCACGTACTTCTCCTCGTCACCGGCAAAGGCCAGCATAGCACCGGTGCCCTTACCCACGGTGACGTCTACATCGTACTGGGCAAGACCCATCATGGGGCCGCCCATGATCAGCTTATAGGTATCTTCCTTCAGACCGCCGCAGGCATCGAACAGGTCGGTGATGGGGGTGCCGATGGGGCACTCGATGTTCTTCGGCTCGATAACGCCGGAGCCGGAGACGGTGACGATCTTGCTCACAACAGGCATGCCGGTATAGACAGCCTTATAGATGGAGCAGGTGGTGTTCAGGTTGAAAATGCAGCAGCCGGCATCAGCGGGAAGCTTGCCGGAGGGAACCTGACGGCCGGAGATGGCCTGGCAGAGCTGCTTTTCAGCGCCCTGGGGGTAACGGGTGTGCAGCACCTCCACCACCACGGGAGCCTTCAGCTCGGCGATGGTCTTGTTCAGCACGTCCGCCGCGTTCTGCTTGTTGGCCTCGATACCGATATAGACCTTATCCACACCGAAGCACTTGGCCAGCAGCGTGGCGCCCTTGATGACCTGCTCGGGCCGCTCCAGCATGGTGCGGTGGTCGCCGGTGATGTAGGGCTCGCACTCGGCCGCGTTAATGAGGACATAGTCCACCTTGCCCAGGCCGGAGCTGATCTTCACATGGGTGGGGAAGGTTGCGCCGCCCTGGCCCACGATGCCGGCGTTCTTCACGATCTCCACCAGCTGCTCGGGGGTCAGATTGTCAGGATCCTCCACGGGATGAATGTCCGGACACACGGTGTTCTGCTTGTCGTTTTCGATGACCACGCTCATCATGGTGCCGCCCATGGAGAAAGGACGGGGTTCCACGGCCTTGACAGTGCCGGAAACGCTGGCATGAATGGGTGCGGAAACGAAACCGCCGGGCTCGCCGATCAGCTGGCCCACAGTTACCTTGTCGCCCACGGAAACCACGGGCTTGCAAGGCGCACCGATGTGCATAGACATGGGGATGACCACCTCAGCCGGGGCTGCCAGCTGCTCGATGGCCTTTTCATTGGTCGCGGCCTTCATGTCATTGGGATGAACGCCGCCAAAGAAAGCTTGTGCCATTGTCTTTCACCTCATCTTACTTCAGGGTGGCCCGATGCCACCCCATACTGAAGATAATATTACAACATATTCGGGCCTTTGTCCACCCCTATCCTGTGGGATTTGCGGTAATTTTTGCTAAAGTGTGAATAAAAATGCCGTAAAAATACGATTTCATCCTCCGGCATGGCGGCCAGTCATTCTTCCCCTTGTCTTTTTGGGGGAGATATGGTACATTGAATTTACATATAATACCGCTTGAGGAGATGAATCTATGCTGAATCGTATGGAACTGAAAAAAGCCGCAAAGGCCATCACAAAATCCGCCCAGGTCTCAGCCTACAGCGTGGCCCTGGTGTACCTGGTGATACGGTGGCTGCTGAACGCGGCAGATAACTTTATGCAGGCCTCGGAGGATACGGTCATCTATATCGGAGGCTCCGCCATCTATCCCTACCGGGAGTTTTTTTACAGCCACGCCCCCTTCCCTACGGCGACGGTGGTGTTCGTGTCCGTCTTGGTCTGGCTGCTGAGCAGCGTGCTCTCGGCGGGATGGGTGCTGTATCACCAGGGCGTGCGCCAAGGCCGGGTCATGCCCATTTCCACGCTGTTTGAGGGTTTCGCCTTTGCCGGGAAGATCATTCTGCTGGATCTGATAACCACGCTGTTTGTGGCCCTGTGGTCCCTGCTCTTTGTGATTCCGGGCATCATCGCGGGCTACCGCTACCGCTTCGCCCTGTATAATCTCTGTGAAAATCCGGAGATGGGTGTCATGGACGCCATCCGCCTGAGCAAGCAGCAGACCCAGGGCCACAAGATGGATCTGTTCGTGCTGGATCTGAGCTTCATCGGCTGGAGCCTTCTGTGCGCGCTGACGCTGGGCATCCTCTCCATCTGGATCAGCCCCTACATCCAGCAGACCGATCTGGGCTACTTTGAGGCCATCAAGGCCGAAAAGGGCATGGGTGGGCTCTTCGGGCAGGATCCGATGGACGACACCTTCCGCCCCGACGACAGGTTCTGACCTGTCCTGAAGATCCCCCGGGTTCCTCCGGTGAGGCTTATAAAAATGCTGAGGGCAGCGGCGCCATGCCGCTGCCCTTTTTTGTGCGGATGTTAAGGCCCGAATTCTTGAATAGTGGGCAAAAATACGGTATAATGGTCCTACAAAACCCACGGAGGTGTGACTATGAACCGCATCAGCAAGGAAAATTACTACTTAGATATCGCGCAGACCGTTCTGGAGCGCGCCACCTGTCTGCGGCGCATTTACGGCGCTATCATTGTGAAAAACGACGAGATCATCTCCACCGGCTACAACGGCGCTCCCCGGGGCCGGCGCAACTGCGTGGACATGGGGTACTGCACCAGGGAGGCCATGCGGGTGCCCCGTGGAGAGCGGTACGAGCTGTGCCGCAGTGTCCACGCCGAGGCCAACGCCATCATCTCTGCCTCCCGGCGGGACATGGTGGGCGGCACGCTGTATCTGGTGGGAAAAAACGCTCAGACCGGGGAAATCCTGGGAGATGCCACCAGCTGCGCCATGTGCCGGCGGATGGTCATCAACGCAGGCATCGCCCGGGTGGTGATCCGCAATACGCCCACGGAATTTGAGGTGGTAGATGTGGCAGACTGGATCGCCGCAGACGACCTGCCGTCCGCGGAGAATATCGGGGGCTGACGCAAGGGGAGCACGGATTGCCACAGCAGTGTGCGCACCGGCTTCGTAATGACAGGGTTACTCTGCGAGGCTTTTTGAGAGCGTTTCCCCGGAGGGGCGGGGTCATATACAAATTTAATATAAGGAGTGCGGTAAGAATGTTGAACGAAAGGAAAACGGAAGCCTACTGCGCCATTCTGGCGGAGGAGCTTCTGCTGGCCACCGGGTGTACAGAGCCCATTGCCGTCGCGTATTGTGCTGCAAAGCTGCGCGAGGTGCTGGGCGGTAAACCGGAAAAAGTGCTGGCGGAGATCAGCGGAAACATTTTGAAGAACGTGAAGTCCGTGGTGGTGCCCAACACCGGTGGGCGGCGGGGCATTGAGGCCGCCATCGCCGTGGGCATTGTGGCCGGGGACCCGGACGCGGAGCTGCAGGTGCTGGCAAAGGTCACGGAGGAGGACACCGCGCACATCCAGGGCTATCTGGACAGCACGGACATCACCGTCACCTGTCCGGAAACTCCCTGCCTGCTGGACATCCGGCTCACAGGCTGGCTGGGTGGGCACAAGTCCGTGACCCGGGTGGCCAACAACCACACCAACCTGGTGTACATTGAAAAAGATGGCCGGGTGCTGCTGGAAAAGCCCGAGAGTGCTTCTGCTGAAGCCAATCTTCAGGACAAGAGCGTTCTGAACGTAAAAGACATTCTTACCTTTATTGAAACCGTCCCCATAGAGCGCATACGCCCCCATATCAGCCGGCAGATCCAATGCAACGGGGCCATCGCCGCCGAGGGACTCCGGGGCGACTGGGGCGCCAACATCGGCTCCACCCTGCTCTCCACAGGCAGCGGCATCGAGACCGAGGCCCGGGCCTGGGGTGCCGCCGGGTCCGACGCCCGGATGAACGGGTGTGAGATGCCGGTGGTCATCTGCTCCGGCAGCGGCAACCAGGGCATCACGGCCTCGGTGCCTGTGTGGCGGTACGGCCTGTTCATGGGTGCGGATGAGGAAAAGATCCTCCGGGCCGTGGCCCTGTCCGACCTCATCACCATCCATCAGAAAACCGGCATCGGACGGCTCAGCGCCTACTGCGGTGCGGTGTCCGCCGGGGTGGGTGCGGGATGCGGCATCGCCTGGCTCCGGGGCGCGGATTACGACGGCATCAGCCACACGATATGCAACGCCGTGGCCATGATCTCCGGGTGCATCTGCGACGGGGCCAAGGCCAGCTGCGCCAGCAAGATCGCCATGGCCGTGGGTACGGGCATCCTGGGATACAACATGTACCTGGGCGGCAACAACTTCCGTCCCGGCGACGGCATCGAGGGGGCCGACGTGGAGGAGACCATCCGCAATGTGGGCATTCTGGCCTCCCAGGGGATGCACGAGACGGACCGGGTGATTCTCAACATCATGACCGGACGGTAAAAATACAGAAAAATCAGGGGCAGGCACGGCATAGCCATGTCTGCCCCTGATTTTTTGACGGCATTAGGGACGGGGACGGATTGCCACGGGCGGTTTGCGCACCGGCAATAACATTGCGTTTTACGGAGGTGCGGTGTGCGGCGGCACACATGGGTGCCGCCCTACAAGGTATTTTTGTAGGGCAGGGCCCGTTTGCCCTGCCGGGGAGTGCGGAAAAACTTGGTTCGGGCCGATGTGGGGAGCGAACTGAGCGCTGCCGGTGGCAGAGGAAGCGAAGTGAGCGAGTGGCCGCGGTCAAAATTTTAAGCGTCCGCCGTAAGGCAGCGCAAAAATTTTGGGCACCGCAACAGGGTCATCGGCCCCTACGGAAGCGTATCTCAGGGTGCGTAGGGGAGGGGCTCTGCCCCTCCCGCGGGCGACCGCAAGGGTCGCCCCTACGGAGGGGCTACCGATAGGATTTCGTAGGGAGCGATGCCCACATCGCCCCGCGTCCGTTACAAGGAGCGCGGAAGAGCGGGCGGGGAAATCGCCGAAGCGCTGCCGGTGGCAGAAGAAGCGAGGCGGTTTCGAGGAAGTGCCCCGATTGGCGGCCACGACAGTGGCCGGGAATCGGTTGGCACGACGGTGGGCAAGAGAACCCCGCCCCTACGGAGCGTAACAAGAGGTGCGGCGCAGAGAAGAATCCCCCAGTCACGGCTTCGCCGTGCCAGCCCCCTTTAGGCAAAGGGGCCGAGGGGATGGGGGACGGATTGCGAAGCCAGTGTGCGCACTGGCTTCGCAATGACATTGCACAAGGATCACGGCGCTTGGCGGCGAAAAATCGCACAGGCGGGGCAAAGCCCCCCCTGTGCGCATAATTTGATGCGGGTTATATGGGCGGGTCAGTCCAGACGCACGGCCGTACCGCTGGCGGGGACCATCAGCATGCCGTTATCGGCGCCCAGAACCTCATAGTCAATGTCCACACCCACCACGGCATCGGCGCCCAGCTGGGCCGCCCGCTGCTCCATTTCGTTCAGGGCCTGCTGGCGGGCGTTGATGAGCTCTTCCTCGTAGGTGCCGGAGCGGCCGCCGAAGAAATTGCTGAGCCCGGCCACAAAGTCCTTGACGAAGTTCACACCGGCGATGACCTCACCGAAAACAACGCCCTTATATTCCGTGATACGGCGGCCCTCCACAGAGGGGGTAGTGGTTACGATCATGTGTTCTCCTCCCTATTATTTATACTCCGGGGCATCCGGGGTGCGATGGTACAGCAGGGGCTTGCCCTCGGCGTCCACCAAGACGGTGAGGCCGCCGGAGCTGCCGCTGGTGTGATAGAGGTACTGCACACCCGTTTGGGTGTCGGCCCAAATTTCGTTGCAGGTGATGATCCCGCTCTCGTCCAGTACCTTGACAAAGCGGTCGGTTTCTTTCTTGGCCATAGCGCCTTACGCCTCCGGCTTATCATCGGACAGGATGGTCTTGGCGCTGGCAGCAAGGCCCGCCAGGCCCTGAATTTCACTGGGGATGATGAGCTTGGTAGCCTTGCCGTCGGCCACCTTCTCCAGAGCCTCCAGAGCCTTGAGCTTGATGACCTGGTCATTGGGGGCAGCCTCGTTCAGCAGCTTCAGGGAGTCGGCCATGGCCTGCTGCACCTTCAGAATGGCGGTAGCCTCGCCCTCGGCCTGCATGATGCGTGCCTGCTTCTGAGCGTCCGCCTTCAGAATGGCAGACTGCTTCTCGCCCTCGGCCACCAGGATCTTGCTGGCCTTCTCGCCCTCGGCCTGGAGGATGGACTCCCGGCGCTCACGCTCGGCCTTCATCTGCTTTTCCATGGCATTTTGAATTTCCCGGGGCGGCAGGATGTTCTTCAGCTCCACACGGTTGACCTTGATGCCCCAGGGGTCCGTGGCCTCGTCCAGAATGGCACGCATCTTGGCGTTGATGGTATCACGGGAGGTAAGGCTCTGGTCCAGCTCCAGCTCACCGATGATGTTGCGCAGGGTGGTGGCGGTGAGGTTTTCAATGGCGCTCATGGGATACTCCACGCCATAGGTGTAGAGCTTAGGGTCGGTGATCTGGAAATAGATGACAGTGTCGATCTGCATGGTGACATTGTCCTTGGTGATGACGGGCTGGGGGTCAAAATCCGCCACCTGCTCCTTCAGGCTCACCTTTTTTACCACGCGCTCAATGAAGGGCACCTTCAGGTGCAGGCCCACGCCCCACACGGCGTGGAATGCGCCCAGACGCTCCACCACATAGGCCTTGGACTGCTGAACGATCTGAATATTGCTGACGATAAGGATCAGAATCAGCACCACCAGGATCGCCAAAGCAACGGTTCCGATATTGATGTCTCCGAACATGTTTTTTCCTCCCTGTTCAATAATATAAAATGTTGTTTATTACAGCCGCTCCACGAACAGCTTTACGCCCTCCATACGAACGGTGCGCACCAGGGTGCCCTCCGGCAGCGTTTCGCCGGATTCGCTGCGGGCAGACCAGGTCTTGCCGTCTACATACACCGCTCCGGAGGGAACGGTGTTATCGATGGCTTCCGTGACCCGGGCCTCCTTGCCCAGCACCGCGTCGGCATTGGTGGGGACGATGTTCTTGTCCATCATTTTACGCACCAGGGGACGGGTGGCTATGAGAGCTGCAATGGACACGATGAAAAACAGCAGCACCTGCAGCCATATAGGGGCTTCGCAGATGGCGGCGATGAGCCCCGCCGCACTGCCCAAAACAAACCAAATGGACACCAGCCCCACCGTAACGGCCTCCACCACGCCGAAGACCACCATGGCGGCGATCCAAACGATCATTTCCATTTCCGCTTTTCCTCCTTTCAGGCACAATCCCATAAAGCCGGCCAGCAGCGCCACGCCCAGCAGGATGCCGGCGGCCAGCCACTTGTTCCGGGGGGAGAGATTGCTTACAAAGGCGGCCACCGACGCCTTCAGCGGGACGGCCGGAGAAATTTCCCGGGAAATGGGCTCGTTTTCCCCCTGCTCAAACAGGTCGTTCAGGGTTACATCGTAGCGCTGACAGATGTAGAGCAGCTTTTCCATCTCCGGATAGCCCTTGCCGGACTCCCACTTGCTCACTGCCTGGCGCGAGACCCGAAGCTCCTCGGCAAACTGTTCCTGGGTCAGGCCGCTGCGGCGGCGCAGCAGCTGCAATTGTTCTCCAAAAGCCATACATTTCCTCCCTCTGTGTGATTCCATAGTAGCAAAAAAGCAAGGTTTTGTCTATCAAACTGGAGTTGCAAAACAAAATTTTTCTCCGCAACTTGAATTTGCGCAGCATGTGCGGGCTCTGTTTCTTCCTATTATACAGGATTTGGAGGCCGGAGACCACTGTTTTTTCTTGCACTTTTTCCATTTCTATTCTATACTGGGGTCAGGAACAATGTATCGAGGTGCTTGCATGGCAACTTATATGATCCCCTGCCTGCTGGGGCTGGAAAAATTGGTGGGCGACGAGGTGCGGCGGCTGGGCCTTAAAAATGTCCGGGTGGAAAACGGGCGCATTTTCTGCGACGGCACACCGGACGACTGCGCAAGGCTCAACATCAATCTCCGGTGCGGCGCCCGGGTGCTGCTGGTGCTGGGCGAGTTCCCGGCCCGGAGCTTTGAGGCGCTGTTTCAGGGGGTAAAGGCCATCGCCTGGGAGGACTACATCCCCCGGGACGGAGCCTTCCCGGTGAAGGGCTACTCCATCACCAGCCAGCTCCATTCTGCCCCGGCCTGCCAGTCCATCGTGAAAAAGGCCATGGTGGAGCGACTGAAGAGCCGGTACGGCCTGGAGCAATTCCCGGAGACGGGAGTAAAATACCAGGTGCGGTTCTCTATTTTCAAGGATCAGGTGGTCATCGGGCTGGACAGCTCCGGCGAGGGGCTCTACAAGCGGGGCTACCGGGCCGTGGGAGTGGAGGCACCCCTGCGGGAGACCCTGGCGGCAGCCATGGTGCTGCTGTCCCGCTACCGGGGACGGGATCCCTTCTGCGACCCCTTCTGCGGCAGTGGCACCATCCCCATTGAGGCGGCTCTCATTGCCAAGAACCGGGCCCCGGGCCTGGACCGCAGCTTTGACGCACAGAGGTGGGCCTTTCTCCCCCAGAGTGTCTGGCTGAACGCCGCCGACGAGGCCATGGACAAGGAATTTCACGGAAGCTACGACATCTGGGGCGGAGACATCGATCCCCGGGCCATCGAGATCGCCAAAAGCAACGCCGAAAAGGCCGGGGTGGAGGACTGCATCCGCTTTGAGGCGGCGGACATGCGAAGCTTCCGCCGGGACAGCCAATACGGCCAGCTGGTGACCAACCCGCCCTACGGAGAGCGGCTCATGGACCGGGCGGCGGCCGAGGAGCTGTACCGGGAGCTGGGCCGGGTTTGGCAGCGGCTGCCTGCTGGATGGCGGACGCTGGTGCTCAGCAGCCACACGGAGTTTGAGCGCACCTTCGGCCGCCCGGCGGACAAGAAACGTAAGCTTTATAACGGGATGCTCAAGTGTGACCTGTTTATGTACGGAAATGTGTGACTTTTGAGGGGGACGGATTGCCACGACCAGTTTGCGAACTGGTCTCGCAATGACATTGCTTTTGCAAAGAGGTGCGGTGCGGCGGCGGGGTGAGGGCACCCGCCCTACGGAACGTAACAAAACATGCAGCGGGCGGGTCATCCGGGAGGCCAACCCCTATGGGCATGGCAAGAATTGCATGCAAGGCGGGCGGATCCGCAGCATTTGTTTTCACTCTGTTCACAAATTTTCCCCTGCACTTACTATAATGAGTCTATGTTTTTATTCTTTTCCATAACCGGAGGGTCTTATGAAACATATTTTTATCATCAATCCCACTGCCGGCAAGTCCGACAGCCGCCAGCGCATATACGACATGGCCGATGCCCTGCGCACCCGGCATGATCTGGATGTGCAGTGCATCCTCACCAAGCGCCAGGGCCACGCCACGGAGCTGGCCCGCAAGCTCTGCCAATCCGGGGAGGATCTGCGGTTTTACGCCTGCGGCGGCGACGGCACGGTAAACGAGGTGGCCAACGGCATCATTGGCTACGACAACGCCGCCATGACCGTGATCCCCGTAGGTACCGGCAACGATTTTCTGAAAAACTTCGGCGAGGACATGGCCAAGTTCAAGGATGCGGAGAATCTGTGGGACGGCCCCCAGTTCCCTATAGACGCCATCCAGGTCAATGACCGCATCGCCCTGACCATTGCCTGCTCCGGCATCGATGCAAGGGTGGCCAAGGATGTACATAAATTCAGCGAAAGTCCCATTCTGGACGGCAAGAGCAGCTACATCGTGTCTCTGGCGGTGAACTTTCTCTTTAAGGGTATCGGCACCCACTGGACCGTGACACTGGACGGCGTTTCCGTGGAGAAGGACTACGCCGTGGTGGCCGTGTGCAACGGGCGCTATTACGGCGGCGGCTTCATGCCCGTGGCGGAGGCCCGGATGGACGACGGCGTGCTGAATACTCTGGTGGTGGATAAGGTGAGCCGCAGTACCTTCCTGAAATTTGTGGGCCCCTACTCCAGGGGCGAGTACCACCGCTTCCCCCATCTGGCGCACTGTTCCACCGCTAAGGACATCGTCATCGACTCGGAGAAAAAGGACATCGTTACCTGCCTGGACGGCGAGTGCATCACCACCGACCATGTACACATCCGGCTGGCGGAGCATAAGCTGAACTTTTTCGGTCCCGATGGCTGCTCCTGCAACGCCACCGCCCGGGAAGCCGCTCCCGCTGTGGAGCAAATGTGAATTTTTTGTGATTTTCCAAATTACCCCTTGAAAAACATTATAAATGTGGTATTATAATCAGCGTTAGCACTCCTGCATTTTGAGTGCTAACGCTGATTTCGTTTATTTAAAAAGCATATAAGGAGGAACAAACCATGAAACTGACACCGCTTTCTGACCGCGTGGTTTTGAAAATGACCGAGGCGGAGGAGACCACCAAGGGCGGTATTATCCTCACCGGCTCTGCCAAGGAGAAGCCCTCTGTGGCGGAAGTCATTGCCGTGGGCCCCGGCGGTATGGTGGACGGCAACCCCGTGACCATGACCGTAAAGCCCGGCGACAAGGTCATCACCGATAAGTACGCAGGCACCAAGATCACCCTGGAGGATGTGGAGTACATCATTGTGAAGCAGGGCGACATTCTGGCTATCGTAGAGTAAGAAACTTCTGCGCTGTCATTGCGAGACCAGTCCGCAGACTGGTCGTGGCAATCCGTTCTCCCCGGCCTTATGCAAAGGGTATTACGGATTCCCATGGTCGCTTCGCTCCCTCGGAATGACATCCTTTTGTAAAATCATTATCTGCAATATAGGAGGCAATCAATATGTCTAAGATCATCAAGCGCGGCGATGAGGCCCGGAAGGCTTTGGAGTCCGGCGTCAATCAGCTGGCCGATACCGTAAAGGTCACTCTGGGCCCCAAGGGCCGCAACGTAGTGCTGGATAAGAAGTTCGGCGCTCCCCTGATCACCAACGATGGCGTATCCATCGCCAAGGAGATCGAGCTGGACGATCCGTTTGAAAATATGGGCGCACAGCTGGTGCGGGAAGTCTCCACCAAGACCAACGACGTAGCCGGCGACGGCACCACCACCGCCACCCTGCTGGCCCAGGCCATGGTCCGGGAGGGCCTGAAGAACCTGGCCGCCGGCGCCAACCCCATCGTCATGAAGAAGGGTATGGCCAAGGCCGTGGACGCTGCCGTGGCTTCCATCCACGCCCAGAGCCAGAAGGTCAACGGCTCCGATGACATCGCCCGGGTCGGTACCGTATCCTCCGGCGACGCTTTCATCGGCAAGCTCATTGCCGAGGCCATGGAGAAGGTCAGCGCCGATGGCGTCATCACCATTGAGGAGTCCAAGACCGCCGAGACCTACAGCGAAGTGGTGGAGGGCATGATGTTTGACCGGGGCTACATCACCCCCTACATGGTCACCGACACCGAGAAGATGGAGGCCGTTATCGACGACGCTTACATCCTCATCACCGACAAGAAGATCTCCGTTATCTCCGAGATCCTGCCCCTGCTGGAGCAGCTGGTCCAGGCGGGTAAGAAGCTGTTCATCATCGCTGAGGATGTTGAGGGTGAGGCCTTGAGCACCCTGATCGTGAACCGTCTGCGTGGCACCCTGAACGTGGTGTGTGTCAAGGCCCCCGGCTTCGGCGACCGCCGCAAGGAGATGCTGCAGGATATCGCCATCCTCACCGGCGGCCAGGTCATCAGCGAGGAGCTGGGTCTTACGCTGAAGGATGCCACCGTGGATATGCTGGGCCGCGCCCGCCAGGTGAAGGTCACCAAGGAGAACACCATCATCGTGGACGGCGCCGGCGACAAGCAGGCCATCGCTGACCGCGTGGCCCAGATCCGCAGCCAGATCGGCATGACCACCAGCGACTACGACAAGGAGAAGCTGCAGGAGCGCCTGGCCAAGATGGCCGGCGGCGTGGCCGTCATCAAGGTCGGTGCTGCCACCGAGACCGAGATGAAGGAGAAGAAGCTCCGCATTGAGGACGCGCTGAACGCCACCAAGGCCGCCGTGGAAGAGGGCATCGTGGCCGGCGGCGGCACCATCTATGTAAATACCATCCCCGCCGTCACCGCCCTGCTGGATCAGGTAGAGGGCGATGAGAAGACCGGCGTGCAGATCGTGGCCAAGGCTCTGGAGGAGCCCATCCGTCAGATCGCTGCCAACGCGGGCCTGGACGGCTCTGTGATCCTGGAGAAGGTTCGCTCCTCCGGCAAGAACGGCTACGGCTTCGACGCCTACAAGGAGGAGTACTGCGACAT